>Ga0209802_1000227_pt1 | contig 42138 bp, 39 predicted proteins | sample GraSoiAngelo_129_FD_185886 | JGI IMG/M metagenome (GOLD analysis project Ga0209802, IMG submission 185886) | Grasslands soil microbial communities from the Angelo Coastal Reserve, California, USA - 14_0927_12_40cm (SPAdes) (version 2) | ecosystem: Environmental > Terrestrial > Soil > Grasslands ...
TCGGACGAGAAACCTCCGAGGAAGAATCCGTTGTAGCTCGGGTTTCCAATTATCCCGCCTAACGTCGGGGCGAAGGCTGTGTTGAAGCCGATAAACGCCATCAAGAATATGGCTGAGCCCGTGATGATCATCGTTTTCAGGAGGCTGATCTCCATATCAGTGCCTAGCTCGCCGACCTCGAGGAATCCAACCGAGACCGTCATTATGAAAACAAGAAGTCCGCAGATTATGACCCAGAGATTATTCGCAAGCATGACGTCTAGGGGAGGAGCCATTATCCCAGTCATCCTGCTCTGAGTTCTGGAATCGTGTCGAGATTTAAGCTGGGCGCATGTTTCCGGCAGTTCGCCACCGGGACCAAGTTACATTCAACTTACAATGATCTGGACATCTCTCTTGGAATGAAGATGCCAACTCGGCTAAATCGTCTCTTTCGATTTTACGTGTCTAGAAAGACGGCCTCGATCGATAATGTGCGGCCGCCTTCTAATAACGATGGCGAAATAGTGAAGATGAAGAAGAAGAGTCCTAATCGTTCCCAAACCCGGAAGTCGTCGAAGACCTCACGTAGCTGATAATTCGTTTAGATAAAAAATAAGGGAAGGGTATCTAGGCCTCCCTTTAAGGGGCTTCTAGTACCTTCGATGCTTTTGGTAACAGTCCCTGCAGTAAACTGGTCTACCTTCTGTTGGCTGGAAAGGAACTTCAGTCTCCTTACCACAGTCAGAACAGACGACTTTGTGCATTGTTCTGGGACCACCATACGACCCACGACTCATCGGCCTAGTACACCTCCTATAATCCGCGATACCCTTCCAGTCCCTTTACTAGGTTATAGACCTTCGGAAAGCGAGCAGCGAGCGGAAATCGTGCTCCTAATTAGCGCTCGACAGACGTCTTCTAGAGGGCGCCATGCCTTTTCAGTGCCTCCACAACCTTGGCATGATTCTTCTCTCTGGCAAGACCAAGCGGGGTCTTTCCATCCTTGGTCTTCGCAGTGGGGTCAGCTCCGTTCGCAAGGAGGAAGTTTACAAGTTCGACGTTTCCGTTCTCAGATGCTCCCATTAGAGGTGAGAACCCGCCTTCGTATCTGTAGTTGACCTGCGCGCCTCGTTTCACGAGTAGCTTTGCTATCTCGGTGTGATTGTTAGCCACTGCCCCAGTCAATGCTGTGAAACCTGTCGTATTCCTCGCAACTGCATTAACGTCCGCGCCTTTCCCAATGAGATACTCTGTTGTTTCTTTCTGGCCCAAATATGCTGTGAGAGCGACAAGCGCGAAGCCGTCTGGAGAGTAGGCACTTGCGAGTGAAGGGTTTCGATCTATGATAGATTTGGCGCGGTCGAGCTTTCCTAGGGTCGAGGCTTCAAAGATATTGAGCTCGGTTTTCTTGGTGGTTATTGCCTCCGCGATATTCCTCTGTCCGTGGTAGAGCGCGAGGAGTATGACTGAAGTCCCATCCTTTGCCTTGCTGTTTGCGAGGGCTGGGTTTGTTTCTAGAAGTTGGTTGACTTTAGAGAGATTGCCTTTCTGGATGGCTTCTAGGAACTCATCTGTTTGCATACTTAGCATAGCTAATCATTAGCCATGCTAATATATATACGTTGGTGATACTTATTACTAGAGCGCGAATGACAAAAGAACTCGGCTTCGAAGAAGTAGCCCGAAGCCTCCATAGCAACGCTATCCATCTGCTTCGTCGCGTTAGAACTGAAGATTCAGCAATGGGAATCGGACCCGCGCAGGCCTCAGCTCTGTCAGTCGTAGTCTTCGGCGGTCCTCTCACATTGAACGAGCTGGCCGGGGCAGAGCAGGTTCGGCCGCCAACCATGAGCCGCGTGGTCGAGGCCCTTGTCAGAGAAGGACTCGTCCGACGGGAAATAAACAAGGAGGATCGGCGCTCGGTCAAAATCTTCCCCACAGATAGGGGAACGAAAATCCTCCACGAAGGCCGAAACCGCCGAGAAAAACGACTGATCAAGCTACTCTCTCAACTCGGTACTGACGAGGTCAGATGTCTGGGAAGGGCCGCGCGGATTCTATCGAGAATCCTAGTCGCAGATCATTCTTAGACAGTACGGGGTTGTCTTTCCCAAGCCGCTAGTTCGTCCTGAATCAGACCCATTTCACTTGATGAATCCTCTGCCGCGCCCGAATCTGCCTGTCTTTCTGATAGACACCTCGGATTAGTTCTCTCTTTTGCAGATAGCAGACAAAGAATACTGTCTCCGGATCCTGGAGAGGAGTATAACTAGGCCCACTGTCCGGATGTAGAATGGCAGATGGCAGAGCCCTTTGATCTGCAACGAGTGTGAAGAGTCTCAGGCATTTCCAAAGGATATTGTTGAACTCGAATCCTTACTGGGTGTTCCTCGCGAGGAACTGATGGTTGATATGGAGAGGGGGAAGCGATGCATTCTTTGTGGGTCGGTCCTTGAAGAAGGCAACATAGTAAGGCCGATTGAGAAAGACTCAGCCCAGTAAGTAGTCAAGTCAAGAGCCCTTCAAATTCTCTTATACACGACAGCGGCCAGCTGTTTGCGGAGTTCTGAATCGCCTTTGAAATACGATCTCCGCCGCGGAACGGACCCTTTTGCCTGAGTGCTATGAAATAGTACAGAAAAGGGAGATTTATGGTGATTTTAGCTCAAAACATAGGTTGTTTCACCTGATAAGCCCAGAATACAATAGTTTTATATCTTTACGACGCATTAGAACGTCATAGGTGAATTCGGACGCCTAGTAAGCCAAAGAAGAAGAGCAAGAAGTAGAATTAGCCTTCTTACTCTCGATCAAATCTAATACCCACGTTTTTTCGGGTTATTCATGCCTAATCTGCGCCAGGGGGTTAACTTTCCGACAATGCAGATGAAGAGGGATTTCTACCTCGTATTTTGCCTGGTTTTCTCCCTGAAGAAATCCAACATGCGGTTTCAAACGCCTTTGGGTGGAGTGAGGATCACACGCTAATGTCTTTCGACTCTAAAGAGATTCCGCGTCGTTCAACCATCAGTATCGTCTCGCGCCATAGTTCTTCGGCGGCATCGAGAAGTTCTGAATCTGTCGATTTCTCAAATCCCGCAACGACGTCGACGAGTTTGCGGAACCCTCTAGGTTGGTCTCGGCACTCGAATAGTTGTTTCCAAAACCAACTTGTCGTGAGGACATATCTTCGGTTGTAGAGAAACACGACTCTTGCAGTGTCCCAAGCCATGTAGAACGCTCGGGTCCTAAGATCTCGCTGATCACGTTTGAGGTGCGCGTTGCGGACGGCAGCGAGGGACTCGGTCACGGTTTCGGCGGCCCATCGCAATTCCTCAGTGAAATCTGCCCTGTCGTTCTCGGCGACGGCCTTCTCCAGTTTTTTCAGCCATTTGTCACGTTCGAATAATACAATCCGGTTCCGGTATTGGTCTGCCCCGAGTGGCCAGTCCCAGCCTACTCGTTTGGCTTCTTTGAGAAAGTTTGATTCTTGGAAATAGTCTATCTCTACCAGTAGACCATCGTAGACATAGCGCTTGTTTTTGACCTCTAGACCATCCGTGGCCACGCAGAATATTTCGAGATCTGAGTAGGGACGGTCCAAATTCTTGGCAGTGGACGCATAGATGCAGATGGCCAAGACTGCGTCCTTGCGGGTATCAAGGATTTGGGAGGCGATCTTTCGTCCCAGTTCAACCCGTTCTTCATGTGAGACCTTTCTGAGCGGAAACTTCCGTGTCGAGGATCTACCTCTATTTTTCGCATTGCATTATGTGCTCGTAGGGGAGTTCAATTCCTTCTCGTTTCAGCACCGTATCATTACGCCTGAGAAATTTTTCAGTTGCGCCCCAAGTTTGAAGCTCCTTAAGTGCGTTCTCGTACCCGAAATGGATTGTTCTTTCGAAGTAGGTGACTTGAAAATCGTGAAAGCCATTTTTCCTCATTATCGAAAAGAGCTGGTCTGGAGTCCAGGACGGCCAGTGTTTGACGAGAAATGCTTGAGGCTCTGCTGCCGGGGAAGATGACCACTCGCCGTGGATCATAAAGCCTCCAGGTCGGAGGATCCGATAGAACTCTGTCAGAGCCTTTTCCAGCTGAGAATCATATGGTAGGTCGCATAGTAGTTCGTTCGAGACTATGATGTCAACGGATTCAGCTTCGATTCCTCTGATCCTTCTCGCTTCGGACCTGAACGAGCGAACTCGTTTCTCCAATCCGGCTGTTCGGAGCTCCTGACTTAGCTCCTTCAACCAGCCAGCGTACGGTCCTTTTGACGAATCTATGGCGATCATTTTGACCTCTCTCGGAAGCCTTCTTAGCAATGGTATTGTGAGCTGCCCCTTCCCACATCCCGCCTCAAGGATCACCCGGAGCCTTCGCCGACCTATCCGTTCAATAAAGTGCGCCGCCAACAGATCGTAGTATCTGGTCCATGCCTTAGAGAGGTCTGATGGGTTTCCGGCTATGATCTTCTTCCCCGAAACCTCCAGGCCTCCCGTTTTCAGTGATCTCCTCAAGCTATGGGACACGTTCGTTGTTATTCTAAAGAGTCCGCCTGCATATGTTTATCTTGGGAAGCACAATCAGCCCTACTAAGAATCTGATTAGAAATGTCTGAAACACCCGTTTTGATACTGAGAGAAGGCACCTCCCGATCTAGAGGAAGGGACGCCCAGAGAAGCAACATTATGGCCGCCAAGATAGTTGCGGAGATTGTCCGGTCGACCATAGGTCCTCGAGGGATGGACAAGATGCTGGTCGCGGGGATGGGGGACATCGTGATCACAAACGATGGGGCTACGATCATGAAGGAAATGGACGTCCAGAACCCTGCTGCCAAAATGATTGTCGAGATATCGAAGACCCAGGACAGTGAGGTGGGCGATGGAACGACAACCGCAGTAGTTCTCGCGGGCGAATTGCTCGCGGGCGCCGAGACTCTTCTTGACAAGGATGTTCATCCCAACGCGATCATCGACGGTTACAGGAATGCTGCAGGAAAGGCGCAAGAGATTCTGGAGAAGATTGCCATTACTATCAAGCCAGACGACGAAGTACGTCTAAAGCAGGTCGCGATGACCTCGCTAAACACCAAGGGTATCTTCGGTTCTCAGAATCGTTTCGCCGAGCTTGCTGTCGAGGCGGTCATGCAGGTATCAGAGAAGAATAATGGTAAGGTAAAGGCTGACATCGATCTGGTCAAGGTGATGAAGAAGCACGGAAAGAGCCTGGAGGAAAGTGAACTGGTCAACGGGATAATTATCGACAAGGAAGTATCTCACTCCCAGATGCCTAAGAGCGTGACTGGCGCCAAGATAGCACTGTTGAATGCGAAGCTGGAGATTGAGAAGACGGAGACTGATGCAAAGATCAATATCAACAAGCCGGAAGAAATGTACCAGTTCATACAGGAGGAAGAAAAGCTCCTCCGAGAAATGGCGGATCAAGTTGCCAAAACTGGCGCGAACGTTCTCTTCTCCGAGAAGAGCATTGACGATGAGGTTCTATCTCTTCTCTCCAAAAAAGGAATTCTCACCCTCAAGAATGTTAGCAGCAGCGATATGGAGAAGCTGGCCAAGGCTACTGGCGGTAGCGTAGTAGGTACGACTAGGGATCTCTCGAAAGAGGCCCTCGGTTATGCTAAGCTGGTTGAAGAAGTGAAAATTGGCGATGACAAGCTAGTCTATGTCCGTGAGGCGAAGAACCCTAAGGCGGTAACGATTATGATACGAGGGGGCTCAGAGCACGTTGTTGACGAGGCTGAAAGGTCTCTGCATGATGCGCTAAGCGTTGTTAGAAACGCGGTGGAGGACGGGAAGATAGTTGCTGGTGGAGGTGCTCCAGAAATAGAGCTTTCCAAGCGTCTGCGAGAATATGCGATCAAGGTCGGAGGCAGAGAACAACTCGCCGTGACAGCGTTCGCAGAAGCTCTAGAATCTATACCTGTAGCGATTGCTCAGAACGCGGGAGTCAACCCGATAGACATACTCGTTGACCTCAAGTCCAAACATAACTCCGTTCAGAACATTTGGTTCGGAGTCAACACCAAGACTGGAAAGGCAAGCGATATGCTGAAGATGGATGTGGTTGAGCCATTGCGGGTGAAGACACAGGTGATCAAATCCGCGGTTGAAGCTGTGACGATGATCCTTAGGGTCGACGATGTTTTCGCGTCGAAGGGTGGAAGCGCGTCGGGCCCTGGCCCAGGTGGTCCTGGAGGAATGCCTCCGGGAATGGGCGGTGGTATGCCTCCTGGTATGATGGGCGGAATGTAGTAGGCGTCACATCAAGATTACCGACTGACTACTCTCTTCCTCTCCAAATGGGATGGTGGAGGGTTTTTTTTCCTAGCGGTTCTTTCCTTTTTTCGGGCCTTCTCTGCCTGCCATTTTCTTCCTTTTCTTCTGCCAATCGGGGCGAGTCATTGTTCTTCTGTAGCAGAATGCTTGTTCTCTTGGATATATCTGCCCGATCTTTCGGAGATTGAGGGCAAGATTCGGAGTCAAACTACTTATTTCCTTAAGAGCAGTAGTTCCTCATGCTGACTACTGAGCAGAATCTCTTCCAATTGCATGGAGCACGAGAGCACCAAGATAGCGCTCTGAGTGACGATGAGAAATGGAAAGCTGTTCTATCTAGAAACGACAGCTTCGACGGAGCGTTCGTCTTCGCGGTTCGCTCGACGAGCATCTATTGTAGACCTTCGTGTCCAGCCAGACGTCCAATTAAGGAATATGTGACATTCTATTCTGGTTCGATTGAAGCCGAACAATCTGGTTTCCGGCCGTGTCATCGTTGTCACCCTCGCGAAGTAGGACCGTCTCCTAAAGACAAATTGGTAAGCCATGTTTGCAAATACATCGAAGCCAATCTTTCGCACAAACTTACTCTTGGAATCCTTAGTCGTGAAGTTGGCCTTAGCCATTGTCATTTCCAACGGACTTTCAAGAGGGTTCTCGGGGTTTCGCCTCGCCAGTACGTGGAAGCTCGCCGCCTTGCTAGGATGAAGCAGTTTCTGAGAGATGGGGAGACAGTGAACAATTCTCTTTACAACGCTGGCTTTTCTTCCCGAAGTCGCGTATACGAAAACGTTAGTGGTGGATTCGGAGTAAATCCTGGAGAATTTCGCCGAGGAGGTGAGGGCTTGCAGATTCTGTACAGCATCATCGACTCTCCCCTAGGTCGGCTGCTAGTTGCAGCGACAGAGAGAGGTGTGTGCGGTGTCTGCATTGGAGATTCGGACGCGTTTGTTGAGAGGTCTCTAGCGGAGGACTATCCTTCCGCAGTCTTAATTCGAAACGATCAAGGGATGGAAGAGTGGACTGGAGCGTTCGCGAAGTACTTTGAAGGCGAGCGTCTAGCCCTCAATCTTCCTCTGGACGTGAAGGCGACAGCGTTCCAATCGCGAGTCTGGAAGGTAATCCAGTCCATTCCATTCGGAAAGACTACCACATACGGTAAGATCGCCAAAGAGCTAGGCGAGCCCAAAGGGTCACGAGCTGTAGCAAGAGCTTGCGCAACCAATCCAGTTGCACTTGTAATTCCGTGTCATCGGGTAATCGGCAAAGACGGTAATCTGCGCGGGTATCGCTGGGGCAAAAGGAGAAAACAGACTCTGCTCAAGCTTGAACAGACTGCTAATCCCGCCACGATCCAAGAATAACTTGTTGAGTCCAGCGCATTGCGCTTAGACTTCGACAATATGAATCAAAACGCACGCACGATTTGAGGGCTCAGGACCTTATCAGTCACATATGTTTGTACACAGCGGGTGGAACTTGCCAGAGATCAACGTCGATATGACGGGTAAGACATGTCTCATTACTGGCGGGAATTCTGGGATAGGTAAAGCTACCGCTCTCGGACTTGCAGGAATGGGAGCGAATGTTGTGGTCGTCTCTCGGAACAGGGAGAAAGGCGACGCAGCTCTAACCGAGATTATCGCCAAGAGTGGAAACCGGAACGTTGAGCTGATGCTAGCTGACATGTCATCTCAGGACTCTATCCGCAGATTGGCCGGTGACTTCAAGGCGGGCCACGAAAAGCTTCACCTGCTCGTCAACAACGCCGGAGTCTATCTAACAAGGCGCACCACCACAGTGGACGGTCTTGAATCGACCTTCGCCACTAACCATCTCGGATCCTTTCTATTAACGAACCTGCTGCTTGACCTCCTCAAAGCAAGCGCTCCTTCTAGAATAGTCAACGTCACCTCGAACGCCCACAATGGCGCGAAGGTCAAGTTCGAGGATCTTCAAGGTGAGAAAAAATTCTCAGGGTGGCAGGCATATGGTCAATCAAAACTAGCAATGATACTTTTCACCCACGAGCTAGCGAAGAAGCTCGACGGCACCGGGGTTACCGTGAATAGTGCGCATCCTGGGGTTGTCAGAACCAATTTTGCCAACAACAATGGCCTCGTTACATTCGGTTTCAGACTCATGCGCCCATTTTTCATAAGTCCTGCAACCGCAGCTAAGAGAATTCTCTACGTAGCCACCTCTCGTGACTTGGAAGGCGTGACCGGGGAGTACTTCAGCAAGATGCGCGCGGTGAAGTCTTCTCAAGAATCATATGATGATGACTCAGCCAAACGGTTGTGGCAAATGAGCGAGCAACTAACGAAACTGCCTAGCTGATTCTGTACTCATGAACGCTTGTGCGAACGCGCTCCTGAAGGAAGCGGTGATTGGTAAGAGCTTGATTGATTCCGGCGGTTTTCTGGTTCTATTTTCAACTGGTCTTCTAGTATGGCAAGGCCCTGGAAGCGATCTCGCCTTTGCTATCGGTGATTATTGTTGCAAGTCGTTCGGCTCTGACCCGGAGTTCTCTTCCAGACCACGTTGCCCGCAGAGTCGTCTTTCTAAGCTGTCTCTCATCGTCTTGTCTTAGGAATTCGAGACCAATGAACTCCACCTCGGTTAGTTCGAATGGTCCGACTGAGGGCATTCGCATTTCCCCTCGGCTGCGAGTGGCATGTCAAGGTGGGGGATGTATTAGGCGTCATGGTACAGTTGTCTATGTCGGGTCTCGTGCAGACACTCTAAGGTTTCGCATTATTCAATTGAATCAGGTCAGGTGGTTCCTTTGCCAGGGTCTTGTCTTGGTCTTACGACGATTGCAACGAAGAATAGAGCTAGTGCCGCGAAGTCGATTCCGACCCTTACGAAATCCTCGGTCGGTGAAGGTAGAATATAGTCTAGGAATGTCTTTATGAAAAAGAGGAAGAATGCTGCGGCCACCATGATCAGGGCAGGTTGTTTTCTTCTTGACCAAGCGTACAAGGATAACGAGAAGAGGATGAGTGCGAAGATTCCCCTACCTATTTCCAGTAGCTCGGTCGGATCGGTTGGAGAGCCTGACACTATCTGACTTCGCTAACCTGTCCATCCCAATTCGTCTTAGCTGGGTTATGCTAGTAGGTCGGCTAACCTTTCAGCCCATCTCTCCCATATTTTCGGATGATAGCTCCTAAGGAGTGCTAGGATCCTTGCTCGGTCCCCTCTAACGGTATAGAACACGAACCCGCCTTCTCTTCTAGGTTGTACGAAGCCCGCTTGGGATAGCCTCTTCATGTGCCAGTTGGTTGAACTCGCTGAGATTCGGGCGAATTCGGAGAGTTCTTTTTGGGTTGCCAGTGGGTTCTTGATGAGGTAGAGCACAATATCTCTCTCGGTCTCTTGAGATAGAATGCTTAGAATTTCGCGGTCTTCTACTCTCAGGCCTTTGTCGGCGTAGAAGCGTTTGTAGAGGCCTTGCCGAACCGAGACTACACTGCGTTCTCGTTCCAGCTTGTACAGGTGATACTGGATGACACCCATGGCTAGGTTGAGTTCTCTCTTGATCTTTCTCAGATGGGTGCCGGGATTCGCTTTGATGAACTCTAGAATGCGGACTCTATTAGAGTCCTGGATTTGCACTACCTCGGCCGATTGCGCCGTTGCACGCTCCACGGATACCGTTTGTTGAGGGAGTGAAAAATGTTTGGGGCGTGTCTGGATCCGGGTTTTGTCGATGCTCGGGTAGGGTTTTCTGAAGAATCGGGGTAATCGGGACTGTCTTCTGTGGGGATCTAAAGAAAAGAGGGAGTTGGATTGGAATAGGGCTTGTTGGCTACATTCTGCCTGTGGACTGGAACAAGGCGAAGATGTTTCCGTCGGGGTCCTTGAGAACTGCAAAGTATCCCACGGTTGGGATTTCTTGTTTTGCAGTGACCACTTGGGCGCCTAGGCTTGTGGCTTTGGCGGCGGATTCGTCGATGGAGTTGACGGAGAAATAGTTGACGAATTGTTCGTTTGGGGCGTTGCGTTTGAAGAGTCCGCCCATGGTCTCGTTTGCAGGCGCGTCTTTGTGAGCTATGAGCCAGTATTCCTGTTCTCCCCATTTGGAGAACTTCCAGTCGAAGAGCTGCTCGTAGAACTTGCTTACAGTTGCGGGGTCGCTGGCGGGTATTTCGAAGTGAACTAGACTGTGTAGTTTTGGTTGAGGTCGGGTTGTGACTGTTGATGCTTCCATGAGATTTCAGCGGTGGATGGAGTTCTGGGGGTCTCTTAAACGTGGCCTCTGCTCGCACTACGATGCGGCTTGGAAGGAGGAGTCCTAGGGCGTGCAGCTCGAAATCGTGTTGTGGAACGCCTCCGATCGCAAGGCCAAATGATCGCACATTCGGCTCTCGACAGTTGCCGCGTGGGTCCGACTAGAGACGGGCTCGGGACCATGGTCCTGAGGGCTTGCGGATCGGATTCGACTCTTGTCTTCCAGTGTAACCCTATTGAGTAATTTCTGGTTATGCTAGGGATAAGGGCTGAGTGAGGTGCGCTTCTAATGGGAACGAGGGCCGGCTCGATCGGGAAGAAGCGATGGCAAAGGGTGCGGCGGCTGTTATTCTAGTGATACTGATCATCGGTGCAATTTCGGGCTATTTCTTCTATACAAGGTATGTTCAGGGGACGGTCGTTTTGAGTATCTCCGATCCGGCTCAGGCGCAGCCCGGGAGTGGTCGGCAGTATGACACGAGCATTCTTCACATCTATCTCACCTTCGCTAGGATGGAGCTCCATCAAGGAGGCCTTGGAAACCCTAGCAATAGTAGCTGGTACACGATAGTTGGATCTCAGAAAACGGTGGACATGATTTCGGTTTTGACCGTTCCGGAGACTCTAGGTAGCGCGAGACTCGCTACAGGAACCTACGACCAGCTCCGGTTTCCAGTGTCCGCTGCAGTGGTTACTTTTTCCAATATTGGAAACGTGACATACACGATGCCGAGCGGTTCCCTCAAAGTCTCTGTTTCCGGGGGAGGGTTCCAGAGTTCTCCAGGCGCCACCGTGAATCTTCGACTAACACTGTCTTTCGACGATAATGAGATCCTTGCCATGAATGGACACTTGACACCTCATGCAACCGCCCAGATAGTAACCTAATCTTTCCCCTCTTAGAAAGACGATGAGGCTATTTCTTCGTCTTCTTCGGTGGCAGCTTGCTGGTCCAGTCCAGGGACCGGGTGACCCATATTCGGATCGTCTCGTGTTGGTTTCGCCAAGCGTTCGGAAGTACGACGTATTCCTTCATGGGCTTGCCCTTCATCGGCTCCAGCAATGAGGCGCCTTTCTTCTCTAGGAGTTCCTTCCGACTCTCATCAGACAATCGCACGAATAGGTCGTCTCCAAATAGCCCCGCGAACATGTTTCCGTTAACGAAGGCGGATATGTTTCCGAACATCGGCCGAATCGTGATACGAGCATCGTTAGGTAAAATGGATCTGAAAAACTCTTTGGAATCTTCATTGGAACGCGGAATTTTCATTCGAGTGCCTCGAAAGTTAGCGATAACCTAGCTCAGAGACTTTAGGATGTTCAAAGCTTCTCCAACGTGTGCGGTTGCGCGAGTCTGGGATGAGAAGGCATGTCTGATAATTCCTTTCTTGTCAATTACAAAGCTCACTCGGCCGACAAAAAGGCCCAGTGTCTTCTTGACCCCGTAGGCTTTCCTCACCGAACCGTCCACGTCACTGAGCAAAATGAAAGGCAAGTGATGCTGTTGAGCGAAGTCTCGATGAGAGTTTTGGCTGTCGGAGCTTATTCCAATCACTTCTGCGCCCAGATCCGTGAACGCTTCGTACGAGTCTCGGAACGTGCAAGCTTCCGCGGTGCAGCCGCGGGTGAAGTCTTTCGGGTAGAAGTAAACGACTATGTTCTTCTTTCCAAGAAAATCCTCCAGAGCAACGTAATTGCCATTGCTGGTGGGTAGGCGGAAATTTGGTGCGGTGTCGCCAACGGTGGGCAGTTTGTTTGCTTCCTACAAAGAAGCTGCGGGAGTGGAGAACAAGAGGCTTTCGTTGATAATTGGCCTAGGAAAGAGCTAAGCATACTTCGCAGTAGCACTCGTCTCAAAGAAATTGGGCTTTTCCGGGATAATACAAGCGGGATTGACAAAAGCCCGTATTGAAGCACTAACAGACGGAATATTCGCCACCGTGATGACCGTGCTAGTCTTGGGACTCAGAGGTCCTGACCCAAACCTTTCTGAGCCGGACCTTGCGAGCAGGATTCTAGGACTCTGGCCGAATTATCTCGCCTACGCGTTCAGCTTTGTCGTATTGGGTGTATATTGGATCGGCCACCACAACCAGTTTCACTACATCAAACAGACTGACAGAGTATTCTTGTGGGTCAACATTCTCTTCCTCTTAACCATCGGTTTCGTACCCTTCTCTACATCATTGCTCGGGCTCTACCCTTTCTCACCTACTGCGGTCCGAGTCTATGGCGCAAATCTGACGGCGACAGGGCTGGCACTCTATGCTGTATGGTGGTACGCAACCAGCCAGCATCGTCTGGTCGAGAAAGATCTAGACCCTCACATTGTGAGTCTAGCCAAGAGGCGGACTATTATCGGGCCAGTGGTCTCGGTGCTCGGAATCGGGTTCTCTTTTCTCGATACTCGTATAAGTCTAGTACTCTACCTCCTGCTCATTCCGTTCTTTATCCGACCAAGCCACATTGACATTCACTTCAGAGGAGGCTCTCACAACTAACTCTGCAAGGTTCCTTCGGTTTGCAGCGCCTAGCTAGTGCGTGAGACCAAGTCCGTCTTCCTCAATGTCGCAATGTCCTTAAAGCCCAATCTCAAATCCGGCGGAGGAAAAATCGCACGAGTTGAAGTGATTGGGTCTCCGCGACGGTCCATCTATGGTTGAAGCTCAATCTGTCTGGAAGGTCTACCAGACAGGTAAGTTGAAGGTTGAAGCTCTTAGGGGTCTCGACCTCAAGGTCCGAAAGGGCGAGATGGTTGCCGTAATGGGCCCTTCGGGCTGTGGCAAGACTACGCTTCTCAACTGTCTCTCTGGGCTTGACGACATCACCAAGGGCAAGGTAGCGATCGAGGGCGTTGACCTGGCAACCATGTCCGATGATCAAAAGTCCGGATTCAGGGCCCGAAGAATGGGTTTCATCTTTCAAGCTTACAATCTCCTCCCTGTGCTAAATGCGCAGGAGAACGTAGAGCTTCCCCTGCTGCTCGCAGGCGTATCTGAGGCCGATGCTCGCAAAGAAGCCTTGAGTGCACTGAAGATGGTCGGGTTGGAGGAGTGGCGGTTACACAAGCCCATGGAGCTTAGCGGTGGACAACAACAGCGCGTTACTATTGCGCGTGCTCTCGTGAACAAGCCCGCGATAGTATGGGGCGACGAGCCGACCGGGAATCTGGACTCCGAGAACTCTGCGGAAATTGTCAAGTTGTTGAGAAGCTTGAACCGCGACTATGGGCTGACCTTCGTGATAGTAACCCATGATTCTCAGATTGCCCAGGAGACTGATAGAATAGTCTCAATGAGAAATGGGCAGATAGAGAAAGAAACAGCCACCGGAACGAAGTCCTGAAGAGCGGGGCGATCGGCCAACGGCAGAATCCAGGTCGCACCGAAGATCACTCCTCCTAGGTCTAGTTGTCTTCCTCCTGGTAGTCGCTCTCGGGGAGCTATACGCGCTCTATCTGAACTACCAAAACAACTTCTTCCTGCGCCAGTTTGTCTCCGAAAACCAAACCCGACTTCTAGTCCAGTCCACGGGACTATTGGTCTTCGGTCTTGGCGCTGGCTACCTATCCTATCTGTTTTCCCGAGCCAAGTCTACAAGCAGAGCAGGACGATACTCAAGGAAAATACTCTCCTTTTCTTCATTTATCATGGTTCTCGCTGCTGTGCTCCTTTGGTTCGGCGGTCTTAGTAGCATTGTTGGAGGCTCGACCATTGGCTTTGAGGTCTACATCATAGTTGTGCTGTTGTTAATTTCGCTAGGTACGATGCTTCGGGATCGGCTTACTTTCAGAATGGCGCTACGCAATTTTACCCGGAGGAAGACCAACATGGCGCTGGTCATCGCAGGATTAATGATCGGAACCGCGATGATCTCCGGGTCCCTTGTAACCGGAGACACTCTCACGGAGCTGTTCACCCGTGGTGCCTACTTCGGCTACGGCCACGCCGATGAAGTTGTCTATGCGAGAAACAGTACCACGATCGGGTTTCAAGGATCCGCCTACCAGTACTTCGGCTACAACGTCTACCAGAGCCTCTCGACAGGTCTCTCCAACAATCCCTCCGCAGCACCCGACGTAGTAGGTGTCACCCCGGAAATAATCGAGACAGTCAGCCTCTACGATACTAACAAGGGAATAGTCCAGGCAGGATCAGCGCTCATCGGGACCTTCTCCAACGCGTCCCGTGTTCTGGGGGACTTTCATTCCGCATCCGGATCAGTAATCCCATCCACTTTCCGTGACACCGAGGCCGTGCTGAACGACAAGGCAGCGCGAGACCTAAACGCTACCATAGGAGACACGCTCACCGTCTACTCAGCGCAACGCCTCACAACTCAACATCTCAATTTCACAGTCGTAGGAATAGCCGCGTCTGACGAGAGGGGCTCGTTCACACAAGGAGACGACGTGTTCGTCACGCTTGGCATGGCTCAACAGTTTACTGGCCATCTCAACTCGGCCAACTACATCGCAATCACGAACATTGGAGGGCTAAGGGGGTCCATTCAATACAGCCAAACCGTGGCTCAGGCGGCAAATCAGACCCTGAACAACCTATACTCGACCACCCCATCGACAACTACCTCGACATCAACAGGATGCAAGACAGACCCTTCGATGGCCGTGACGCCCCCCGCGATCCCATGCGCATTTACCGAGAAGAAGATCTCAGTCGATAGCGCCACCAGCGGTGCGAAGCAGCTTTCCATGTTCTTTCTCATCCTAAGCTCATTCGCAATCCTGGCCGGCATCGTTCTGATTCTCAACATTTTCATCATGTTAGCCGAAGAGCGGAAATCGGAGATGGGAATGGCCCGGGCAGTCGGGATGAGGAGGGGTCAGCTGACCAAACTGTTCCTGTTTGAAGGAAGTCTCTACTCCGCCGGTGCCTCAATCGTCGGGGTGCTAGTAGGAATCGGCGTCGCATACGGCATTCTATACGCGATCGGGAACATTTTCAGTTCCTTCATCACGGGTTTGAACGAGTCATTGGTTCTCAGTAGCTTCACCGTCTCCTCAGAGTCACTGTTTACCGCGTTCACCGCAGGAGTTCTGATAACCTACCTTACGATCCTTCTCACCTCCTGGCGCATAAGCAAGCTCAACATCATTAGAGCGATACGAAACATTCCCGAACCGCCAAGGGGAAAGAGAACCTACACTCTACTACTCGTGACTGGCTTCGCGATGGCACTCGCAGGAATCTTGGTTTTCCAAGCATCGTTCGCGGCCAAGTCGGCCATAGAAGCGCTCGTGGGACCAAGCCTCGTTATTTTCGGTGCAGGGCTCGTCCTGTCAAGGTTCCTCCGCAACCGTTACGCCTTCACCCTCTCAGGTTTCGGGCTCCTTGTTCAGTGGGCGGTTCCGAGCCTGTCATTTGACAGTCCGCTGGTCTCGAACTACAGTTTCGGTCCTGAGGTGTTCATAATTGGAGGAATAATCATGGTCGTCGCCGCCGTTATGGTTGTAATGTACAATGTCGATCTTCCCTTGAAGGCGCTGCGTTTCCTCCTTCGCAAGAGGCGAACTCTGACCGCCATCTTCAAGATCGCCCTATCCTATCCTGAAAACAAACGCTTCCGGACGGCCGCTACCGTTGCAATGTTCGCTCTCGTCCTGTTCACCGTGTCGGCCGTTGCCGGCATTCAAGCCGAGCTGAATGCATCTATCAGCCAAAGCGCCAAAGATCAGTCCGGTGGATATGATATCGCCACCAACACTGCTCCGATAGCAAACCTGACCTCGTCAGTGATGGCTGATGCAACATTGAGCAGTAAGGTCTCAGCAGTCATCCCATTTAGCACAGTTCTGCTCGACGTGGCACATGATTCGTCCACGTCCCAGGATTTCCCTTATACCCTTCTAGTCGGAGCGGATCCGAACGCGCCGGAGACTGATAATTTCTTCACGACGAATTCGTTCAAGATGCTCAGCGTGGCTGCTGGCTACGTGTCCGCTACGGAGGTCTGGAATGCTGTCAGAAGCAACGAGTCCTACGTCGTATGGTCAGTGTCATTTGGAGGAAACGGGCATCCGAACCCCGGCGACAACCTCGTGCTCGCTGCGAGGCCTGCTGGGAATCTGGTGTTGAAGTCGGTGAAGGTTCTCGGGGTTCTGCGTGGACTGTTTGACGGAATACTAGGAGTAAGGGGACTTCTGAAAGACTCGTTCAACGTCGACTCCGGTACCTTGGGGCTTGTAAACGTAGCAAAGGGTCTGGATCCTGTTAATGTTGCCAACCTGTTGAAGAAGGATTTCATTCAGCTAGGCATGCAGACCATAGTTATCGAAGTGAGTATTGAACAAGGAGAGAGGATTTTCCTATCATTCTTCGGATTGTTCGAAGGCTACCTAGCTTTGGGCTTGGTCGTTGGAGTTGCGGGCGTCGGAATTATATCGATACGCTCGGTTGTCGAACGGAGGAATGAGATAGGTATTCTTCGCGCCCTAGGCTTCAGAAAGAGAATGGTCATGTTAGCGTTTCTTGTTGAGAGTAGTTACATTGCGCTTCTGGGAATCATAATCGGAGTTTCGCTAGGCGTAGACTTAGCTTACGCGTTTACGGCCCAGCCCAACTCGGGCCTCTCTTTCGTGATCCCTTGGACGCAGATTATCGAAATCTCGGTGGCATCATACGCATTGGCGATGTTGTCCGTGATCAGCTCGGCCCGCAAGGCTTCAAGGATTCCACCCGCGGAAGCCCTTAGATACACTGAGTAGCCTTAGATCTACTTTCCTCTAGTCCTCTTCGTGGTTTCGCTCGCGGCTTCTTTGAGGAGCCTGTTGGTGCTCTCTGTGCTTCCTCCGAGCTTGAGGGTTTGTTCGTGTTGATCGGATAGTCGTTTTGTAGCCTCGATGAGATCGGTGCGACGCGTCTGTTCAGCATTCGCAGATAATTGGTTCATTGTTTTGGTGGCTTCCTTTAGTTGTCCCGCGGCTAGATGCTGGTAGTATTCTTCTAGCCCTTGGTAGTATGTGAATTCCGAGGTGAGGTTGTTGTTGATTCCTTCTGAGAATTGCTCATCGTTCTTGGCCAGTCTGACCTCGACCGGGGCGTTGATGGTCTTCTTTTTGTCATCGATTGTGTCAGAGTATGTGACTTGAATGTTGAGTAGTCTCCCGTTGAATCCTGCGGGTATTGGGACTCGGCCCCAGATTTTTGCGACTGTTTCTACGGCATTGATTGATACCGGTGGGCCTTTGTAGTTGAGGATCTTGACATCGGGGGTTCCAAAATCTACGTTTATGTTTCTGGCGCCGACCTCGTTTACTGCGCTCTCCTGCATCAGGCTGGGGAGTTTGAGTTTCTGGGCGTCGGTGATGTTGTGGAGCGTTCCGCCGGATGCGTCGGCGAGAGCCTTCAAGATGGACTGGTTGTAGTCTGCGCCGATCCCGAATTCGATCATCTGGAATCCCGTGGGCATTTTTAGTTTCGAGTACTGTTCGGGTTTGGTGACGTCGGTGGGTTCGCCATCCGTTAGGAGGACGATCCATCCTGGGAGTCGGCTCTTTTGTGCTATTTCGAACGCTGATTGGAGCGCAGCGTAGAGAGCGGTCAACCCTGAGGCTCTGATCTTGGGAATAACCTCTGAAAGCCTGGTTTCCGGATAGGCTTGGACTGTGCTTGAAAACAAGACGACAGAAACTATGTTTCCCGAGGGAATACTCTTCACGTATTCCTGGGCACCGTTCTTTGCCAGCTCGATTTTCTGGCCGTCCATCGACTTGCTAGTGTCGAGCACTATTATGTGGTGGAACCCTTTCGCTTCGGTGCGCCTCTCGGCGACGAGCGTGATCTTGAATATCGCGTCTATCTTGGAGTCGAACGAGTATGAGTGGCTGAGCTCGGTTCTTGCCGACAGTGTCATAGTCTGATCTGCTCCATTTTGTCGCCGTCGAGAACCAATACGCCTGCGGACCCGCCGTGATATTTGCTGGAAAATATCGTGATCACCTTTCCACCAAGGTCTTCTCTGAAGCCGTCAACGACCTCGTGGCCTCTGATGATTCCTTTTAGCGCGTTGTTAGCTAGGAACTTTTCTGTTACGTCGCTTCCGTAGTAGTATGCTCCGTCTCCTCGTACGCTTGGCAGGAAGCCATCTATCATGTCTCTGGGGTCGTTCCAGAGCAGTTGGAACGCCGTCGGGTCGTCAGGGTTCAGGTCGGGAAATGGTAAGTCTGCTATCTGGGATACGGTATCAAGTGTGGTGGCTATTCCGCCATGGAGGCAGAGATAGTTGTTCACAACGACAGCGTAGGGCATGGCCTGGAAGAACTCTTTGAAACTATCATAACTGGCCTCACCTAACTTCTCTGTAACCTCTTCGAGAAAGCCGTAGTAGGGGTTCGTCAGAGGGCTCTCATGATTTCCCCTCAACATTATGATCTTGTTAGGGTCGTCTAGAAACTTTGAAGCGATTAGTCCGAGGTTCTCCACGCCGGTCTCTCCCCTGTCAACGTAGTCGCCTAGGAAGACAACTAGGTCGGCATCGCTGTAGAATTTGTCGAATACCGTTTGTGTAACATCAACCGCGGTATGCGTGTCTCCGACGAAGATGACTCTGTTCACGTCTCTGGGCTCGAGGAGTGGTTTTCCCATTTTCTCCTTTGCCTCTCTGATGAGCTGGGGAGTTTCCAGGGCTTCAATCATTCACTCGTGAGCCTCACGATAGTGCCGGTACCGAACTTTACTATACTGTTCGGTTTAACCTCGACGCTATCGTGAACCTGCTGGAATTCCTTTCCGTTGTAGAGGAATGTGCCGTTCTTGCTGTTCAGGTCTTTCAGCATCAGCTTTGCCCCGTCCATTGTGAGTTCCGCATGTTTTCTCGAGACTTCTTGATCTGGTATGACGACCACGTTTTCGGGACTACGTCCGATACTGACGACTGGGAAGTCGTCGAACTCTATCGGGACCTTTGACTTGATGAGGGATTGGGCGGGAGTGTTCACGAAAACCATGTAGTATCGTCCGTGCCCGATCGCTGGGGTGGTGGCCGATGGGCTGAATGGGGTGTATGGGGTAGGGGTTGGCAGGAAGGGGGTAATTTCAGGTTCTGGCAATGGGGGCTCCGGATTTTTCTCACTAGTGTCGAAAGAGAAAATTGTCGGTTCAGGGGGTGTTTCCTCAGCATCTATCTTCTCAGGTTCTGAAGCTTCTAGCGGTTCAGGTTCTTCTAGTTCCTTCGGTTCCTGTTCTTCTAGTGGTTCTGGGGCCTTCGGGGTCGCCGTGTCTCCAGCTCTGGCTCCACCGCATGATATGCATGCTTGTTTAGAGTCAGGATTGTCGGCCCCGCACGCTGAGCACGTCCAGATGAGAGTCTCCGCGGACTCCGCATCCAGATCAGGGTCTTTCTGCTTCGACTTACGCTTCATAGATGGACGCTTCATGGCTGCACTCTTCGGTTCTACTGCGTTGCGGGCATGTAATTGCGCTGGAACGAAAACCGCCCGGTGTCGGTCACACCGTTGATTACTAGGAATTTGAGTATGGCAAGTCTACCTTTAGGAAGGCGCTTGCTCCGCGTTGCCGCAGTTGAAGAAAGCCCGCAGGCTTCCCTTCACGCGGGACTCTTTCGGACCATTTCTCACCGTAGTGCTCTCTGTGCCGATCGCCTTTCTCTTCGGTCTAGGAATACAAGGTGATCCCTCAGCGTACATCATCGGGCTGGTCAGCCTCGGCGTTCTGACGTCTCTGGATCTGCGAGGCGGGATTCCAAGGGTCGGGGTCGGATTCGTTGTTTCGTTTCTCGCTTCTCTTTATGTCATTGGACACTCAGTCGCTGGACAAGGCCTGTCGCCGTTGTCGTTTGGGGATCTATCCCTACTCCTCGTTGCCTTTCCACCCTCAATCGCGGTCCTCGTGGCGGGACTTCTCTTCTCGCGGGCGACACCCTACAAGATGATCAAATCAAACGTCGTTGCCTCGGTCGCGTTGGCGGTTGGGCTCGGCTTGGGGTCGGCTTTGAAGGCGGGTTCGGCTTTGTCAATAGACTCGCTTACTATACTGTTCTTCATCGCGCTTGGTGCAGCCGCGAACATTGTCCAGATGGTTCTCTTCCATTTCCTCGACAAGGTGTGGCGCACCAAGAATCTCTCGATGTCAATGATGCCTACCGCTTTCTTCACGTTCAATCTGTTGGCCGTCCTCGGGTTTGTCGCCTCTCAGGATCTTAACCAGCTCTACCCGTTCGTTTCATCTCTCGGGTTCTTGCCTGCATTGGCGTTGGTCGGAGTTGGCTCTAACAATCTCGCGCAGAGAATATCGCTGGGACCCAGCCTTGGACCAACAATTAGCATAACGGGAGCACCGATCCTTCGACAGGGCAAAGAACAGACAATCAAGATCGCCACCCATTTTAGTGGGCATGCGATGAAAATGGCTAGGATCGTAGCGACAATTACAAGGCCTGGAGGTAAGATCGAGTCCCTGAAGGTATCTCAGGTTTCGGCTGGAGAGTACAGCGCGCACTATAGGCCTGGAGGCTCAGGCAACTATGCTGTGCATATTACTGCTACAAGCAAGGAACACCAGACAGCCAGTCAATCATTTTCCTTCGATGTCCAATCGCCTCAGTCAAGTCCTCCTCCCCCGGCATCAAATCCACCTCCTCAGATTCGTCCGCCGCCTCCGCCTCCCGTAATGCCCTCACTTGTGCAACTCCCTCCACGTCCTTCGATACCCTTTGTCAAGGGAAACCTTCCACGCTTGGATAATTGGGACCCGAGAGTCTGGGTCGGCCAGGAGGTTCACAGTTACAAGATAACTGAGCATCTCGCCACGGGGCTCACCGGTTATGTTTTCCGTGCTAGCTTCGGGCAGGCGGGGACTGAAATGGCGATAAAGATTCCTATCCTCAGAACCGGGGCAGGGGCCGCTGCTCTCGAAGAAACCATGTCAGAGGCCACACGGCTCTTGGAACTGTCGGAGCAGTCGAAATATGTCGTCCAGCTCAGGGGAATCTTAGTTGACCGACTCAACATTCAGGAGATTGTGAGAGGCGATACGCAATTGTATCTGCGCAGTCCTCCCGCGATAGTAATGGAATTGATGAAGGGCGGGGCTGCCAAGGGACTTCTGGAAGATGCGTCGTACGACTCGTTGTACTATTCCGAGAAGTGGGGTGGTATTGTCATGCTCATCGGCTATATGATAGCTACTGGACTGGAGACAATTCACAACGCGGGCTTCGTACATCTTGACGTCAAGCCGCAGAACATTCTGTTCAACCTCAAACCCCCGGCCACTGGACAGGAGATGAGGGATCAGATGAAGTCTGGAACTCTCGTCCCGAAGCTAGCTGACCTCGGTTCCGCCGTGCGTATCGGAGGAAAAGTCGGCCAGTTCACATCGGAATATGCTCCCGGCGAACAAGTCTTGGGGGATAGCACGGCATCTTCCATGGACATCTACGCGCTGGGAGCTACACTATACAATATGCTGACGAAGACCCCTGTGAATTCCAAGAAGCTGATCGAGTTGATGAACACGATGACAAGTAATCCCGGGTCTGGTAGAACGGCGAGCGATCTGAAGTCGGCTTGGAACTCGTTCAACCCTGATTTCGATAGGATTGCCAAGCTCGCATCATCGGTTCCTGTCCTCAAGAAAATGTTGGATAAGGACCCTCGGCACAGGCCATCTGCCGGGTCTGCAGCTGCTTTGCTCCGAGACCTCGGAGACAAGACGCTATCCTAGATGATCGATCGAGAGCGTTGACGGAGCGATCTCGCGGATAGTCTGGGACACTCAACCTAGGAAAATGCTGAAGTACGCTGGCTCGTTGAAAATTGTTCAATGCGTAGCTGTCCTATTTGCGGAAAAGAGGTCCAGGCGGCGACGGCGTACTGCCCGTCCTGCGGCACAGACCTTCGACAGATCTCAGCTGGTCCCACGATGCCGACCGGAAGCTATCCGCCAGCCTATTCCTATCCACAGCAAGGAACGATGATTCCGGCAGGAGGCCAGTCGCATAGTCATAGAAAGTACATTCTGGCAATCGTCGCCGTAGGCATAATTGCTCTCCTAATAGGCGGATTGATCGGTTACTCACTCCCGATACCGCCCGACTTCACTACTCTAACTGGAACAGTTACTCTGAGCAGCCAATTTAACGGAGCTCCCCACCTGATAATATTCGACAGTTCCGCCACGGGCAATCTGAGCTCGGCTGTGTTCCCTAACCACTCTTACGCGGTCAATCTCCCTATCGGAGGACCAGCATATTCTGTCACAATCGAGTGGCAGAACCTAACGAGCAGCCCCAGTATAGCAGCCCACTGGTGCAACGCCTCTCCGAGCACTTTCAGTTCGTCTAATTCCAACGCTACTCAGAACTTTAGTTGCTAGATAACTCTACGAGACAAGAATGGAGCAGATAGATTGAGGATTTGAGGTGGACCGCGGCGTGATCGAAACCCGTCTTCTTTGATTTTGAGGGAGTTCGATGTGTTCTAGAGAAGGGTGATGCCGGGACCCTACCGTGTGGGCTGCGAAACATTGTACTCGAGCTTTTGTTCTCCCTGGACTTTGAGCTCGCAGTATTTGTAGAGCGCATCATAGGTTGGGAACTGAAGTCGCATGTTGTCGAAGTCGTCCTTGGCAAGGTTTCGGAAACCGTGCGCTATAGCTTCGAGACCAGCTGATTCAGGTGGGGCATCGGGAATCTTCGCATCAGCTCCTCTGACTATCCTCGCTAGCTCCAAGAGCGCAGGATCCTTGAGTTTGTACTTCCTAATGATAGCGTCGAAGCTGACGTATTCCTTGCCGTCCTCTTTGTAATGCGTAAGTTCTATGCCCTTGGCGTCGTACGGTATCGCCCCTGTTTCCTTGACCACTCGGGATATATTTTCCGGGGGGACGAAGAGGAATTCCGGACTCTTATCTACGAACTTCTTGATCAGCCAGGGACAGGCTATCCTGTCAACTTTTGCTTTTTCTCGGGTGACCCATTTCATTCATTTAACACCCATAGACGTTCTACATGGATAGAAGATCTCCCATATGAGGCTAACTCACCAACCCCAAATGCCGCGCGGATTTCCCTTACTGAACCAGTCAGGTTGAAGTTTCTTTATGCCAAGGAGAACCACAAGTTTGAGATTCACATGGAGCTTGAATGGTTGCCCACCCAGAAACAAATCTCCTCTCGTTAGTAGAGGGCACCCAAGTTCCAGGACCTAGAATAACAAGCAAGGGCCGCTGTTTGCCTTTCGACTGGATGACTAAAGACGGAAAAGTTGTCCTCATCGAGAAAGCGGTCCGCACAGTCCCCTATGGTTTCTTAGGAGTCCTTTTTTCAGTTTACCTGAGCCAGTTAGGTCTCGACGCCTTTCTCATAGGCATGGTCCTGGCCTTGACGGTTGCTTCGAGTGCGATCTACACTCTCGTCGCAAGCGTATTCGCTGACCGCCTCGGCCGCAAGCGGACATTGATCTTCTTCGCGCTTACTGACGCGCTGGCTGGCGCTATTCTCTTCTCTTCAGATTCTTTGTGGGCGCCAGTAGCTGCCGGGATTGTAGGCAACATGACTGTGGGAGCGGGAGAGGTTGGCCCTTTTCTGACATTGGAACAGGCGATTCTTCCAGGAGCGTCTTATAGCAGGCGGAGAACCCTGGGGTTTAGCGTCTACAATCTTGTAGGGTACGTTTCATCTTCAGCCGGAGCCCTTCTGGTCGGCCTCCCTCAATACATCGGTCCTGGTATTGGAGGATATCGCCCTCTGTTCTTGGCATATCTTGCGTCAGGCTTGTTGGGAGCATATCTCTACTCTAAGCTCTCGACAAGGATCGAGAAGGAAAAGACCGCCACCCCGAGGATCAGCGTCTTGTCTGAGGCCTCGAAGCCAGTCGTAAGGAGATTGTCAGCATTGTTCGCGTTGGACTCGTTCGGTGGAGGCTTCATCGGCATAAGCATACTCTCGTACTATTTCTACGAGAGGTATTCTTTGCAGCTCAGCTCGCTCGGATTGCTGTTCGCCGGCACGCAGATCATAACCGCAATCTCGTTTTTGATTGCTGAACGTATCGCTCGCCAAATTGGCTTGATCAAGACAATGGTCTACACTCATATCCCATCAAATCTTTTGTTGGCGTTCATACCGTTTGTCTCTTCGGCTCCAATCGCTGTTGGTCTACTTCTCTCTCGGCAATCCCTCTCTCAAATGGATGTGCCTACTCGTCAGTCATACCTGATGAGTGTTGTGCCAGAATCTGACCGCACCCCTGCTGCTGGGTTCACTAATGTTTCCCGGAGTATCGCCCAGACTTTTAGCCCCTCAATCGCCGGCTACGCCATCGCCACGCTGTGGCTGGGATCTCCATTCATTATCGCAGGTGGACTAAAGATGGCCTATGACCTGTCCCTCTACAAGATCTTCCACAGGTTGAAACCGCCTCAGGAAGACTAGGTGAGTAGGTGCAGTCTTGGATTCCAGTGACGGATTCTTTGTACGAAGGCAAGGTTTTCGGACCACGCTTCCAGCATGTGTACCGAGAAGGGATGAGAACTGTCTGATCTGTTTGCGCTTCTAGTACAAATCGTCAGCGTCGTCGCCCTTTGGGCAATTGTTGGCGAGTTGTTTCGTCGAGGGCTCATTGCGATAGCCAAAAAGGCAGGCGCTTCCAGGCAGCTTGTCAGGAACATCCGTGATGGTGTCCGGATAGCCTGGATTGTAGTCGCCGTTGCCGCTGTCTTGATAGTTACGGGTATCGCTTCCGAGTTTCAGGCTCTGACCGTGACAGGGTTGGCAGGCCTCACAATTTCCTTGGCCCTTCAGACAACCCTTTCCAATATTATTGCGGGTGTACTCCTCTTCTCGGATAAGACACTTCGATTGAACGATGTCATTTCGTACAGCGGGATAAAGGGCACTGTTGTCAGGGTGGGTCTGAGGTCGACCCTGATCAGGACTCAGGAGGGAAACATTGCGATAATCGGCAACAGCACACTGATGAGTGGACCCTTCATCAACTATTCGGCCGAAGAACGTCTCGTCGGAAAACCCTGAGACCAGTTTCTAGAAAAGGGACGTGTTGAAGATCACTGAACACTCTCGTTTCTTGCTCCCCCTCCGTCGCCCTCTCCTCGGGACAGGGAGGCAAGGATCGCGCGAACGAGGTCTCTTGCAGATTGGGGTGTCAGTTCTACTGCGATCCTATATTCTGGCCCAGCCGTCTCGCTGAGGAGGTCAATGATTACGGCTCGTTCAGCTCGGGCGTGATCGGGATGGTCATAGGAAACGCTCGCCTGATCTAGGAGGAACCAACCGTTTGGACCCTTACCGCTGCCTGAGACTCTTGTGTTCTCAACGATTCCCGTACACATGGTTTCTCACACCTTACTCTCTAGCAAAATGTCGTCAACGCTTGCCAATTGTTCCAAGGTATTTTTCGAAGAAAGCCCAAACCTTGTTCCAGCCATCGACAGCCTGTTCTTGCCTATAACCCGACTTGTCGTAGTAAAAAAAACCGTGGCCGGCTTTCGGGTACATGTGAAACTCGTATGTCTTCCCATACTTCTTCAACTCTTGCTCATGTTGGGCAACCTGTTGCGGGGTCGGGAACTGGTCCTCCTCGCCGAATAGCCCGAGAAGCGGGCATGACAAATCCTTCGTATAGTCTATGGGTGCAACGGGATACTTGGGGGTCAATTCCTGCTGGGACATAACCACTCTTCCGCCCCAGCAATCCACGACGGCATCGAAACCCTTGGTTCTGCAGGCCACGAGAAACGCTTGTCTCCCACCCGAGCACGTGCCGAATACTCCAGCCTTGCCATTACTCTGCGGGAGAGATTTCAGATATCCCAAACTTTCTGTCATATCGCCTACGACATCATCATCGGGCACTCCTCCTGCCGCTCGTGCCTTAGCAGCAATATCCTCTGGCGCACCGTGGCCGAATTGGTAGTAGATGTTGGGGCTAATTGCTAGGTAGCCATGGTGGGCGAACTTTCGAGTGGTCTCCCGATACCATTCGTCCCAACCAGGGGCGTGATGGATTAGCACAACTCCAGGGAAGGGTCCTGAGCCCAGAGGCCGTGCGAAGTACGCGTTGATAATCGTGCCATTATGTCCCGGAACCGTTACGGTTTCTGCTATCATCCCTTCGTACATATCAGTCCGATACTTGTGCATGTTCGATGCTCGCCCGTTGTGGACGGAGAAGGGTAGGTTTGTTTAGCTTTTCCTCAAATTGTTTGACGAGCATGTCAAGAGGGGCGGCTATAGGGGAGGCGGTTTCGACGAGGCCTAGTCATTTTCGCCAAGCTACTCCTTGTGATAGTCGGATTCTGACGTTCCTCGATGGCCCTTAAGTACTCGATTGCAAATTCGAGCGTTTGGATTGTAATGCAGGCAACTGCTCAAGCTGGAAGGGCTGTCCAACAGGTCAAAGAATACGACCTATTTCTTGACATCGATTTTGACGCTCTGAAATTCTCAGGGAAAGTAAGAATCGACATGAGCTCTACTGGAGACATCAGCCTCGACGCATTAGGTCTAGAGGTTACGAGCGTCAAAACCAGTGGTCGAACCGTTCCGTTCAAGCATCACGGAAATGTCGTGGATATTCAGATTGGCCAATTCTCCGGTATGCTAGAAGTTGAATACCAAGGAAAGGTCTCTGAGAGCCTGACCGGGTTCTACAAGGCTCCATACGGAGACAAGTACGTTCTGACGACACACTTTGAAGCGGGACATGCTCGTAGACTTCTGCCTTGCATCGATCATCCAGCCTACAAGGCAGACTTTAGACTAACAGTACGCGCGAGAAGTGACCTCTCTGTAATCTCGAACATGCCAGTTGAATCCGAGAGGAGGGAGGGGAACAAGAAGACGGTAATTTTCCAGAAGACTCCGAAGATGTCAACTTATCTTCTCTACGTTGGAATCGGCAGGTTCGAGGAGGACAAGAACCGCCATAACAAAACAGAGTTGTATACAGCCTCTGTTGTCAAACCTGATGGCAAGATCAAGACCGGTCTCGCCTTCGAGGCAGCGCAGAAATCTCTAGAATTCTACGAAAAGTATTTCGGTATTCCATATGATCTGCCCAAGCTCCACTTAATCGCTGTCCCCGAGTTCGCTTATGGGGCGATGGAGAACTGGGGCGCGATAACCTTCCGAGAGATCTTGTTGCATGCCGACAAGGACACGAGCACCTCGACTAAGAAGAGCATCGTTGAAGTAATCGCGCACGAGATTGCTCACATGTGGTTCGGTGATCTCGTCACGATGAAATGGTGGGACGATCTCTGGCTCAACGAGAGCTTCGCGACCTTCATGGCCTACAAAGTGGTCGACTGGGCATATCCACAATGGAAGATTTGGCAAGACTTCGTCAAGAACAGCACAGGTGGAGCGATGGCTCGAGATGCTCTGAAGAGCACACATCCCATCGAGGCCAAAGTCCGCTCTCCAGAAGAGGTTGAGGAACTGTTCGACGAGATTAGCTATGGCAAGGGTGCTAGCATTCTTCGAATGATCGAAGCATACATAGGTCCCGACGAGTTCCAGAAGGGTGTTAGCAACTATCTGAAACAGTTCCGTTATTCCAACGCAGCCGGCCGCGACCTGTGGAACCATCTTCAGCAAGCGTCGGGTGTTGACGTTAGCCGCGTTATGGAGGAGTGGATCAGCAAGGTCGGATACCCAGTTGTCAAAGCTTCGCTGTCGCACGGCAACCTAGTGCTGGAGCAGGAGAGGTTCTTGCTATCCGGGTCCAGAGAGCGCCAGACTTGGCCTATCCCTGTCTCAATACTGATAGACGGAAAGACTCAGCAGCTCTTGCTTGACAAAGAGAAAGCTGACGTCAGAGTTTCCAATCCAAAATCCGTGAAGCTCAATGTTGAACGAACCGGTTTCTATAGAGTCGACTATCGTGGCGGCGATCTACAATCACTCGTCTGGGCCAGCAAGCTCTCCGGGCTCGACCGGTATGGGCTTGCAAACGACGCTTGGGCCTTCCTCAACTCCGGCAACATGAGTTGGAAAGAATACCAGAGCCTCCTCGAACGATTCTCTAAAGAAGAAGAGTATCTACCTGCCTTTGAGGTGTCTGAACGGCTCACCACCTTATTCCAGATTGCCCCGAGAAAGATCGTCGATCTCTCGCGAAGGTATCACAAGTCACAGCTGAGAATACTTGAGGGGAAAAAGGACGAGAACAGCTCCCTGCTCAAGGGAACCGTCGCTGTACGACTCGCTCTCCTAGATGATACATACGCACAAGAGGCGGGGGCGAAATTCAAGGAACTATCCACAGTAGAACCGGATATGAAACGAGCGGTGATCGTAGGTTATGCAAGATCGTCCGACGATTACGACGGGCTCATCGAGCAGTACAATAAGAGTACCACAGACGAGGAACGCCTCAGATACTTGGAAGGACTCGCCAGTTTCAAGCGACCTGACTTAGTCAGAAAAGTTCAGGACTGGGCGATGGCCGGCAATGTGAAGCGTCAAGACATCGGGCGTGGACTACTCCAGTTCGCCACCTCAAACCCGGATGCACACGCCGTTACTTGGGAATGGTTCAAGGACAATGTTGAGAAGCTTGACAAGATGTACGAAGGGACAGCCACACTCTCCGCCTATATGCGTGCATACATCTCGATCCTAGGAGTCGGTCGGGTCGGGGAAGTCGAGAAATTCTTCAGCGAACATAGACTAGCTGGAGCAGACGCAACACTTGAGAGGCTAAAGATTAACGATCGGCTTGCAAAGGAGATAACAAAAGCTTAGACTTCAGAGTCGCCTAAACGCCGCTCCAGTCAGACAGGCTCAGATAGAGACGTTCTAACTCTAATTTCGTCCTAGACTATCAGGAACGTTCTCGCAAGCTCAAGAATTCTGCACAAGTAGTATCGAAGCGCTTTTGAGACAGCCTTCCCCTCGGAAGCATGACGCGTCGGAGTAGAGTTAGGATTCTTGTCTGATAGGGTGGATTCCGCGGGCGGTTACAAGCCCATCAGCGATTATGGGGTCATCGGAGATATGCACTCAGCAGCGCTCGTTGGACTTGACGGTTCCATTGACTGGTACTGTGCGCCGAGGTTCGACTCTCCCAGTGTGTTCGCGGCTCTGCTCGACTCGCAAAAGGGAGGCAGATTCCAGCTGTCTCCGACGGGGAAGTTCACGACAAAGCAGAGCTATGGAGGCGACACGAATGTGTTGGCGACCACGTTCGATTCTCGAGAGGGACGCATCAGGCTTACAGACTTCATGCCTTGTTTCATGGAGAAGGGAGAGCTGAAAGGGTTTCAGGAACTCCACAGAATTGTCGATTGCCTCGATGGTGATCCTGGGCTTAGAATTACTTTTCAACCACGTTTCAACTATGCTCGCGGAAATACGATCATACGAGAAACCCGAGACGGATGCTTGGCGAGGAATCAGAGACACCACGTCAGTCTAGCCTCGTCCGTAAAGCTACTTGTCTCAGACAAGGATCTACTGGTCAACGATTTCAGGCTGTCCCGAGGTCAGAGAATCGTCTTTGTCCTCAAGTGGGGAAACAGCTCGCCAACACCTGCGGCGAGATATGAAACGAGTAGGAAGCTATCCAAGACATTATCCTACTGGAAACGATGGGTTAGTCACGTCAAGTACCGGGGCCCGTATCGGGCACATGTCGTAAGATCATGCCTCGTGCTGAAAATGCTACAGTATGCTCCTACCGGGGCTATGGTGGCGGCTGTTACCACCTCTCTACCGGAGAGTATTGGTACGCTGCGGAATTGGGACTATCGATATTCTTGGATCAGGGACAACGCTCTTTCAGTCTGGGCGTTAAGTGAGGCTGGAGCCACAAGGGAGGCCCAAGATTACACTAGATGGATGATCAATGTTCGACGTCATTCCAAGGAGAGGTTGCAGATAATGATGGGCATTGGAGGTGAAAGGGAGATCCCGGAGATTACCCTGGACCATCTTGAAGGCTACCGGCGTTCGAGCCCAGTGCGGGTCGGCAACGCGGCGTACAAGCAGTTGCAGTTGGACATATACGGTATTCTCGCTGATTCCATGTATTATCTGCATCGCGCGCTAGGATGGACAACCAAGCAAGTATACGAAAATCTGGTAAAGTATTCTGCTGATCAGGCGGCAGCGGAATGGGAAAAATCCGACAGCGGAATATGGGAGATGCGTGAGGCGAGATCGTTCGTGGAGTCGAAGATGTGGTGCTATGTCGCCCTCGACCGGGCGATGAAGATAGCTCGAGAACTAGGATACGACGAAGACTGGCGGAGATGGGAGCCCGTGAAGAAGAAGATCAAGAGTCAGATTCTGTCCGATGGATGGTCAAGCAAGAAGAAGGCTTTCACGATGGTTCTCGGGGGGGACGACCTCGATGCAGCTAATCTCCTCATGCCCCTAGTGGGGTTTCTGCCGGCTAGGGATCCCAAGATGACCTCGACAATCCAGCGCATCCGAGAAGAGCTATCCAAGGGCGATCTAGTCTACAGATACAACGTGGATGATGGCCAACTGGGAAAGGAGGGGGCTTTCACTGTGTGCAGCTTCTGGATGGTAGACTGCCTAACACGGCTAGGGAAGTTAGGTGAAGCAGAGGGACTGTTGAATCAGTTATTGAAACGAGCTAATCACTTGGGATTGTACTCCGAAGAGATTGATCCTGACACCGGTGAAGCATTGGGGAACTTTCCGCAAGCCTATACTCACATGGGTTTGATAACAGCCTCCGTTCGTCTCGAGGAGGCACGTCGAAAGACCGGGTTCATGCGCTATGCCCGTGCTCTATCTAACAGAATCAGTGGCTAGTGAGCACCCCGGATAGGGAAGAGCTTCTACGACTTGCCGGTCTTGTACAGATCAGTGAGAAGTTGGATGACTTCCCGATGGTTTCTCAGGTTGAACCTTGCATAGGATTTCGCAAGTCCTACCTTGATCGAATAGGCCTGATCCGGAATCGCCTCGAAGAGGTCTTCGTCAGCCCAATCGTCCCCCATTGCTAGCACGAAGTCGAAGTTGGTCTCGGAGAGGAGCAGCTTCGCAGCCAATCCTTTGTTTATTCCAACGTTTCTCACCTCGATCGACTTACTGCCTTGTAATACTTGGAGCTCAGTGTTTTCAGTGAAATAGGACAATTCGTCGGCAAGCTCTTTCGATCGCACATATGCGAGTTCCGGGTCTGCTGCTCGGAAGTGCCAAACGAGGGAGAACTCCTTTTCCTCCAAGAGAGATCCTGGCAGTCGATCTTCATAGCCTCGGAGGGTAGGTCGGACTTTCTCTTTCCAGTTGCTTTCTACCTTTATCGTTGGGACCCAGTCTTTGCCTTTTTGTCTGATCCAGGCTCCATGCTCAGCAACGATTCCTAGATTGAAGGAGCCGAACCAATCTTGTAAGAGGGTTCGATTGCGTCCGCTGATTATTACCAGATTGTTTCGTGGATCTTCTGAGAGTGCGTTGAGGACGGCTAGTAGGGTCTTTTCGGGGACTGCTGTCTCCGGACGTGCCTTGAATGGCGATAGTGTCCCGTCATAGTCTAGAAGGAGTATCCTGTTCTGGGAGGTGTCATAATCTCTGATCATCTTCTCTCTAGTCGCGGCGTCAATTAGTTTAGCGCTGAATTTCTTCTGTTGTTGTTTGATCGAGCGTAGTTTGCCCGTGAAATCCTGGCCCCATTTGATGACATCGTAGCGCTCCAGTCTGGTCTGCATTGCTTGGTTGCGACGTATTTGCTCCGATTCAGGCATCTCAAGGGCGGTCTTGATGGCGTCTACTATTTCGGAGGTGTCGTTGGGGTTTATGATGAGTGCCTCGCCCAGTTCCCTGGAGGCTCCTGCCATCTCGCTGAGGATTAAGACGCCTCTCTGGTCTATCTTTGACGCGACGTATTCTTTGGCGACAAGGTTCATCCCATCCCTTAGAGGAGTCACCAGCGCAACGTCACTGATGGCAAAAAGACTCAAGAGTTGATTGTAGGGCAGGAACCTGTACCGGTATACTATCGGGGTCCAGTCGATTGTCCCGAACTTTCCGTTGATACCGCCAACGAGTTTGTCGATCTCTTCTTTCATCTGTTCATATTGTTCGGCTCCGAGTCTTGAGGGCACGACCGATAATACTAGAACAACTTTCCGTTGCCATTGAGGGTGTCGATCGAGAAAGATCGCATAGGCTTCCAGACGGTGCTTGATTCCTTTGGTATAGTCGAGCCTGTCTTGGGACAGTATTATCTTGCGATTGCCGAGTCTCTCGCGGAGCCCGCGGCCCTCTTCTTGTATGTCGTCACTTTTCGCGAGGTCACGAATCTCGCGGTAATCAACGCCCATTGGGAATGTGTCAATTTTTATCGTCCTTTCTCCGTTAATGAGCACCTGGCCGAAGCTGTGTTCATAGCCTAGGATTCGGAGAATACATCTGAGGAAGTGTTGCGTGTAGTCTATGGTGTGAAATCCTATCAGGTCGGCTCCAAGAATGCCTTCCAATATTTCCCTGCGCCACGTGGTTGGGAGGGTGCGGAAGACGTCGTATGAGGGAAAGGGAGTGTGGAGGAAGAACCCGATTGGGATGTCAGGCAGTTTCTCTCTCAACAGTCTGGGGAGAAGCATGAGATGATAGTCGTGGATCCAGACTGTATCGTTGGGCTGGTATACCTTTAGGATGGAATCTCGAAAGGCCTCGTTCACCTTCACGTACTGTGCCCAGTCTTCTTCTCTGAACTTGGCGTATGTGGGAAAGTAGTGGAATAGAGGCCATATTGTGCTGTTGCAGAATCCTTGGTAGAATTTTTTCATGGTGTCAGCGTCGAGGAAGACGGGGCAGGCCCTTTGCTTGGCAGCCTTCGTTCTCAGTAATTCTCGAGAGCCTTCTTCGACCTCCATGCCCGGCCATCCAACCCATAGGTAATCTGTTCCGGAGGGGTTTTGTCTTGCCCACTCCAAGTATGCGGTCAGTCCAGAGACTAGACCGCCCGGGCTGGCATGGAAAACCAGTTTGTTGTCGCGACTGCTGACCGTGAAAGGCAGTCTATTGGATACGACTAAAAGTGTCATGCCTAGCTCGTCTTCGGGATTTTTTCTCAGAGGGTCTAACTATCCATTAAGATTGTTAGTAACCCATCCCTAAACCAGCCCAGTATAGGGTCGAACATGTCAATTCTATCCTTTCTCGAAGGAACACCGCTTAGCACGATTCTCATACTAGCTGACATTGGAATCTGTTGGGAGGGCTAAGAAGTCGTAAGAGAAGTCAGTGCAACCAAGATGAAGCCTCTAACGAGAATTCGAGGAGAAACTACAAGGGATTTTGACACGTAGAACTAGTGCCATGGTTGTAATCGATGAAGGAAATTGAGGTCGTTCGCGGTTCAGAACTGAAATCAGGTTATTCGACTCCAGGGATCGTTCGTGAGAAAGCGTTTGAGTCAATCCACCGATACATCATTGTGTCACGGCCAAGGATTGCTGGCGGAGCAGTATCGGACTGGCACCATCACGGAACAAGACATCTCTACGGGTTTCTTGAAGCAGGGCGCATGCGATTGGAATATGGCTTGAAAGGTGCTAGAGCTGTTGAAGTGGGACATGGAGATTTCTTCCATATTCCTCCACGTCTGGTTCATCGCGACGTGAATCCTGACAAGAAACAAGAGCTAGTAGTTGTAAACATTCTAGTAGGGAGAGGAGAACCAGTCATCAATGTCAAGAGTCCCAAGAAAGCTTGAGCGGCATCGAGGCGCACGTGATGTGTCTTACTTCAATTTCTTTGGGTCCCAGTCGAGGGAGTCGGCGTTTATCTTCTCCGCTTTGAGCGCGGTTTTCAATCCTCCTAAGACACTCGTGAAAGTGTAGCCTGGTCCGAGACGGAGAACATGATGTACGACCGGCTGCTTGTGCAGTTGGTAGATCGGGTCGGAGGGAAACGAGGAATTGAGCCAGAAGATTATTGGATTCCTGATCTTTCCATTGTACTGGACGAGTTGGCGGGCGAGAAGGTGATTCGGCGGGTTATCGCGTGCATGGAGCCTCTCGTCAAACTCGAAGCTCTGCCCAACTTGGACCATAGCAGTTCCCCTCCGAGCATGCAACATTACTTGGGGCGATAGCACGCAAACTGGGCATTTGGAAAGCCAGTCTCTTAGCTGCTTCTCGTAAGACTCCACCGCGTTATCGAAAGAACTCATTCCCAGCAAGTAGGTGTCCCCCTCATAATAGAGTTGTTGACTCCGTCAGCAACTAGCAGGTTTTTGGGCGTGCTTGCTCACGGACCAGAATTGACGAAATGCAGGAATCTTAGGCGGACGGCCGATCTTGGTTGGTGCGGGGGGTGAGCGTTGCAGTTTTAGGTCTAAATCGCTGGCACCAGAGAACCAAAAAGTCGATCGACGGTACTAACAACCGCCTACATACATGTCCTGAGTGATGGTAATAGTTGAAGGCAACCCGTTAGGGTTGTAGATGGTGACGTACTCCTGGCCCTGATGAGCGAACGGCTCAGAAGGACACCCTCTTCCACCGCATTCATATGTTGCAGAACTGACCAGACCTGAACTGAACAAATACGATCCAATTGTACCGGTTGTGTTAAAGCTGCCGAATTGACTGGCTGTCATGATGTACATTGTAACTGGCTGTGTGGCGGTGAAGGCCCCCCACATCGACCTAGAATCCCAAATGACATTGCTGACGAAAAAAGGGTAGTCCGAATGTGAGACTGGTCCGACCACTATTTGAGTCCCTGCAGGAATCACCGTGATCCGGGGGCAGACCGAGTTGTCCCAGACAAGGAAGGCGATCGTTGGGACCAACAGGCAAATCAGGAAAATTAGGGCGAATAGGAGTCTCGTGTGTCGCTTTTGCAATGCTGTTTTTGTGAGCGCGTTTTGTTGGACTTGCAGAGACCCCTTGACCCTACGCACCTGCGGATCCTGGAATTCAGAGCCAACAGGTTCAATCCTGTTTAGTCGCTCACTGATAGTCGGGACTCTGTCGTATTCCTCCAGGCCGGGGACTGGTTCTGGCTGTTTCTCTCCTATTTTTGCCAGAACACCGGCGAGTCGATCGCGACCAACCAGGTCCCCCGCCTCGGAGTTCGCCAAGAGTCGCATCCGAAAATCTGTGCCCCCCGCTAGTCTGATTCCAATGACTAGTGGAGCGAAGAGCCAGAGGAGATAGGGAAGAGCGATGATGCTATTTCCTGGAAGGCTCATGAGTACACCGAGGCCCGCCAAACTTAAGACCCACAAAATCGCGAATAGACGTCTTGTTCGAAAAATCCTCGGCATCAGTTTCTTATCGTAAATGAGCGAAACAGCAATCAGGGGCGTCCAGTCTTCGACATTGAGAGTGCTCCTCAACCGCGAAGAGAGAACGAGTTCGTTGTGATCAAAGTGACACTCTCCACTCGCCACATTCCGTATCTGATCTGCGGAAGGACCCCAGGCAACTTTCTCGACTTGGAATCCAGTGATACCTAGACGGTTGACGAGATCGTTGGTGTTATTGCGAATTTCAGTTTTCTGTTCGCCGAGAGGCGCCACTTCCTCCGGTCCAGGTGAAACAACGCTCCGGTTGACCCAGAGTTTCTGATGCCCTCCACGTTCGAGTCCTGCCTCTTCAATCGCCAAGAGCAATCCGGTAAAGAGTATGACGAATGCCAACACGCCACCCCCCACGTAGCGCGCCCAATAGATTCCAAAGACGAGCAGGACGATTCCAACCGCTAACAGGGACACACCGAAAGGCGAGACTCGTCGAGTATAACGTTCACCAGTCTGGAGAGTCAACAGTAACCTAGGCAGCTAGGGTTCCATATGTATGTAGAACTTCCCGTCAGATTACCAATGCAGCAATGAATAGGTCTGTCTCCACATGGGCCATTATGCAGCTTGAGTTCCCTGTGCAAGCGTCAAATTTCTGTGATGCAACAACCCGTTGACTTGGTTGGGCTTGAAGCAAGAGAAACGACAAGGACATTGCTCCGGATCTGGGTTAAACCGACCGAAAGGTGAGCATGGGTGAATCCTTCGGTACAACCCTGGCCTTTTTTCTTTGGGTTTGGACAATCCGTGCATTGTACCGCATTGCTCGTCGGAGATTTTCGAAAATGTGGTGCAGTACCGGAGGATCGAACTTTAGGTTCGAATCGCGACCCGATTTTTCGGGATTTTCTTCGTGGATTATCGAAATAAGGCTAATGTGGTGCGGGGGGTGGGATTTGAACCCACGAACCCCTACGGGACAGGGTCCTGAGCCCTGCGCCTTTGACCTGTCTTGGCAACCCCCGCGTGAAATCAAGAGAACGAATCTGGTTTGATAAAGACTTGAGTTGCCTGCACTCTGTTGCAGAGACCCCCCGTGTTGACGGCGTTAATCGTCTGATAGGGACGAGAAAATGCACAGAAACAAATTCTAGCACAAGATGCCTAGGCACGCTGGATAGGTAACATTGCACGTAACTTTTAGGGCGTTTTAAGGAGCAGTTTAGGTCCAATATTTTTCGGCGTTTCGTAGAAAAACGTCTAGCCGTCAAAGGCTCATATGAATAGTCAAGACGTTAAACGTCTGACAACGACATATCCATACGTTTCTCAGCCAAATCTACATGAAAACTCATTGGCCCCCCGGGAGGTCTGTTTTTCCCGCGCCCCGCCCCTCGTGGGGAAGAAGCAAAAAGTGCTTCTAAAAAGTGGGAGTTTCACACCTGTTAGGATACGATTTCCATTTGCTACTTTGTTCGCTCTAGGATGATCTCTATAGTGGAGACGTTCCGTGCATCCTGGCCTTCACCGACGACCTCCGTGCCCAAGTGTACATTCTTGGCTAAACCGCCCTGGAAGAAGCGGTTGTTCACCACTTCGGCCACGTCGACGGCAGTGCTGATGGCTCGTCCACGAGCCTTTAGGGTCAGCTTCTTGGCACCCGTGTTATAGTGCATCATGACAGCCGTAGCATAGGCCATGATCGGCTTCTTACCGATCAGTATAGTGTCCGCTGGGATATCAGTTCTGCGCATTTGGGTAGGAGCCCTCTCTGCCTTCTTTGGTTCTTCTGACATTCGTTCACCCCCGAGATGTCGGTAGTACGCTGTACGCAAACGCCCCTGTGTGTTGACCTCCTTTATGAGCCTACCCTTTTTTCTCTCTCACAAAAGGTAGAATTGATCGCACTTTGCCAATGCTTAGACGTCCCTATCGAGATCGCTCGGAACCAGCCCACTTTCCCAAATCAAAGCCCACCTCTCTAAGAAGGTCATCTATCCACGAAAATAGCCCCAAAAAAAGGTCTTCTGAGAAGCTTTCTTTCCGTTGCTTTCTTATGTATCAATTGACCATCACGAGATGAAACCAATGGCAAAGACGAAGAACTGTGAGCTGTGTGACTCAGCCTTCGAGTGTAAGGGCCTCCTTGGCTGCTGGTGTCGCTCTATAGACATCTCGCGCCAACAGCTGGGTGAACTCTCCAACCGGACTTCCGACTGTATTTGTCCCAACTGTCTTGCTGAGTACAAAGATAGAGACTTACATTCTTGAGTCTATTTTGTCCCAAGTTGTACTGCTTGGTTTCTGACAAGCAGGTTGAGTCTCAATCTTGCTATGACGAGAAAACATCAGTTGGAATAGAATCTGATCGTCCTTAACATTTGCTTAAGGCTCTGTGAACCACCAGCCTCCCGGGGAATGCAGCTCCCTCGCCTGCTTGCTCCAGTTATCACATGATGAGGAGAAAAAAAGAAGAAAGGCTTGGGGTGAGGAGTTTCTGTGCTGTTCCTACATGCCGCCTTTCTTCTTCGACTTTTTCTTCTTAGCGTTCGTCGGCTTGTTCACCCGGCTCCATATTCACAATAGTCTTTGCTTAAGAAATCTCCTATTTTTTCGGAAATCGATTTTCATGAGCGTATTTTTTTGGGGTGGACCGGTTCAATGCTCGACCTAGAGATCGCTGGCAGATTTTTCTTCCCCTAGATATTCTTCTGCTGTCCAGCATTTTTTCATGCTTTGAGGATGAATCGTCGGAGACGATCGTTCTGATGATTTGGCTGGTTTCGGGCTATTGATCGCGATCCAGTTTGTTAGAACTCTTCGTGCACCACGCTTCCTTCTTGTAAGAAGCTCGTCAAATCTGCTGAGAGTTCTGATAGTTACCCAGAACACAGGCAACGAAAAACGATTGCATGCTTGCAGAACTCCAAATCGGTCCCGTTTGTTGTGGCTCCTATTTCTCCAAGATGAGACAGCCTCTTAGGCTCCGGCGTGGGAACGCTAGCGCGGTCTAGATTGTAATCTCTCTCCGGCCAGTTGCTGAATATTTCTTAGTCGCTCTCGAGATCGGCGCTTGCCATTCTTCGCTACCTCGGAAAAAGGAGCGTTCTGCATATGGTCTGAGCGCCGAATAGCCGATTGAACCATGAAACAGAAGCTCCTCCGCAGAAAGATTCGCCCATTTCGCACCTGATCTTGAATCTGGGAGGTTACTGCAAGATCACCGCTAGATTCGTTGGGCTGATCGCGTTTTTCGCCGAGCCAGCTAAGCTCAGATTATGCCCGGAATTGCCTGTCTCGCCCATTATCACCGCCAGACAGCTAGCCTTCTTAGAGAAATAGGGGGTCTTAGCGAGTGAGTCTCGCGTCGCATGGTTCCCGAGGACGAGTGCCTTCTCCTTCGAGCACTCTTAGGCAGACTACACCGGTTTATCTAGTCTACGAATATTGTTTCCTTCGGGAACACTTCGATCCCACTGGTCGAGATCTTGTAGGGACGAGGTTGCATGTCAATCGCTGTCTCCCTCATCTTCTCAACCTGCATGACCCGGTTGTACGTCTTACCCACTTTCGCGTTGGACAGGATCATAACCCCGTGCGCCAAGTACTCTTCAAGCTGCACCGCCCGCTCCACCGTCGGTCCCATAGCCCGCAGCTCCGTCGTCATCAGACAGGTCGCACCGGTCTTCACGAGAGCGTCGACAAGATCCAGGATCGCGGTCCTCCGCTCTACCATCTCCGGGTACTGGAAGATCAACGAGGTCACAGGGTCAACAACAATTCTCTTCGCGTTGATCAGCTCGGTGTGAGTCTTGATCCCCTCGATAAGGCTCAGGATCGAGAAATCCTTCCGACCGATCGACGTGCGGCCAATCTTCACCTCGCCAGGCATATGCCGTAATGGTGAGGCGTTGATGAAGGCAAACTTCTTTCCCTTCTCAAGGTCCTCAAACTTCCAGCCGAACAAGCTCATCTCACGATAGAAATGCGCCTTCGTCTCATCCAAGCTGACAAAAGCTCCATTCTCACCGTACATCTTGATACCGTTCATCAAGAACTGCGAAGTCAGGATCGTTTTACCAGTACCAGGCCCTCCCACCAGCAATATGACTCGTCCACGTGGAAATCCACCAGTCAAAATCTCGTCAAGGCCCGGTATTCCAGTAGGAGTTCTATCAACCATAGGCATTGCTACTGTTCACACTCACATTCGCGCTTTGAAGCAGATATTTCCAACATGGTATAAATCGCTTCGGATTCAACACCCATAGAACCTGTCTTGAACCCTATTGTTACCGGGCCTTCGTCGCGAAGGTTACTCCATCCAGTTGAGGCCACAATCTAAATCCGCGCAGTGGCAAGACGACGACCGGTCGTGCCAGGCTGCGAGAAGAAACGTTCCTACACGATCATATCGATCCATACCGTTCGACTCGTCCAATTTTCGCCTGCCTCGGTGGTTGGGAAAATTGCGCTCGGTGACCGAAAGCTTATGTTAGATTCCACGCGCTCACGCCAGCAATGGCCCTTCAGAACCTCGCTCGCTGGAGCGGACCCACACTTATGCTTGGAGGGCTCCTTCTCGCCATACACTACCTTACCCACCCCTTGGGAGAGACCCCACAATTCATTCTGAGTGGCATCTGGGCACCAGTGCATTTCGTCGGTGCGGTTGCTTGGGTGCTCATTCTTCTAGGATCGGTGGGGTTCTACAGCCAATACTCCAGCAAGCTGGGCCGCTTGGGGTCGGCCGGCTTCCTCCTAGCCTTCATTGGAGGAGCGAACAGGCCTGGCGAATTATTGGTCGTCGGTACAGTCATCGGTCCTCTGATCGCAGGGCAAGCACCATCACTCCTCGATGTCGGGGGTTCCCTCTACGGTCCCTTGTTGGTGACGGTAGGGCTTATCACAGTTATCTACGGCCTCGGCTTCTTCCTCCTTGCCATTGCTACCCTTCGTTCAGCTATTCTTCCGCGTACAGCCATTGTTCCGCGCTTGTCCCTCTGGATGGTCATCCTCGCCGTACCGCTAGCGCTCGGCTTTTTCGTCTTGTTCGTCATCGGCAGTATTGCTGGTCTACTCTTCTCTCTTGGTTTGATCGGATGGGGCTACGGGCTGTGGCTTAACCAAATGTCAATGCGAACGGACTCTGTTCGATAGGCTTGGTTGTTTTGCTAGTCTTCGAGTCCAACCGATAAGATTAGCCTCCTCTGGAAGCAACCACTGAAACTCTCCGTGGCGCTTTCCGAAACTCCTTGCCATCCAGGATGAATTTTGAACTCACCCGTTACTGGTCTGCTGAAATCTTGGTTACACCCTCCTTAGCACCATAAAGAAGACCTGTGCAATCAGGCCTCAAATTTCCAGTCTAAGTCTACACTAGCTCGGTGGAGACCGTGCCCCACAGAAAAACACGAAACAAACAATACGACACGATGCAAGGCCCGATTCTCCCAGTTCTGGGAAGCGTTCCAATTGTTTCGCATACGTTTTCGATACTGTTTCGACTTTCCGGTCCGAGGACGTGGGTTTTCCCGTCTTTCAGCTTTATTCTAGGTTACGCGGTAGGTGGTGGAGGACAGCTATCCCAGATATGTATCGGCATAGCCGTCGCATCTCTGGTGACCGCTGCAACCAATATCGTAAACGCTTTTGCCGACAGGAAGGAAGATGCAACAAATCAACCCCAACGCTTATTCTGGCTTGGCCAGATCGGCTCGAGACAGATAACCGCCTCTCTAGTAGTACTCTATTCTAGTGCAGCCGCCCTTGCCATTTACCTAGGACCCGTTTTCACGCTGGTTCTAGGCTTTGGCATCCTCAACTCCATCTTCTATTCGCTGCCTCCCCTTAGATTCAAGTCAAAACCACTCGCTAGTCTCGCCTCTTTTTCCGGTGCACTGGGTCTTCCCTTTATCGGGGGCCTTGGCGTTAGAGGGTCTCTCGATCTTCTCAACCCAATGCTTTGGCTTCTAACGTGGTTCATGTTCACGTACGGGACGGTCAAGAACTTGCCGGACTATTTTGGAGACATGAAAGCGGGCATCCGGACCTCGGCCACCATCTTCAAAAACGTGAAGAAGGCGGTTCTCTTCAGTAGTATACTGCTTTCCACGCCGTTTATCCTTCTCGTGGTGTTCGTGTCACTTGGACTTCTAGAGCCAATTTACATTGCGGACCTTGCGCTAATCCCGCTATTCGCTTTCATCATCACAGAAATGCTGAAGGCCAAGGACACCGCCGGCCTTGAAAAGGCTCATACCTTTGGCTTCTTCTACGCCATTTCCTTCTTACTCTTCACATTTGTGCTGACATCTCCGACCATACAATCACTTGTGATGGTGCTCGTGGCATACATCTGGACTCTGACGGTTGCGAAGCTCAGCGTCC
>Ga0209802_1000228_pt1 | contig 42087 bp, 39 predicted proteins | sample GraSoiAngelo_129_FD_185886 | JGI IMG/M metagenome (GOLD analysis project Ga0209802, IMG submission 185886) | Grasslands soil microbial communities from the Angelo Coastal Reserve, California, USA - 14_0927_12_40cm (SPAdes) (version 2) | ecosystem: Environmental > Terrestrial > Soil > Grasslands ...
ACGGAGAACTCACGGGACGTGAAAATCTCTGGCTCATCGGCCGGCTCTATCACATGCCCAACTCGCTCGTCGATGAGCGCGTCGAGGAGCTCCTCGAGGTCTTGCAGTTGAAGGATGCCGCGGACCGTCGGGCGTACACGTACTCGGGCGGGATGCGGCGGAGGCTCGACTTGGGCGCGGGGCTCGTGCATCACCCCCGAATCTTGTTCCTGGACGAGCCCACGACCGGCCTCGACCCGCAGACGCGCGTCGCGGTGTGGGAGTATCTGCGCCGCCTTCACCGGGAGGAGAACATGACGATCTTCCTGACGACCCAGTACATGGAAGAGGCGGACCAGCTCTGCCAGCGCATCGCGATCATCGACCTGGGCAAGATCGTCGCCGAGGGAAGTCCCGCGGAGTTGAAAGCCGCGATCGGCGCCGATATCATCACGGTTCGGATCACTCGCGACGAGGCGTTCCAACAAAGTCGGGACCGGGCTCTCGAGATCGCACGGACCATCCCTGGTGTAAGCCGCGCGACGATCTTCGACGAGGGAGTGAGCGCCTACACGGCGGACGGGGGCGCGACGCTCCTAGAGGTCCTGCGCCGACTCGACTCGGAGAAGGTCCCTGTCCATCAGGTTGCGCTCGCACACCCCACGCTCGACGAGGTCTTCCTGCAACACACGGGGCGGCAGATGCGCGTCGAGGAAGTGAAGCCGATGTCGCGGGCATTCGGAAGGCGGAGGCGATAGCATGGTCACAGACGTTGGACACGCACAGCGGGTCATTAGGCGGACACGAGATGCGGAAACGAGCGGTGGAGTCTTCACGGAGATTGGGCTCGTCACGTGGCGCAGTCTCGTGAAGCTCACGAGGACGCCGGTCCTCCTGTTCTTCAGCCTCTTTATGCCCTTGATCTGGCTCGTCATGTTCAGCCAGACGTTCGGGACGGTCTTCTCCTCCGCCGCAAGCGGCGGTTTTTCGGGGGCCCCACTCCCCTACGATTACGTCGCCGTGCTTCTCCCGGGAATCACGGTCATGACCGCCATCCAGAGCGCGTCCCAGTCCGGCTTCGGGATGGTGGCGGACCTCGAGTCCGGATTCATGGACAAGTTCTTCGTCGCCCCGATCCGGCGAGGCAGCGTCCTCGCGGGCAAGCTCCTCGCCGACGGCTTGCGGATGGCGGCCCAGGCCGGGATCATCCTCGGCATCGCCGCGATCCTCACACTTTTCGACTGGCGGATTCCGTTCGCCACGGGCGTCGTGGGCGCGGTGCTGATCACGCTCCTCGCGGCGGCCTTCGGCGTCGCGTTCTCGGGCCTCTCGAACACGGTCGCGCTGCGGACGAAGAACACCGAGTCGACGATGATGGTGAGCTTCTCCCTCACGTTCCCGCTCTTGTTCTTGAGCACGGCGATGCTCCCGAAGGCGCTCCTGCCGGCCTGGGTCCAGACCTTCTCGACGGTCAACCCGGTCAGCTACATGGCCGATGCCGCCCGTGCGCTCATCCTCACCGGCTTCGATTGGACGGCGATCGGGAACGCGTTCATTGCGATTGCGGCGTTCGGCATCGTGCTCAACGGCCTGGCTATCATGGCGTTCCGAGCGCAAGGCAAGTGAGACCGAGGAACGGCAGCGGCCACGGCAGCCTGCTCGCCGGCTCGGGCCGACTACGCAGCTGCGATCAGGGGTGACATCGCGTCGGCGGCTTCCCCCGCGAAGCGGCAGGCGTCTTCCCAGGTCTGCAAGCGGCCTTCGTTCCGACCCTCGAAGTCACGGATGAACCGAACGAGGTCGCGTCGGATCGCCGAGGCGTTCGCGCTCCGGAAGACGGCGCACACGCTGACGTGGGCCCCACGGACCGCGACGAGCCCTTCCTCGTCGAAGCGCATGCTTGTGACGTCGTAGCCCTGGCTCTTCGGCATGCTGGTCTCGACAAAATCGCGGACCGTCCAGATGATCGGCTCGAGCTGCTCCGGCGCGAACGGAGGGGCGTGGTCGGGGGCGACCATCGCGATCGGCTCGCCGGTGCGGTGGAAGAGGTATACGGCCCGCATCTGTCGGTCCTCCGCCGCACGGAGGTGCATGCCGAACGGCAGCGCGAGCATGAGGGCCGCTGCGGGCGCGGCGAGAAGGGTGATCAGGTCAAGCATTCGAATGGGCCTTCCTACGTTCTCGGAGGGAGGGTGGGGTCAATACCGTTTGGTCAAGGGAAGTTGAGCAAGGCGCTCGTAAACCGCGACAAACCTCAAGGCCCGGAGCGGACTCGGGGTTCCATGGCCCCCCGTCCCCTGCTGTATTCGATGGACATTAGCCACTATTGCATCGCCGCGGATCGCATGCTCGCCTTCAAGGGCGTGGAGTTTGACACGCGATACGCACCGTACCACGACCGACAGGAAGTCCTCAAGGCCACCGGCCAAGACTACGTCCCGACCGTGATCTGGGAGGGGAAACCCGTCATGTGGTACGACATCCCGGACTTCCTGGAAAAGGCCCGGCCGAAGCCGACCCTGTACCCGTGGGGGCAGAAGGGCCTCGCGGTCACATTGGAGCATTGGGGCCATCAGGTCCTCGAGGAGCGCGTATGGCGGTACGTCGTCACGAAGGTCCCGCCGGTCCTCAAGAGCGACGAGGAGCGGTGGGTCTTCGAGGAGATGCAGACCCGCGCACGTGGGCCGTGGCATGTCCTCGAGATGCGCCGCGAGGAATTCCGGCAGGACATGAAGAAGCACCTCGCCATGGTCGACTCGATTCTCGACGGACGGGACTGGATCCTCGGGCAGCCGAGCCTGGCGGACTTCGGTATCTACGGATCGATGTCGCCGCTCCTCACGGTCGGCGAGAGCGTGCCGTCCGAGTTCCCGAGGCTCGCCGCTTGGGTTTCGCGGGTTCGGGACCTCCGGTCGCCGGTGGGCTAAGGATTGCGTCGACTAGATCGGCCAAGGCCACCTCGCGCTGGACGCCGGACGCCATGTCGCGCACCGTGGCCCTCGCGGCTTTCAGCTCCTTTTCCCCGAGCAATACCGCATACCGGGCGCCGATCGCGTTCGCGTAGTCGAGGTTCTTCGACGGCCCTCGCCCGACGAGATCGATGTCCGCGCCCAGGCCTGCGGCCCGAAGGGACGTGAGGACCTCGATCGCCTTCCGCTGGGCAGCCTCCCCGATCGGCACGACGTACGCGTCGAGGGGGCGCGGCGGCTCGATTGCATTCTCCGCCTCCGCGGACATGACGAGCCGGTCCAGACCGAGGGCGAAGCCGGTCTGCGCGATCCGCTCTCCCCCGAAGACCTCGGCGAGGTTGTACGCGCCTCCTCCGCCGACTTGTTTCTCCGCGCCGAGATTCGGGGAGTCGATCTCGAAGACCATGCCGGTGTAGTAATCGAGGCCGCGTACGACCCCCATGTCGAACGCGTAATCCTTTCGGGAGACTCCATAGGCATCGAGGAGATCGGCGATTTTCTGGAGGTACTCGAATCCCGCGCTCCCCGCACCCTCGAGGATTCTTGCGGCCTTGTCGAGGATCGAAGCGTCCCCCGAGAGCTCGACGAGTGACCGCAACGACTTCGAGAGATCGGGCCGACCCAACCGGGCGAGTTCGGCGTCGAGCATCGGAAAATTCCGTTTGTCGAGGGAATGCAGGACGACTGCCTGGTCCGCGGGGGCGAACGGCAAGAATCCGCGGAGGATCCCGATGTTCCCGATCCGCGCCTTCACCTCTCTCAGCCCGATCGCCCGCATCGTCCCGATGGCGAGCGCGAGGGCCTCCGCGTCCGAGGGCAAGGGAGCCCCGCCGATGATCTCCGCGTTGACTTGGGAGAACTCGCGGTACCGGCCCTTCTGCGGCTCTTCATATCGGAACACGTTCCCCGTGCTGTACAGCTTGAGCGGCTTCGGGCGGCTGCGCAGGTCGGACACGTAGAACCGGAGGATCGAGGCCGTGAACTCCGGTCGGAGCGCGAGGTCCCGGCCGCCTTGGTCCTTGAACGCGTAGAGTTCGCGGACGATCGCGGGACCGGACTTCGCCGTGAAGAGCTCGAGGCTCTCGAACGTCGGCGTGGAGACCTCGCGGAACCCGAACGATTCGGCGAGCTGGACGAACCGCGACTCGACGAAGCGACGCTTCGCCATGTCCTGGGGACCCCAGTCATTGGTCCCGCGGGGCCGTTCGAACATCGGAGACGCCGCGTAGAGGGTAAGCCACCATAAACGTTTCTGGGAGAGCCGGCAGAGGGACGGCTGACGACGTTATCGCAGTACTGCGATGCAACCATTCACGGTCTTGCGAGCTCGCGTCGCCACGCCGCGACGCGTTCCGCGAGCTCCGTATTGGCGCGGGCCGCGTACGCCTCGATCTCCCGGAGGGTCCGGCGACGGGCCTCTGAATCGGAGGCGGGCCCCATGTAGCGTTCGATTTTCTTGACGCCGGCCCCGCGGCCTTGGAAGCACCAGAAGTACAGGTACCGATTCCCGCGAATCTCCTTCTCGACGTAACCGCAGCCTACCTTCATCGACGCACCAGGTAAGGGGATGATGTCGGAGAGCATGAAGTTATCTCAGTACTGAGTTGCTTTTTTTCATACGGTTCCTCGTTCGTCGCGTAATCAGGTTGGACTCCCCGCGCTCCTCCGGAGGCCGAGATGGCCTCGCCACCGGCCGTTGCCCAGGGTGCAGCGGGAACCCTTCGGTGGACGATTCGTCGCCCCCACAACGTTCATTACGTTTCGAGAGCCTCTTTCGCCGAGGGTTGCATGGACGAGGACGGGCCTTTCTTCGAGGACTTCCGGGTCGGGACCGAGATGCGCAGCAAGGTCGGGCGCACCGTCACGGAGACGGACAATGTGTGGTTCACCCTGCTGACTGGGAACGGGAACCAGATTCACTTCAACGAGGACTACACCCGCCGGACGTTCCCCGGGGAACCGTTCCTCGGCCGGCGGGTCGTGAACGGATTCCTGACCGTCGCGATTGCAGCGGGCCTCCTCGTCGACACGACGAGCCGGAACGGGTTCCAGGTCGGCCTGGAGGACGTCCGCTTCTCCCGCCCGGTCTTCCACGGGGACACGTTGTACTCGGAGGCCCGGGTCACCGAGGTCCGCGAATCCCGCAGCCGGCCCGGCTTCGGACTCGTCCGGATCCGGACACGCGGTCTCAACGAGCGAGGCGAGCCGGTCGTCGAGTTCGACCGGGTCTTCATGGTCCGCAAGAGGGGGGAGACGTGGCATGGCGCTCGCGCCGAATGAGACCCAACGGATCATGCTGTCTACCGTCGCCCGCCTCATGGACCGCTTTCCGCCGGATTACTGGAAGGGCCTCGAGGATGAGGAGCGCTACCCGGAGGCATTCGTCCGGGAGTTCGAGGCCCAGGGCTTCGGAGGTCTCCTCATCCCGACGGAATACGGCGGCGCAGGTGGCGTCTTGTCGGATGCGGCCCTCCTTCTGGAAGAGATCCATGCCCGCGGCGGCAACGCCCAGCCCTTCCATGGTCAATTCTACCTCTCCTTCCTCGTGTCGCGGTTCGCCTCTGACGCGATCCGGCGGAAGGTCCTTCCCGATCTGGCCCAAGGCAAGCTGCGGATGCAGAGCTTCGCCCTCACGGAGCCGGACACGGGATCCGACCTCGCGCGGATCGCGACCGTCGCGGAACGACGGGGCGACAGCTATCGGATCCGGGGCCACAAGATCTTCATTTCCCGGGTCGAGCAGAGCGACCTCATGCTGCTTGTCGCCCGCACGGCGCCCCGCGGGGAGGGCCCGAAGCCGACGGAGGGCCTGAGCCTCTTCCTCGTCGACCTCCGGGCGGCGAAGGGGATCGAACGCACCCGGATCCGGACGATGTTCAACAGCCAGACGTATGAGTTGTTCCTGAACGACGTCGAGGTCCCGGCCGAGGACCGGATCGGCGAAGAGGGCCGGGGCTTCGAGCCCCTCCTCCACGTCCTCAATCCGGAGCGGATCCTGATCGCCTCCGAGTGCATCGGCGACGCTCGCTGGTTCATCGATCGGTCCGTGGAATACGCGAAACGACGGGTCGTCTTCGGCCGAGCGATCGGGAGCAACCAGGGCATCCAGTTCCCCCTGGCGGACGCCCACGCGCGGCTCGTCGCGGCGGACCTTGTGCGATGGAAGGCAGCCCGCCTGTACGAGGCCGACGCGGATTCGAAGGAGGTCGGCGAGCATGCGAACATCGCGAAATACCTCGCGTCGGAATGCTCCTGGCGCGCGGCGAACGTCGCGATGGACGTCCACGGCGGCTACGGGATGGCGCGGGACATGCACATCGAACGGAAGATGCGGGAGACGAGGTTGTACCAGATCGCCCCCGTCTCGAACAATCTCGTCCTCGCGCACATCGCGCATCACGCCCTCGGCCTCCCGAGGTCGTATTGAGCGACGGGGTTCGGACGATGCGGCGAAGGAGCCAGTTGTACGTGCCGGCGAACAATCCGCGGATGATCGCGAAAGCCGCGGGCCTCGAGGCCGATTCGATCCTCTTCGATCTCGAGGACGCGGTCCCCACGGACGAGAAGGAGGCGGCGCGACGGTCCCTAGGGTCCGCACTCCGGAAGGCCGATTGGGGGCGTCGTGAACTCGGCGTACGAATCAACGCGCCCGGGACGCCGGACGGGGAGCGGGACCTTGCGGCGCTCGCGGCAGAATCCCGGGTCTCCATGCTCGTCGTGCCAAAGGCGGAATCGGACTTGTCCCCGCTCGGTAAGGCGACGGGCAAGGCGCTGATCCCGATCATCGAGACCGCCCGGGGCGTCCTGCGGATCGAGGACGTCGTCCGCAGCGAGGGCGTCGTCGCCGTGACCTACGGCGCGGGGGACCTCGCGACGTTCGTGGGGGGCGATGTCGAGGTCTACGGGCGCAACGTGTACGTCAAGACGCGTCTCGTCATCGCCGCTGCGGCATACGGCTTGGAAGCGATCGACCGGGTGTACTTCGATCTCGCGGACGATGACGGCTTCCGTACGGAGGCCGTCGAGGCGAAACGCCTCGGCTATGTAGGAAAGCAGGTCGTGCACCCGAATCAGGTGCGCCTCGCGAACGAGATATTCTCTCCGACGGAGGACGAGATTCGTTGGGCGAGGGAGGTCGTCCAGGCGTATGAGGAAGCCGCGCGGCAGGGCCGGGGAGCGATCCGGGTCCGGGACCGCCTCGTCGACGCCGTGCACTATCGCGGGGCCAAGAAGACCCTCGAACGCGCGGGCCTCTGAGCCGCAGGTCTCACGGGGTTTCCGAGACCCCTAGAATCTTATGGGATCGCAAAATAGGCCTTCCGGAGTTCCTCGAGGTCGAGCAGCTGATCCGGCGGACCGGACTTGACGACGTGGCCGTTCTGCATGACGTAGCCGAAGTCGGCGATTCGCAGCGCGGCGTACGCGTTCTGCTCGACCATCAGGACGGTGAGTCCGGCCTCGCGCAGCTCGCGGATCTTGACGAAGATTTCCGAGACGAGTTTCGGCGCGAGGCCCAAGCTCGGTTCGTCGAGGACGAGAATGACGGGCTTCGACATCAAGGCGCGCCCGATGCCGACCATCTGCTGCTCCCCGCCGCTGAGGCGGCCGGCCTTCACCCGCGCTCGTTCGCGCAGGCGCGGGAACAATTCGTAGACGTAGGTGAGCGTCTCGTCCGCGGAGGACCGCGCCCCCTTCGGGTACGCACCCAATCGAAGGTTTCCCTCCGTCGTCAGGAGGGGGAACAAACGGCGGCCCTCCGGGCAGGCGGCGATGCCCTTGCCGGGGCGTTCGTGGGCCGGCGTGCGCGTGATGTCCTCCCCCTGAAAGACGACGTGACCGCGGGTCGGCCGCACGAGTCCGTTGATGACCTTCAGCGTCGTCGACTTACCCGCTCCGTTGGGGCCGATTAGGACCGTCATCGCGCCCTTTTCAGCGGCCAGAGTCACGTCCCACAGGACCTGCGTGCCGTCGTAGCCCGCCTGGACGCCATCAAGGCGTAACATTCGTCGCCTCCGAGCCGAGGTACGCCTCGATCACCGCCGGATCTTCGACGACCTCCTTTGGGGACCCTTCCGCGATCTTGCGACCCTCTTCGATCACGACGACGAAGTCCGAGAGGATCATGACCGCTCGCATCACATGCTCGACGACCAACGCGCCGAAGCCCTGTTCTTTCTGGACTCGCGCGAACAGGGCGATCGCGTCGCGGAGCTCGTCCGGCGAGAGCCCGGCGAAGATTTCGTCTAGGAGAACGAGTCCCGCGCCCGTCGCCAAGACGCGCGCGAACTCGAGCCGCTTCCGCTCTTGGACGGTGAGATTCGAAGCGGGCGCGTCGGCGCGGCGATCGAGACCGACCATCGCAAGGATGCGGCGCGATTCCTCCAACGCGGAGGCAGGTTCGCCCTCCCGCCTGCTTCCGTACATCATGGCGACGGCCACGTTCTCGCGGCACGTCATCCCGAGGAATGGTTTCGGGATTTGATGAGTCTTTGCAACGCCCAGCTCGACCATCCGATGCGCGGGCCAGCCATCGACGCGGCGTCCGTCGACTGTGACCGTCCCCTTTGTGGGCTTCTCGATGCCCGCGATGACATTCAACAGCGTCGACTTCCCCGATCCGTTCGGCCCGATCAGGCCTATGATCCGTGCGGTCTCTAAGGTGAGGGAGACGCCCTGAACCGCTTTCACCCCGCCGAAGTACTTGTGGATCTCCGACGCCTCGAGCGTGCGACTCATTCGAGGATCCTCCGAAGTTCGGGGACGTACTTCCGCAACGTTCCGACGATTCCTCCAGGGACGAACAGGGCAATCACGATTACGACCAAACCGATAATGATGGACTCCGTGCCGATGAAGATGGTCAGGAAGAAACGCGAAGGCAGGTAGACGGCGATCGCTCCGATCAGGGGACCGAGGAGCGTCCCCATCCCGCCGATGACGATCATCGCGAGCATCCGCAAGGAGAAGGTGAGGTCGAACGCCGCCTCCGGGAAGACACCCGATGTCGTCCAAGCGTAGACGCCGCCCGTGGCGCCCGCAAACAGCCCGCTCAAGGCGAAGAGGAAGAGCTTCAGCCGCGGCGCGTTGACGCCCAGCGATTTCGCCGCGTCCTCGTCGCTCTTGATGGCGCGGATGCCGTATCCGAGGCGGCCGTGGGTGATCCAATACGTCAAGCCGACCTCGGTTGCGATGATGGCCCAGATTGTGTAAAACCAGGAAAGGGGGTCGAACCCGATGTTCAGGAGGATCCCTTGGCCACCGCCCAGGGCGGGGAGGACGAGCACGATGTTCAGCCCCGCGAGGGGAGTGACGAGCGACGCGATCGCGAAGTAGACGCCGCGGAAGCGAAGCGTGACGGCCCCCAGACCGAGGGCGAGGACGAGCGCCATGAGGCCGCCGAGCGCCACGCCGCCGAGCGGGTGGAGTCGGATCGTCCCGACGGTGTAGCCGAGGGTGTACGCGCCCACCGCCATGAAGACGACATGGCCGAAGTTCACGTATCCGGTCAGGCCCGTGATGAAGTTCAGGGAATACGCGAGCGCGGCGAAGATCAAGAGGTTGACCAGGATGGTTAGCGGAAACCGAGGGATCCACGGGGCCAACCCGGCCAGGACGAGCAGGAACACACCGATGCCCCACAGTGAAGGCCCGATTGCCCGCAGCTTCGGCAACTTCACCGGAGGATCCCCTCAGGCCGGAACAACAGGATCGGGATCAAGGTGAGGAAAGCGATCGCCGTGGCGAGCGACGTGCCCACGAACGCCTGCCCGACGTCAATGATCACGGCGAGCGAAATCCCGCCGACGAGGCTCCCCCACATCTTCCCCGGTCCCCCGAGGACCACGATCACGAAACTGATCGGGGCGTAGAGGGCGCCCATTCCCGGATTGATCCCCACCGGCAACCACACCGAGAGGAGGGCTCCGCCCGCCATCGTGACGGAGAATCCAAGGGCCGTGCCGACCGCGGCGACGAACGTCGGGTCGATTCCCATGAGCTGCGTCGCCGGGATATCCTGGCTATACGCCCGGATGGCGTTTCCCAGGTACGTGCGGCTGAGGAAGATGTGCGTGAGGGCGATGATCGCGACGGACGCGATTGCCACGTAGAGCGCTCCGAGGGGCAGCTGGAGAAATCCGAGGCGGATGGATCCCGGGCTCCACGGGATGCCGACGAAGTTGCCGGTCCAGAGCCGGAGGGCGAGGTTGCTGATGAACAACGCGAGTCCAAAGGTGGCCACGAGGGTGACCATCTCGCTTTGCTGAGCGATCGATTCCTTGCCTCGGAGCTCTCGATGAAGAAACCCGAAATAGAATCCGGCTCCGACCGCGAGGCCGATTGCGGCGTCGACGGGGGCGCTCAGGAGCGGATTGATCCCGAGGTACAGGTTGAGGAAGTACGCGCCGTACGCCCCGAGCATGATGAACACGCCGTGCGCGACGTTCACGATCTTGGCGACGCCCCAAATGAGGTTCAGGCCGTGCGCGATCACCGCGAAGACGCAGCCGAGCAGCACGCCAAAGGCGAGGTCCGTGACGAGGACCATCGGCTCGGGCATGCACCCGTGTCTCCCCCAAGCTATGATCCGGTGTACGGGTACTGCACGGACGCCTGCGCGACGTCCGCCGGATACACGACCTTGAGCGCCCCGGCCTGCCACTGGACCACGATCATCGAGTGCGCGATCTGCAACCCCGATGAGGCGATTTGGAATTGGCCGAAGAAGTTCATGATGTGCATATTCCCCAGGGCCGCTCGGACGTCTGTCGTGTTGAGGCTGTTCGCCCGCCCGATCGCCTGTGCGAGGACGAGAAGGGCTCCACCCGCTTCCGCGGAGTGGTACGAGGGACTCGCTCCGGCGTTCAGAGATCCGTAGAGCTGGGTGAATTCCGTGGGCGTCGGTCCGTACCAGGGCAGGCCGAGGGACTGGGCCAAGGTCGGACCGTAGGCGACGGCGCTTTCCCACTGAGACGGGCCCGTCACGTTGTTCGCCGTCGCCTGCAACTGGGCTTGGAAGCTCGGCTCGGTCACGGCGACGAGGAGCGAGACGAACTTCGGCGTCCAGATCGTCTTGAGTTGGTTCATGATGAGCAAGCCATCGTTAAAGTGTCCCCCGCCAAGCAGATCGTCAGCGCCGGCGGCCATCGCGGCGTTGAGCTGCGGCGAAAGGTCTGTCGTACCGGTCGGATAGGATTGGTTGTAGACGACGTCCAGCCCAAGGGACTGCGCATAGATGATCGCCGAATTGGCGGCCAGGGTCGAGAACGGATCGTTCTCATGGAGCACGGCGATCTTGTCCGCGGCGTGGTTCGTGTGGATCCATTCCACCGCCGCCTTGAGGTAGACCGAAGCTGGACTCAGGACCTCCACGAGATTGCGTCGCGTCGTCTGCGTCCAGATCGTGTCGGCCGCGCCGCCGTGGGAGAGCATGACCCGATCGTACTGATCCGCGATTGGCGCGGCCGTGCTCGTGAGCAGGGTGCTGTACGGTGCGAGGAGGAACTGGGCTTTGTCTTGCTCAATGATCTGCGGGTAAAGCGAGTTGACGTTCGCCTGGAGGCTCTGGTCGTCGTAGAAGTCGAGGCTGACGTTGTACACTTTGCCCTGGACCGTGATTCCTCCGTGGCTGTTGATCCAATTCGCGGCGGTCACGATCCCATTCCGCGAATTCGTCCCCTCAACGTTGTAGCGTCCTGTCAGGGAGATCGTGAACCCGACCTTTAGCGTGCCCGTGGGAACGGGCGGCTGGGTCAGGTAGTAGACGGCAGCGGCAGCAACCGCGACGAGCAGGAGTACCCCAATGACGATCGCGATCAGTTTTCCTCGGCCACTCTTCGGCGCCGAGGGAGTTCCGGTCTCCGGTTCCACTGGCTGTGACATGGCTCCCCGCCCACCAGTCGAGCGAACGCGAGAATCCCTTAAGCTCTTTCCGCTTCCGCACGAGAATCGTTGGACGAAAGAATCAATGCTGGCATCGTTCTGCCCCGAGCAATGAAAGCCCGCGACCGGGATGTGATCCTCATCTTGCTCGCGAGCATCCTCTGGGGAACGTCGTTTCCCGGGAGCAAACTCACCGTCGGCATCGTCGACCCGCTCTTCCTGACGTTCGCCCGGATGGCCCTCGGCGCGCTCCTGGGGCTCGCGGTGCTCGCGGCGACACGTCGCCTCGATCTCCGGATGTTCCGAGAGCCCCTCGTCTGGGTCCTCGGTGCGATCAACGCGGTCGGATTCGAGCTACAGAACGAAGGGATCCTGCTGACGACCGCATCCAAGACCGCCCTCTTGGTCAACGTGAATGTCGTTATCATCCCGGTCCTGATGGTGCTCTTCTTCCGAGAGGCGATGACCCGTCTGAAGGTCAGCGGCATCCTCATCGGGACCTTCGGCGTCGTCGTGGTCGCGACGAAGCTCGATCCCGCATCCCTCACGGGTGGGCAGTTCGTCGGCGACGTGCTCGTGTTCGTCGCGGGCGCCGTGTGGGCGTTCTACGTCGTCGGCGCGAAGAGGATGGTGGACCGCGGCGGAGATTACGTGGCCTTGACCGCGGGGATCCTTGCGACGACCGCGGTCCTCGCGGCAATCCCTCTGTTTTTCGTCGGGTGGCCCCTTCCGACGAACGGAAGCGGTTGGCTCGGGATTGCCTATCTCGGCCTGGTCCCGACCTTCACGCCGTTGATGCTGTATGTCGCGAGCATGCGCACGATCTCTCCCACCATTTCAGGCATCCTGATCCTCCTGGAGGTCGTCGTCGCGGCCATCCTCTCGTTCGTGTTCCTCCAGGACCCGGTGAGCGCCTACACCCTCGCCGGCGGCGCCATGATCCTGCTCGGGGCGTTCGTCGTCACGCGCGGCGAGGCGGGAATGCCGCAGCCCGCGACGGGCGGTCTCGCGCCCGTGTCGCACGATACGGTCGTGGCGGGATCCGAAAGCCGGCCTCCGCCATAGCGGTCCCCGCCGGGCCCGATGCCGAGACGACTTTTCTCGATTCGATGCGGCGACGGCAGACTCCCGCCGAAACAACCCGGCCAAGAGGCGCTTCCCGACTACGTGACAATTCGGATGCCGAGGCCGAACACGAAGTTTAGGAAGCGATCCGATCGGCCACGAGGGCACCCGCGAAGATCGCCGTCCCAATTGACACGACGAGTGGCCCCGCGGGCAAACCGAGGTAATTGGCCAAGAGGATTCCCGACCCCGCGCTCGCGGTCCCGGTGAGACCGCTTAGCAACGCGTAGGACGAGAGATTTCGACTGACGTTTTTCATCGCAGCGGCCGGGACAACGACAAGCGCCCCCACGAGAACCGTGCCGACGATCTTGATTCCGACCGCCACGACGAGGGTCACGAGGAAGAGGTAGACGAAGTTGACCAAGGCCACGTTGATTCCCGTCGACCGGGCGAGCTCCTCGGACAGAATACCCAGGACGACTCTCCGATACACGAGCCGCGCGACGACGACGATTGGAGCGGAAATCCCGACCGCAAGGAGGGCGTCCACCAGCGAGACCGTCGTGATGTCGCCGAAGAGCGCCTCCAAGAGGTCGACCTCGGGGGTCAAGAGAATCCCCACGGCGAGAGCGGTGACGAACAAGACGCCGATGATCGATTCGGGGAACAGTTTGGTCGTCTTCTCGATGTACCAGGTTAGCACCGCGGCGGAAAACAGGAACGCGAACGCTCCGAAGAACGGATTGAAGTTGAACAGAATTCCGAGAGCGAGGCCTGGCAACGCGACGTGGGAGAGCGCGTCGCCCACGAGGGCCATTCGCTTCAAGACCATCAGAGAGCCGACATAGCCCGCAGCGAAGCCGACGGAGATCCCCGCGACGAGGCTATACGCGGCCGCGTCGGTCATCGGAATCCCCGGGACCCGAAATCGTGCTTGTGTTCCGCGAGGCCTGAACCGCTCCCGAAGATCTCCATCAACAGATCCGGCTCCGATAGGCGACTCGGGGCTCCAAAGAATCGGACCGTCCGGTTCAGAGCCAACACCGCGTCGGAATACTGAGAGGCGATGTGAATGTCGTGTGTGATCAAGAGGACCGTGATGTTGCTCTCCTTCTCCAGCCGATTGAGGGCCTCGTAAAGCATATCTTCGCTTCCGATGTCGACGGTGGCGGTCGGCTCGTCGAAGAGGAGGACGTTCGGCCGATCGAGGACGGCCCATGCGATCAAGACGCGCTGCATCTCTCCGCCCGACAGTATGTCGAGCCGCTTCCGCAAGACCCCGCCTTCAAGGCCGACCGCGGCGAGCGACTCCTCGAAGCCGGCCTCGCTTTTGAAACCAAGGAAGTCGCGGACGGTGATCGGCACATCCGTCACCACGAAATGCTGCGGGACATAGCCGACCCTGACCGGGCCGGACCACTCGACCGTCCCGGTGTGCGGCACCAGGCCGAGGAGGACCCGAAAGAGCGTCGTCTTCCCCGCGCCGTTCGGGCCGACGATGGCGAGCGTGGTCCCTCTCCGGACGTGGAAACTGACGTCTTCCAAAATCGGGACGTGATCCAATCGAACCCCGAGATTCGCGACCCGGAGGACGTCTGCAGCGGCGCCGGTTTCGCGGGTTGGACTTCGTGAAGGAGGCTGCGCGACGACCATGCGTCGCGGCCCATCCGATGCCGTTATTTAAGAATTTGTTCGGTCTTAATAAACCTCAAGTACAGGGTGCGTGGTTGTTAGTAGCATGCCGATCGTCAGCGTGAGCATGGACGACTCAATTCTCCGGAGCCTCGACGACGTCGCCCAGCGACGCCGGTATCGCAGCCGGAGCGAAGCGGTCCGCGAGGCGCTACGGGAGTTCATCGATGTCACGGAATGGGGCAGAGAAGGCGGAGAAGCCTCTGTCATCCTCGCGGTGATCTACGAGAAGGGGAATCCGCGCGCGGACCTCGCGATGCTCCAACACCGCTTCGACGAAATCCGCACGATGCTTCACACCCACGTCGACGAAGCGGATTGCCTTCAGATCTTCGTCGCGGAAGGAGCGACCGCCCGGCTTAAGGAGCTCATCGCGCAACTCCGCCGAATCAAGGGTGTAAAAGTGATCAAGTTCATCCAGACCGCGGCCCGTCGATGATCGTCCCTCTCATCCGCGACGGGCATGTCCTGCCTCTGGTGAGGCGGCTTGCGCGACGCGGAGGTTTCCTGAACCACGCGTGTCGACGCCCGAAGAGCGGGCGGGTTAAGCCGCGACTACTCCACGGTCACGCTCTTCGCAAGGTTTCTCGGCTTGTCGATTGGACAGTCGCGCATCCGCGCCGCCTCGTAGGCGAAGAGTTGTAAAGCCACGCTGACCGGGACCGGCGAGAAGATCCACGGGATCGACGGAATCTCGATCACGTCGTCCACGAACTTCGGTAGCTCCTTGTCACCCTCCGTGCCGATCGCGAGGACGGGAGAGCCGCGGGCGCTCACCTCGCCCACGTTCGAGCGCATCTTCTCGTAGGTCGGATCCTGGGCGACGATCGCAATGACCGGGGTCGAGGGCGTGAGCAGAGCGAGGGGACCGTGCTTCAGCTCTCCCGCGGCGTACGCCTCCGCGTGGATGTACGAGATTTCCTTGATCTTCAGCGCGCCTTCCATCGCGACCGGATAGTTTGCATGTCGGCCGATGTAGAACATGTCCTTCGTGTCGCGTCCGTATTTTTCAGCAAGGGCCCGGATCTCGTCCGCCTTGTTGAGGACGTATTGGGCCGCCCGCGGAAGGGACCGCAGTTGGTCTTTGAGCCGATCGAGCTCGTCATATCCGAGCGTTCCGCGGTCCTGGCCCAGCTTCAGCGCGATCAGGTAGAGGACGACGAGCTGCGCGATGAACGTCTTCGTCGCGGCGACGCCGATCTCGATGCCCGCGCGCGTGTAGATCGTCTTGTCGACCTCGCGGGAGAGGCTCGAGCCGATGACGTTGGAGATGGCGAGGGTCTTGCAGCCGCGGCGACGCGCTTCCCGCGCCGCGCCGAGGGTGTCCGCGGTCTCGCCGCTTTGCGAGATCAGGAGGACGAGGGGTCGCTCCGTTGCGCCTTGGCTGTAGCGGTACTCGGACGCGAGCTCCGCGGAGGCCGGGATGCGCGCGATCTCCTCGATGATGTACTTGCCCACGAGCGCGGCATGGTATGAAGTTCCGCATGCGACGAGCTTCACGGATGTGACACCCTCGGAGAGGAAGCCGTCCACCTCGAGGTTCGCGAGACGGCCGAGAAGGGTCTCGTGGATCGCCTGTGGCGCCTCGTGAATCTCCTTCAGCATGAAGTGCTCGAAGCCGCCTTTCTCCGCGTCCTCGAGGGACCACGTGATCCGCTGCGGCTCTCTATTCACGACGCGACCTTCGGAATTCTTGATCGTCACGCCTTTCGGCGTGATCACGACCATCTCCCGGTCCATCACGTACGCCACCCGGTCCGTGTACCGCAGGAGGGCGGGCACGTCCGACGCGAGGAAGTTCTCGTCCGGGCCGAGCCCGATCACGAGCGGACTCTCGTTCCGCGCCCCGATCACCTTGCCCGGTTCGTCCGCGTGGACCACCAAGACGGCGTACGACCCGCGGATGTCGCCGAGCGCCTTCCGTGTCGCGGTCTCGAGGTCGCCTTCGTAATAGGATTCGATCAGGTGGACGAGGCTCTCCGTGTCCGTCTGACTCACGAACTTGTGACCGCGGGCCTGCAGCTTTTCCCGCAGGCTCGCATAGTTCTCGATGATCCCGTTGTGGGCGAGCGCGATCTTCCCGGTGCAGTCGACGTGCGGATGGGCGTTCACCTTCGACGGCGCCCCGTGGGTCGCCCACCGCGTGTGGGCGAAGCCCGTCGAGCCCTTCAGCGGCGGGAGTTGCGCCTCGAGATTCGCGATGAAGCCTTTGTCCTTCATGACCTGCAGGGCGCTCCCCACGATCGCGACGCCGGCACTGTCGTACCCGCGGTACTCGAGGCGCTTCAGGCCGTCGAGCAGGATCGGGAGGGCGTCCCGGCGACCCGCATACCCGACGATCCCGCACATCTACAGCACCACCGCTCCCGCGGGGATCGTGCCGCGGAGCCTCGCACCGGATTCCACGCGGGCCCGCTCATTCACGACCGTCCCGGCCGCCGCGTTCACGCCGTTCGCGATCTCGACGTCCTCGCCAATGAGCGCGCCGATCTGAGGGACGGAATGCCAGGTGCCTTCGATGTTTACGTCGCCGGGTCCGGAGGCGGCCAAGAAGCCCGCCCGCGCGACGACGCCGGATCCGATCACGGACTCCTGAACGACGCTCGAGGGACCGAGGATCACGTCGTCCATCAGGATCGAATTCGCGACGGTCGTCAGGGCGCCGATGCGAACGTTCTTGCCCAGGCTCGTCGACGGCAGGAGGACGGCATTTGGACCGATCTCACATCCGGCGCCGATCGACAGCGGGCCTTGGAGGTACGCGCCCGAGCGGATCACGCAGCCGTCCCCGATCGTCACGCGGCCGCGGATCGTGACCGCCGGCTCAATTGTCCCCGCGCGGCGCTCGGCGGTCGTCTTCAGAGCCGCCGCGTTGAGACGGAGCAAGTCCCACGGGTAGAGCGCGTCGACCCACATGCCTTCCGTCAGGAGGGCCGTCACCGAGGCGCGCTTGGCCAGGGCCGAGACGGCGCTCGGCAGGTCGTTCTTTCCTTCCTTCGCGAGGCGCTCGATCTCGTCGAAGATTCGAGAGTCGAGGACGTACGCCCCCGTGTTGATCAGGTTCGAGATGACCTCGGCGGGTTTCTCCGTGATCGCGACCAGCTCTTTGTCGCGGACCGTGACGACCCCGTAGCTCTGGGGCCGCTCGCTTTGCGTGATGAGCACGGCCGGTTTCGGGGCGGCGGCGAGGAGGTCCTCGACGAAACGCGCGTCGACCATGTTGCTGCCATTGAGGACGATGAACGGATCCTCGAGATGCCCGCGGGCTTCCCAGATCGCGTGGGCCGTTCCGAGCTGTTTCGTCTGCGTGACGTAGGTGATGTGGGCTCCGAACGCCTTCCCGTCCTGGAAGTGCGACTGGATGCGCTCCCGACGGTATCCGACGACGAAGATGAGGTCCCGCACGCCGTTCTCGGCGAGGGCCTGGACGACGTACTCCAGGAGGGGCCGGTTCCCCACGGGGATCAAGACCTTCGGGACCGAGGCGGTGAAGGGACCCATCCGGGCGCCCTCGCCCGCGGCGAGGATGACGGCCTTCATGCGCGGTGCACCTGCCGATGATTCCGGCGGACGCCCCATCCCACATGCAACGGGTATATCCTTTCCGGGCCCAGTTGTCCGGCTGAGAATTCCATGGGTCCGGGGAGAGGAGGGACCGAGGAGCGATTCGACATAACCGATCGTGAGGTGCAGGTTGTATTATAAATGCATCTACAACTTTCGGATAACCATTACAAAAGCGTTAATAGAATGAGACCGTTGATGCGGCGTGGTCCGACGCTGGCTCGTTGAGGAAACGGCCCACGGGGCCGTGGGACGGGAGGTCGAGATCCTCGATCGGCCGGAGCGTGTGGCCGCGCTGACCTCGCCGCTCGCGTGGCGGATTATGCAGGAACTCGCGAAGGCACCCGACTACCCGAACGCCTTGGCGGAGCGGCTCAAGGTCCACGAACAGAAGGTCTACTACCACGTTCGTCGGCTCGAGGCCGCGGGCTTGCTGGAGGTCCTTCGCGAGGAGGCAAAACGCGGCGCTTCTGCCCGCATCTTGGCCCCGACCGCCGAGGCCTTTGCGATCGTCCTCAAAGGCCGTGGGAACCCGGTCGCTTCTCCGATGCTTCCTTACGCCGGCGTGGTCGCTCGTTTCCTCGAGGAATTCACCCGGGACGGAGTCTTCGACGGCTCGATCGTCGTCGGGTCGCCGTACACGCACGGCCCCTTCAACACGACCGCTCGGGACTCGCCGTACGCGGTCGAACTCGGATTCTTCCTCGGTCGGCTCTTCGCGCCGCGGAAAGGGCTCGTGGTCCGCCTCGACACCGAGGTGAAGGCCCTCGGGGCCGGGAAAGAAGACATGATCCTCGTCGGTGGGCCGGTCGCCAACATCATCACGATGGAGCTGAACCCGCACCTCGCAGTGAACTTCGACTGGAAGCAGGTGTGGCGGATGGAATCCTCCCGCACGCGGCGGCCGTATGCGGACGAGCAAGTCGGGCTCGTCGCGAAGGTCCGGAATCCGTGGAATCCGGCGCGCGTCATCGTCGTGCTAAGTGGACTGCACGCCGTCGGCACGATGGCGGCGATCCTTGGCCTGACCCATTTCGCCGAAGAGGTCCTCGATGGCTATGCCCCGGGAGAGGATTTCTATCGGGTCGTGGCGGGACAAGACCGCGACGGCGATGGGCGGCTCGACGCCGTGTCGATCCTCGAGTGATTAGCTCAGTGCGACGCTCTCGTACGGGATCTTGTCCTCGAGCTTCGCGTTTGCCGCTTCGATCGCCTGGACGGCCTCGACCGCACGCTCTTCCGGTGCGAGGAGCAGGACATTGACGCCCCGTTCCGCGGCTTCGACCGCCGCGGGGACGACACCGAACTCGATCCGCGGTCTCAGTCCCAGTTCCTTCGCGGCGGCAAGCCCTCCCACGTCAAGCGCGGCCACGATGAATTCGTCCGCGTCGCGCAACACGCGCTTCGCTGCGGCACCGGGAACGGCGCGGCGACCGGCCGCGCGAGGGGACACCCGTCCGATGATGATTCGTCCAGGGCGCAGGGCCACGATTCCCTCGAGACTCCGGACTGCGAGGAGTTCGCCTTTCGTCGCGTCGTGCACGGCCACTCCCGAGGACGGCGACGAGCGGCCTGCGAACGCCACGAGTACGCCGTCTTCCATGAACAACCCGACTTTGTTCCCGCTGCGAATCGTGTTTCCCGCAAGCGCCGCGGTGGTCTCGATGAATGCCATTTCCCGTCGGGCCCGCTCGACGAAGCTCCTCAGGTCTACGAGACGGTCGTGGAGGAATTCGACGCCTTTCTTCGTGGCTCGATATTCGCCGTCGACCATGGAGAGGAGTCCGTCCCGCTCCAGACCGTGAGCGTAATCGGAACAGCCTTGGACGGTCATCCCGAGTCGCTCCGCGATCGTCCGGAGCCGCGAGTGTCGACTCGTCGTCACCTCATAGAGAAAGAGGACGCGCGTGCTGGCCCGGAGATTTCTCAAGAGTTCCATTGAAGGAGAGAGTGCTCGTTCGCGAATTAAGCCCGCGCCAACATTCTTATATAGTCAAGTTCATCGAACAAACATCAAACGTACTTGAGGAGGAGGTTCAGGTGGGGTTGATTGCACGGGGGGCTGCGGGGACCGCCGCAGTGTTCCTCCTCGTCGTATGTCTCTCCCCGCCCATCCTCGCGAATCCCGCGGTGGGGATTCGCATCCTCTTCGATCTCGGCGACGGGACGTACGTCTGGGCGAACGAAACAGTCTCCGACCCCGCAGCCACGAACGCCACTTGGCGTGCGGTGCTGAGTGCCGCCAACGCGAACGGAATCGCGATTGTATCGACCTGGTACTCGACTTTAGGCGTCGCCGTCTTAGACATGGGCAATCGGCACCCGCCGGCAGGATTCATCGGTCTATACGAATGGAACGCGACGATCCATGAGTGGGATCTCACCTCCGTCGGGATTTCAAGCCTCGTCGTCTCCGAGGGAGCCGCGATCGCTCTCTACAATGCCGGGTTCGACTCCCACACCTTCGATGTGCGCCAGCCGGTGCCGAGCCCTGACGATCCGTTGCCCTCGATGGAATTCCGGGGAGACCTGGCGAATAGCGGCGCGTCCACTTCCCCGGCCCCGGACGCCATCCGACCGATCTGGGACCGCGACACCGGTGCGCGCGAGATTGGGGCCACACCCGCGGTGGCCTATGGAAAGGTGTTCATCACGACGATGCATGGCCTCTTCGCCCTCGATGCAAAGACCGGCGGTACGCTCTGGACCGAACCGTCGGCAAGGGGCTTCTCGTCCCCCGCGGTCTTCGACCACTCCATCCTCGTCGGCACCTCGAACGGCACCGTCATTCGTCTGAACGCCTCCGACGGGGGCGTGCAGTGGGAAACGCAGCTGCTCACGCAGCCGCTCTTCAGCGGCATCACGTCTTCACCGAAGGTCGCATTCGATCGGGTGTTCATCGGCACCTTCAACGAGTCGGGCGGACCCGGCGAGGTCGTTTCTCTCTGGGCGAACAACGGGAGCGTCGCTTGGCGCCACCCGACCGGGTCCGTGCATTACTCTTCGCCGGCCTACGCCGACGGCTCCGTCTATGTGGGTATCATGGGGACGTACAACACGACGAGCCAAGTGACATTCGACCCGCCGTACGGAGTCCTCGCGCTGAACGCGGCGACCGGGGAGGAGACCTGGTTCTTCCCGACGGCGGGCTCCGTCGCGGCGTCCCCGGCCATCGCGGGGCCGCGGCTCATCGCTCCATCCAAGGACGGCAATGTGTATGCCATCAACCGAGCGACCGGGACGCTCATATGGCAGGCCCGCGTGGACGCAGGGATCTCCTCCCCCGCGGTCTCCGGGGGCATGGTGTTCGTCGGCGGCGGCGCGTTCGGAGGAAACGGTCTCGTGGTGGCCCTTGATGTGACGACGGGAACCCGGCGATGGTCCTTCGCGCCGAACGGGCCGGTGCAGGCGTCGATCACCTATGCGGACGGCAAGGTGCTCTTCGCGACGAATGCTGCACACGGGACCGTCTATGCCCTGAACGCGACGAGCGGGACCTTGGTCTGGTCGTTCGAGCCCTCCCCGGCAGAGTACATCCTCGGCTCCCCGGTCGTCGCGGACGGCGTCGTATTCGCGCCCAGCGACAACGGTCATGTCTACGCGCTCGGCCAATCGGTCGCGGCCCCTGTCGCCATGCCCGCGTCGCTCTCTCCTTGGGTATATCTGGGCGTCCCGATCGTGGTCGCCGCGGTAATTGCCGTCGTCGTTGCGTTCGCGTTCCGACGGAGGCCTCCCCGTGGCCCCTAGGATGTCCGAGAAGCAGCAGGCTATCCTATTTGCCGCGGTCCTCATCGCCGCCATCGCGGGACTCTACGCGACCACTCTGCTCCTACAGCCGGTCCCCGTGCAGGCATCTGCGGTCCACTTCGTACGTCTCGATGTCGAAGGCATGGGCTGGTCGATCCAATACGCCCCGGTGACCACGAACAACAATACAGCCTTCGGACTTCTCCTCGAGGCCTCCGCGAAACTGGCCTTCCCCGTCGCCTATGTTTGGTACCAGATCCCACAGGGAGTCTTCGTCACGGCGATCAACGGATCGGTCAATGGGGAGGGGCGGTACTGGCTGTACCAGGTGAACGGCGTCTACCCGAATATTGCCGCGGACCACCGGGCGTTGCACGATGACGATGTTGTGCGATGGAGTTTCAGCACGGCCCAGGAGGGGATGTGAGATGCGGCGAAGGTGGCAGGCCGTCCTCGAGGCGGGCTTAGGCGACGCGCGAACGAGGATCCTCGGCATCTTCCTCATCATCGTCGCGGTCGTCGGGACGGTCCTCATGCGTTCCTACGCGAACATCGAGACGGTCTTCGCCGCCAGCCTCCTCGCAGGCTCCCTCCTCGGTCGCTGGTGGACGATCCTCGTCCCCCTGACCGCGTTGGCGGTCCTCCAGCCGCTCGAGTGGTCGACGACGTACGTCGGGTATGGGCTGAACGCAATCACCGGAATCACGTTCTTCGTGATCTCCGGCTACGTGTTCGTCGGATTCTTGGGCCGCCGGATCCGACCGCGGGTGTTGTTCCGCGTGAAGTCGGTTGCGCTCCTGACGACGATCAGCGTCCCGGTCACGATCGCGTACGACCTGTGGACCGCCTTCGGCGAGTGGTACTTCATCACGCGCCCGTTCGGCGTGGGCATCCGGACGGTCCTCGAGGCCCAGGTGCCGTTCACGCTGTACCACCTCCTTAGCTCCCTGATCTTCGTGCCGCTCTTCGGGAGCATCTTCCTCTTCCTCCACACGTATGGATGGCCCTCCCGGACTCCCGCCGCGGCAACGAAGACACCCGACCGAGAGTGATCAGAGGAGTTCCTGGATTTTCTCCCGCATGCGACGGACTTCTTGGCGGCGACGCTCGAGTTCCGCTTCCTGGCTCTTGATCGCGCGCTCCCGATTGTCGAGGCGCGTCTTCAGCGTCTCCAAGTCCCGGCCGAGCGCCTGCAGCCGGATGCGCTCCCGCTCCTTCGCCTTGTCCTTGCCCTTCAAGTCTGCGACTGCGGCTCGCACCTTCTCCTTCTCGTCGACGAGGGCTTCGCGCTCCTTCTCGAGCGTCCGCTCAATGAGAGATTCGACTGTCGCTTCCTTGCGGGAGACGCCCTCCCGTTCGGCTTCGAGGTTCTTCCAGATCGCTTTCGTCTCCGTTCGCTCGCGGGCGATCCCGGCGACCTCGTCCTTCAGCTTTTTCTCCCGTTGGTCGAGTGCCTTCGCCCGTGCCTCGAACTCCGCCGTCGCCGTTTCGAGATGGCCTTCGCGCTCCTCGAGGTCCTCGTAGGCCCGCGCGGCCTTTTCCACTTTGACCCGCTCGGCCTCGAGGCGGGCGTCCTCTTCCTGGACGTGTTCCTTCAGTTCCCGGCTCTTCTCATCCGCCGCCTTCTCCGCGTACTTGAGGAGACTCATGGCTTTCGTCTTCAATTCCGCAGCCTCCTCTTCCCGCGACTCGATCAAGGCGGCCTGGGACTCGAGTTCTTTCACGCGCCTGCCGATTTCGGCCTTCGAGCGGACCATCGCCTTCCGCGCCTCGGCGAGCTTCCGACTCTCGGCAGTGAGGCCATCCTTCGCGGCCCCGAGGTCCTTCTCAATTCGGTCGAGTTCCACTTTGCGCTGGTCGATTCCTTTCTCGGTGCGGTCTGCTCCCGCGCTCCGCTTGTCGAGGGCCGTGGCGAGAACTTTCAGCGCGTCGTCTCGCTCTTTCATCTCAGACTGGCGGTCGTCCAAGCTCTTCGCGGCTTTGGCGAGGTCGGCGAGCTTCTCCTTGATGTCCGCTTCGTGAGCCGCGAGTCCGGTCTCCCGCGTCCGGAGGGATTCCTCGCTGGCCGCGAGCCTCGTCTCCGCCGCCTTGGCGGCCGCGAGGCGGCCCTCGAGTTTCTTCGAATCGGATCGCGTGCGCCTGTCGAGCGCGACGAGCGAAGCTTGAGCGCGAACGAGTTCTTTCTGGGAGGCCGAGAGATCCCGCGCATCTTTGGCTCGGGCCTGGGCGCCGGTTTCGATTTCTTTCTTGCGGGCCGCGAGCTCGTCCGCGGCTTTGTCTATCGCCTGTTGTCGGCGGTCCAGATCGCGTCCCCGCTGAGCGAGTCGGGACTCGATCGCCTCCAGAGCGGCTTCTTTCGCGGTCACATCTCTCGTCCCGGTGCTCAGCACGGACTCGCGACGCTCCAGGTTTGCTTCGGACCGGTGCAACTGTGCCTCTTTCGCGCGGAATTCCGTTTCCCGGAGGCCGAGCTGCTTTTCTTTCGTCTCGACGGCGACCAGAAGCCGTCGGGCATCTTCGAGTTCCGACTTGGCCGTGGTTTCGCGGCGCTTCGTCTCCCGGGTCGCGGCGACCTGGCGGTCCTCCCATTCCTTCTTCGACGACGTCAGGAGCTTCTCGCGCTTCGCGAGGTCCGCCTCAGATGAGGATATGGATTTCTCACGCTCCACATGCGTCGCTTCTTTCGCTGCGACGTCTCGGAGCCGCGATTCTAGAGCCTTCGTCCTGTCGTTCAGGTCGGACCGCATCGCATCGACGGCCTTCCGATCAGATGCGAGCGCCTTGCGGCCCCGCTCGAGTTCGGTGTTCGACTCCTGGAACTCCAACCGCTCCGCGGCGAATCCGGATTCCCGCTTTTCGAGGTCCACGAGAGCAGCCGCGTGTGCTTCCTCACGTCGTTCCAGGTCAGCGGACCGGGACTCGAATTTCGCGATCGCGGCCTTCTGAGCTTCCACGGCCGCGCTCAATTCCTTTTCCTGAACGCTGATCTCATGACCGCGGTCATCAATCTGTTTCTCTCGTCGAGCGAGCTTGCTTTCGTCTCGTTGAACGGCCGCGCGTTCCTCCTTCAAGGACTTGCTCGTTACGGCCAGGAGCGATTGGGCTTCGGTGATTTCTCCCTGCAACTTCGTCAAGTTGGCCTCGCGGATCTTCGCCGCCTTTTCTTGCCGCTCGACCGCCTCAATTTGGGCGGCGACTTCCGCTCGAGAGGCTTCGAGGGCCTTGCGCTCTGAGTCGAGTTCCTTTCGGGCCTGCTCGATCTCCGCGTTCGCCTCCTTCAGTTCGGTCCGTTCTTTGGCTGCAGTGGCGTCGCGCTTCTCGAGCTCCGCACGCGCCGACGCGATCGTCTCGTCTTGTTGTTCGACATAGGTGATGCGAGATTCGAGTTTCGCCTGGGACGCCTTGAGCCCCGCTTCGCCCGAGCGGAGTTCTTTCTCTCGCTGCTCGAGGGCTTTCGCCTCCGCCGCCAACTGGCTCTTCCGTTTCGCCAGTTCATCGGACTCCCGAGCGAAGGCGGACCGTTCCGCTTTCGATGCCTTCTGGCTCGCCGCCAGCGCTCCTTGAGACTCGGCGAGGTCCCTCTCTGCCTTCGACACGGCAGCCTCGCGGGCCTTCAGGAGGCGATCCTCCCGCTTCGCGGCTTCCGTCTGAGATGTAACTTGGCCTCGAGTCGCCTCGAGCTCCCTTGCGCGGTCCGAAATCTCGGCTTCTCGCTTCGACAAGGCCGCTTCTTGCGCGTCCAGCTCTTCCGTCGAGAGCTTCATTTGCTTCTGCAAGCCTTCGAGTTCCGTGCGCCGGTCCGAGAGTTCCTCCCGTCCCTTCGCGAGCTTGCTTCCGTCTCGTTGCAGCGCCGCACGTTGTGTGATTAGCCCCTTCTCCGCATCCGCGAGTCCCGAGCGGCCTTCCTCGAGTTTCTGCTGGGCCGCCGCGAGGGCTGCCTCGCGAGATTTGACCGCCCGTTCTGCTTGCCGAGCGCCCTCGAGTTGAAGCGCCACTTTCGCGACCGCTCCCTCGTGCGCCTTCGATTGCTTCGTGAGTTCCGCCTCACGCTTCTCCAAGTCCGTTGCGCGCTCGGCCGTTTGCGCCGAGGCACGCTCGAGCGCCTTTTGGGCCCGATCCAGTTCGACGCGGCGCCCCCGAAGCTCATCGCGCAGCTTGCCGAGGTCCGCCCTTTCATTGGAGACCTTCGCGGTGAGCTTCTCGAGTTCCCTCTGGCGCGATTGGAGATTCGCCTCGTTCGTCTTGGCGAGCGTCTCCCGCTGGACGACCGTCTCTCCGCGGGACTTCAGGTCTGAAGCGGCCGCCCCCGTTTCCTCGGCGGCCTTCTGCAGCTGTCGTTCGCGTCGTTCGAGTTCGGCTCGGAGCCCCGCTAGTTCGTCCTTCGTTTCGGCTTGGCTCCGCTCCTGGGCCGCGAGCCCCTTCGATTGAGAGTCCAACTCTCGCTTCTGTTTCGTCAACGCTTCGGAGCGCTCGCGCAGCTCCTGATCACGTCGCGAAATGCGTTCCTCCGCGGCCGTCGAGCGGGCTTCGACACGTTGGTCCCGTTGGGTGATTGCCCGCTCGCTTGCGAGGAGGGTCTTCGCCGCCTCCTGGTTCTCCGTTTCCGCTTTCAAGACCTCATTCTCTCGGCGGACCAGATCCCCTTCCTTGCGCTGGAGGATCTTCTCCGTCGAGTCAAGGTCAGCTTGGGCCTTCGCTAGACGCTTCTCGCGGGCCCCGAGGTCCGTTTTCGTCTTCTCGACCGCGGATTCGCGAGCCGCCAGCTCGGTCGCCTTCGCGGATGTGGTTCGTGCGGTCTCGAGACTCTTCGCGAGCGAGTTCGCCCGGTCGGCCTCGGACTCGAGCTGTGTCTTCGCACGCGTGAGTTGGGTCTTGAGTTCGATTTCGCGGCGCTGGAGGGCCTCGTTTGCCGCATGCAGCGATTCCTGGAGCCCGTCGAGCGCCTTGTCCCGCTTCGCAATCTCGCGGTCGCGGGCCTGAATTAGCTTGCCAGCTTCGTCGAGTTCCTTCGAATGTTTCTCGTCTCTCGCCTTTTCGCGTTCTGCAATGTTCTCTTCCGTCTCCTCTAGCTTCGTCTCCGCTTTTTCGACGGCGCGCTCCCTTTCCTTGATCGTCTTGAGAGCGTTCTCCGCCTCCAGAGCTCGTTCCGCGGAGGACCGAGAGGCTTTCGCCGATTCGGCTTCACGCTCGCGGACCCGAGCCTCGCTGCCCGCCAACGTGGCCTCGCGCTGCCCCAGCTCTTTCGATCGTGCGTCGAATTTCGCGATTTGCGCTTTAAGGTGCGATTCCCGCTCACTCAGGCCGCTGGCTTTCCCCGCCCGCTTGCGAAGGTCGTCGACCTCCGCCTTGAGGCGGGTCGCACTCCTTTTTTCATCATCGGCCGCAGCCTGAACCTTCGCGAGTTCTCCGGAAAACTCCTTCTGCCGATCCTGAGCCTGTCGTCGGGCGGCTTCCGCCTCGGCCTTCGCGGTTTCAAAGCCTCGGATCAATTTGGCGAGTTCTTTCCGCGAGACGTTGAGATCTTTCTCGAGCTCGGTGGATCGGTGCGCCTCCGATTCGAGGGCCGCCTTCGCACGAGTGCTTTCCGCAGCGAGCTCGAGTTCGCGACGTTCCTGCGCTTCGTTGGCGGCCCGCAGGGACGCCTGCAGGCCCTCGACCTCCTTGATGCGCTTCGCGTTTTCTCGGTCTCGAGCCTGGAGAAGCTTGCGGGCTTCGTCGAGTTCCCGCTCGTGGGTCTGTTGCCTCGCCTGCCCTCGTTTCGCACGCTCGTCTTCCGTCTCCTGGAATTTCTTCTCGGCCTTCTCGAGGGCGCGCTCTCGCTCCTTGATCGCCTTCAGGGCGGTCTCCGCTTCGAGGGCGCGTTCTGCAGCCGCCCGGGAGGCCTTCTCTGATCCCGCTTCGCGCTCTCGAACGCGGGCTTCGTTCGCCGCCAGCGTGGTTTCGCGGTCCGCGAGGTCCTTCGATTGGGCATCGATTTTCGCGAGATGGGCCTTCAGCTCGGACTCCTTGCCACTGAGTTCTCCTGCCTTTCCGGCGCGCTTGCGAAGCTCGTCGACTTCGTCCTTGAGACGTGCAACCTTCCCCTTCTCTTCGTCGACGGCGCTTCGCGCCTTGGTGAGTTCGGCTTTGCTTGCCTTTTCCTGATCCTGAAGTTGGCGGCGGGAGGCCTCCGCCTCGCCCCGGACGGACTCCAGGGTGCGCACCGCTTTCGCCAGGTCCTTCCGTGAGGTGTTGAGGTCCTTCTCGAGAGTGCCGGATCGGTCGGCTTCCGATTCGTGGGCCGCCTTTGCCCGGGTTACTTCCGCTTCGAGTTCGAGTTCGCGACGCTCGAGGGCTTCGCTGGATGCCTTCATGGAGGCCCGCAACCCATCGACTTCCTTGGACCGCTTCGCGATCTCTCGCGCCCGAGCTTGGAGGAGCTCTCGGTTGTCCTCGATCTCACGCGTCCGAGCCTCGTCCTTCGCCTTGTTCTGTTCTTTCAACAGCTCCGTCGTTTCGCGGATTTTCTGCTCGGCCTTGTCGGCGGCGCGTTCCCGTTCCTTGATGGCCTTCAGCGCCTTCTCGGCCTCGAGCGTTCGCTCCGCCGCCAGCCGGGACGCTTTCTCCGATTCTGCTTCTCGGGCCTCGAGCTGCGTCTCGCCCCCCGCGAGGGCCGCCTCCCGGTCGGCGAGGGCTTTCGTTCGCGTGTCCAGTTTCGCCCATTGCGCCCGCAGGTCCGATTCTTTCTCGGTGAGTTCGCCGGCTTTGCCCGCCCTCTTCCGGAGTTCGTCCATTTCGTCCTTCAGGCGAGCGACTCGGTCCTTCTCCTGCTCGGCGGCGTTTTGTGTTTTCGTGAGTTCCGTGGTCAGCGCGGCCTCTCGGTCCTTGCCTTCTCGTCGTGCGGATTGTGTCTCTCCGCGCGCCGACTCCAGATTGCGGAGCATCTTTGCGAGGTCCTTCCGAGCGTCCTCGAGGTGCTTCTCGAGCTCGGTCGTCCGCTTGTCCGCATGATCCCGTAACGCCTTCCGCGTCTCCGCGAGCTCGGCTTCCCGCGCCTCGAGCTTCGTGCGGGACGATTCGATGTCCCGCTGCGCCTCTTTCACGTCGCGATTCGTCGCGTCGAGTTTCTCCTGGAGCGCGGCGAGCGACTTCTCGCGGGCGGCGAGTTCCCGGTGCCGGCCGTCGAGGGACTCGACGAGGGTTTCGACCTCCCCCTCGCGTTTCCGGAGGGACGCCTCCTTCGCGTCGACGGCCGCTCGTTTCTTCTCGGCCTTGTCCATCGCGGCCTCGGCGTCCGCCGTCGCGGCTTTGTTCTTCCTCAGGTCCTGGAGTTCCTCGCGCGCCTCCATGAGTTCGCCCTCGAGTTCCTTGAGGGCTTTCTTGGTCTCGCGTTCGGCACCGGCACTCGCGGCCTCGAGTTCCTTCACCCGGGTCTGCAGGCCATGGATCGTATCGTCGTGGCGGGCGATCTGCGCGGTCTTCGCGTCAGACAGCTTGCGGGCGTCCTCGAGATCCTTGCGGAGTTGGGCCTCGCGGGCCTTCGCCTCTTCCCGCTCGGCGGCATCGACCTTCAGGAGGACGGGCGCGTCAAGTTCTTCCTCGTTGGTCTCGAGGGACTTCCGGGCCTTCTCGCGCAGTCCCATCGGCCATCACAACAGCTGGAGCTGTTCGAGGAGCTTCTCGTAGAGCGCAAATCGCTCCGACTTCGCGAACTTCCGGATCTTGTCTTTCGGCAGGTCTCCGAGCAGCTCGTCGATGTCTTTCATGACGACCTTCAATTCGCCTTTCAAGTTGAGCAGTTCCTTCTGCTGCTCCATCAACTGGTTCCGTTCCTCCATGAGGCGCTCCATCTGCTCCTCGAGCTGGATCATCCGGGCCTGAAGTGCGCCCAGCTCTTGATCCGACTTGATCGTGACCGGCGTCGGCTCGTCTTTCGAAGCGGCGCGGGCCGCGGTGGACTTCTGCTCCAGGTCCCACCGTCGCCGTTCGAGGTCGACTTCCGCCTCGCTCAGCGCGTGGTGCCGCTCGTCGAGAAGCCGCGCCTTCTCCCGCATCAGCTCCTCCCGTTTCTCGATCTCCCGTTCCCGCTCGTGGACGCGATTCATGACGGTCCGGAACTCGTCCTCCCGCCGGACGAAGTCCGACTCCCGCTCCTTGAGTTGCCCGAACGCCTTCTCCCGCGACTCTAGCTCGTGCCGGAACGCGGAGATCCGACCGCGGAGGGACGACTCGCGCGCCTTGAGCTCCTCCTTCTGCATCCGCAAGATGTTACGGTACGTCGTCTCCATGTCGACGAGGCCTTCCTCGAGTTTCAGAATGTCCTCCTTCTCCAGGAGGAGTGTCTCGATCTGCCGCTTCAGTTCCTCGCGCTCCCGCAGCTGGTCGGGATCCTCGGAGCCCTCGAGCGCTTTGATTCGGGCCTGCGCTCGTTCGATCAACGCCTCCATCTGTTCGAGGCGCTGCTTGCGCCTCTCGAGCATGCGGTCGAACGGTTCGGCGAGCTTCCAGAGCGATTCCTCCATCTCTCCCTCGGTGCGATCCGCCTCGAGGGACGACGCCGGCTCCGCTCCCGGGCCGCCTCCGGGCGCCCCACGGCTCCGCGCCTTCTCGCGGCTGAGTTGCAGGATCCGCCGTAGGTATACCTCCTCCGGGGATTCCTGATTGGGGGGCGTCGGGACTTCGTCGAATCCGGGCTCCGGGAACTTCGCGTTGCAGTTCAAGCACTCGGTGGCGGAGGCGGGATTGATCGAATTGCAGATCGGGCAGAGGACGGCCTGCATCGAGCCTTCGAAGGGCTCGCCGCAGCGGGCGCACGACGCGGCGTCCGGCGGCGTTTCCGCTCCGCATTCGCTGCAGTAGGCGGCCTTGCTGGGGGTGAGGGCGCGCTGGGCCATCGATGCCTGCTCGAGGAAGATGGGATGCCGGGTCGCTCAGTCGTACGCGTTGTACGCGAGGATCTCCGACAGATGCTTCCTGCCCGCCGGGGCCTCGTAGGCCTCCGGGATGCCCAACGGTGTCAACCCTACCACGTGGGCGTCGGCCGGGATGTTCAGGAGGGATTTCACCTTCTCCTCGTTGAAGGTGAAGATCCAGGAGGTCCCCAACCCCTCACTCGTGGCCGCCACGGTGACGTTCGCAAGGGCCATGCCGAGATCGACCGGATACGAGTTCATGTATCCGCCGATCATCGCGACCGCCTCGTCGAGCCGGGCACAGGCGACGACCACCAGGGGCGCGTCGGTCATGTGCCTCCCGTTCGTACAGGCGCCCGCGAGCTTCCGCTTCGCGTCCTCGTCCGAGACGACGATGAACTTCCACGGCTGGATGTTGTCCGCCGACACGGCGAACCGCGCGGCGTTCACCACCGCCTGGACTTTCTGCTCGGGGACCGGATCGGGCTTGTACTTGCTCACGCTCTTCACCGACTTAATGGCCTCAAGGACCTCCATTTAGTCCCGAGGCGTCCGATTTGGCGTCGTGATAATAAGCGTTACGGCCACGAAATCAGGCGAACAACCGTCCCTTGCGGGTCCCGCCGCACGAGCGACCCGCATGCGCGCTTCCGCGACTACGGTTTCCGGGGGACTAACGGCCAGCCGATGTGCGGGGCGAAGATGACGTAGAGTCCGGCAACAAGAAGGATGAGCCCCGCCAGTGTGATCCCGCGGCCGAGGAGGTCAAATCCATATTCGATGCATCCGTTTTCCCCTGGGCCGTACTTTGTACACGTCGAGGAAACGAATGTCCCAGCGATGAGACTCGCACCACCGACGAGCGCCGATGCGATCGGGACCCAGAACTGCCAATCGACCTGGCGCCGGTTGCGCCCCCCTTCGCTATCTGAACGTTCCGGAGTCTTCAACATTCACCGCCGAACGAGACCGACCGAATCCCCTTGGAAGGTCTCGGTCGAACGAAGCGAGAAACTGATTCGCCGCGGTTGCGGCAAGAAATGAGGCTCCATCCTGAGGGAACGTTTAAGTCGGCCCTGGGTCTACGCCGCGGCCGCGGGCCCGTAGCTTAGCCTGGTTGGAGCGTCCGGCTGATAACCGGAAGGTCGCCAGTCCAAATCTGGCCGGGCCCACTTCGGGCCTGGGTTGTCCGGTTCTTCACCAGGGCTCGACTCACTGACCGAGGGCCGCGAGGTCGCGGGCGACTCCCCGCCTTCGACACAAAGGTCGCTCCTAGAAACCCCGCGAAAGCTTAAGCCGTGGATGTGCAGCGTACGACCCGGTGTCACTCCCATCCTCGGTCTCTCATCGGTGGTTCCTGGTTGTCGTCTTCGCGGCCATCGGGCTGGTCATCGCCACGTCCTTCGTTCTGTACTCCGAGCAACTAGCGCGGCCACCGCCTACGGAGAATCTCGTCTTCTCTCCGGCGGCGTTGGTGGACGGCAACGCCTCGTTCACCGTTCAGAACGTGTCCCACGGACCATACCTGTTCTCGGGATTCCAGATTTCGCTCATCGTAAACGACTTCGCGGGAGGGCCGGTCGCCCTGGAGCCGAACAACTCGGTCGCGCGGATGACGATCGGGCCGAACCATTACCGGATCGCGTGGTCGGATTCGGACGGAGATGGAGCGGTCGATGTCGGCGATTCGTTCCGTGTCGCGGGCGACGGAGGTTCGCTGCCGGTGTTGAGCTATTTCGAATTCGATCTCCGCTGGCAGATGCAGTGGACCGCGAAGGCCACCTGGTCGACGTCGTGAGGGACGCGCCTCGCGATCGATGCCGCGTTATGCCGGCCCGAATAATTCTCGTCGCAACTCTTATCACCGCACCGGCGGTCCAACGGCCGGAATTCGGAGAAGACCCCGTTGGGATACGTCCGAGGCCTCCGGTGTCGCGCGTGCGGCGCGGAGTTTCCCGCCGTACAGCTCGCCGTCTGCGAATCGTGTTTCGGTCCCCTCGAAGTCACGTACGAGCTGTCCGCCGTCCGGGATTCGTTCCGCCGCGCGGATCTCGCGGAACGACCGCGCGACCTGTGGAGATACCGCGAACTCCTTCCGGTCCTCGATGAATCCGCGAGGGTCGATCTCGCGGTGGGCTGCACGCCGCTGCGACGAGCCGCGGACCTCGGAAAGGCGCTGAATGTCCGCGAGATCTGGGTCAAGGATGACACCGTCAACCCGACGTATTCCTTCAAAGACCGGCCTGTCGCCGTCGCGGTCGCGAAGGCCCGCGAATGGGACCTCCCGGCGATCGGCTGCGCCTCGACGGGCAACCTCGCAGCGGCCACCGCGGCGGCGGCCGCGAAAGCCCATCTCCCCTGCTACGTGTTCGCGCCCGCGTCCCTCGAGCCCGCGAAGCTCCTCGTGCCGCGAATCTTCGGGGCCACCGTGGTCCCGATCGAGGGAACGTACGACGACGCGAACCGGATCGCCCTCTTGACCGCGGACCGACGCGGCTGGGGATTCGTGAACATCAACTTGCGGCCATACTACGCGGAAGGATCGAAGACCTTGCTCTTCGAGACGTGGGAGCAGTTGGGCTTCGAACTGCCCGACATCATCGTGGTCCCGTTGGGTTCGGGCCTTCTCATGACATCGCTCGAGAAGGGGTTTCGGGAACTCCGGGAGCTCGGCGAAGTGGCCGATCCTCCGCGACTCGTCGGCACGCAGGCCGCGGGATGCGCACCGATCGTCCAAGGCTTCGAATCGCCGGACGGCCGGCCGAAGCCCGTAAGGCGACCGGAGACGGTCGCGGAGTCTCTGGCGATCGGCGATCCCGGCTCCGGGTTCGAGGCGATCCAAGCGATGCGAGCGACGCGCGGTTTCGCCGACGCTCCGAACGATCCTGACATCCTCGATGGCGTGCGGCTCCTCGCGCGGGCGGAAGGCGTGTTCACCGAGCCGGCGGGCGGGACGACGGTCGCGACGCTGAGGCGAGCCCGCGAGGATGGTCGGATCGACCGAGACGAGCGGGTCGTGCTGCTGATCACGGGGAGCGGACTCAAGACGCCGGCCGTTTGGCGCGATGCGTTCCAGCCGCTCGCTCCCGTTCCGCCGAATTCCGCTGCGGTCGATGCCTATCTCGGAGGCCTCCATCATGGTTAGGCTCGTCCTGGCCTCTCCGATTGCCGTCGCGACGCGCGGCGAACGGGAGATTGAGATCGAGTTCGAAGGGACCCTTCGCGGCCTCTTCGACCTCGTGACGAATCGATACGGGAAGCCGTTCCAGCAGCGGATCTTTGAGGGTGACGGGGCGCTGAAGCGTTTCGTGAATGTCTACGTGAACGGCGAAGACGCACGGTATCTTCGGGGTCTCGACACACCGATTCCCCGGGATGCGACTGTCGACCTGCTCCCTGCGATTGCCGGCGGCTGAGGCGGTCGAATGCGCAACGGGTGGGTGTGGGGCCGCGCGCCGGCGACGATCGCGAACGTCGGCCCGGGCTTCGACGTCTTCGCCCTCGCGATCCATGGTCCGCGTGACGAGGTCGCGATCCGCCCCGCGGACAAAGACTCCCTGGCGGTGGAAGGCGTTGGCGCCGCAGGCCTCCCGACGAAGTTCTCCGAGAACACCGCGGGAATCGTAATCGACGCCCTCCGGGCGGCGACGGGGATTTTCCAGCCCCTCCAGGTCCGGGTGCGAAAAGGCGTCCCACCGAGCCGCGGGCTCGGCAGCTCCGCGGCGTCGTGCGCGGGTGCGGCGCTCGCCTACCTGAAGGCGTTCCCGTCCTCGAGTTCGCTCGGAGCCGAGGGTTTCATCCATGCGGCCGTCGCCGGCGAGGCCGCCGTCTCAGGCCGCCACTACGACAACGTCGCGGCCGCGCTGCTCGGTGGCTTCGTCACGGTCGCTTCGACGCAGCCGCTGATCCTGCAGCGCGTGACAGTGAGTTCGCGGGTCGCCCTCGCAATCGCGATTCCGGATATCCTCCTGAAGACCGCGGACATGAGGCGAGTCCTCCCCGACCTCGTGCCCCTCCGGGACGCGGTCGGGAACATCGGCCGTGCCGCGACGCTGGCCTTGGCCCTCTCCCGCGGGGACGCGTCCCTCGCGGGCCGATGCCTCGAGGACCGGATTGCTGAGCCCGCACGCGCATCGTTCCTCTCCGGATTCGCGGAGGCAAAGGCGGCCGCGCTCGGGGCCGGTGCGACCGGATTCGCCATCAGTGGCTCCGGATCGACGGTGTTCGGGTTCGCGCCGAATCAGGCAATCGCGGGATCAGCCGCGAACGCGATGTGTGGGGCCTTCAAGGCGCTCGGAACCCACGCCACGCCACTCGTCACGACGGCCGACAACTCCGTGCCGCTGGGCGCGGTCGTGTCGAAGGCCGGTCCGCGATTCTCCATCGTCGCGGCCTGACCCCCGTCACCGCGTTGCAGCGCCGGTCGTTCGGTCAGGGGCGGGGCGCGTGGCCCTGTTCGATGTCCCGCATCATCTGGTCGAACTGGTCCTTGGTGATCTCGCCGCTCGCGTACCGCCGCCGGAGGATCTCGGTCGCGCCGTCAGGACCGTAGTGGTACCGTCCGTACATCGGGTAGCCTCGCCAGCCCCACCCACCCCAGCCCCAGAAGAGGCCGCGGAACAGGAAGAACAAGAAGAAGACGAAGATGAAGAACCCGAACGGGAAGAAGAACGGGAAGTAGCCAACGCCCGCCCCCGGTCCGACGATTGCCCGGATGATCAGGCCGATTACAATTGCGACGCCGATCAGGAAGAGGAACGCTGCGATCCCCCATCCGATGAACCTTCGATGCCGATTCCAGTCATGATCCGCTTGCATGCTTGCCATGGTGGACCCCCACCGCAAGGGCTAAGGCATGGGCGGTATTTAGGCGTATCGAATTTCCGATACCGGAAAACCGATTCGAGTGGTAAGGGATAAATATCGGTTATCCGATTCGATTTCTGACGCACATGTTTCCTCCTTTCCGTTGGATGATGCACCGCCGGAGAGGTCTTCGCACGTGGATCATCTCGATCCTCGCGAACGCGCCGAAGAACGGTGCGGAGATCATGGACGAGATCGAGACGATGACGCAAGGATGGTGGAGGCCATCTCCGGGTTCTGTCTATCCGCTCTTGGACCAGATGACCCAGGAAGAGCTCCTGAAGAAGCGCGACGACGGCCGGTACGAGCTGACCGCCAAGGCGAAGGAAGAGCTCGAGTGGCCGTTCGGGATGCCGGGCCGGAAGCCGCAAACCGTCGAGGACATGGTGAACGAGATGGTCGGCTTCGCCTCGTACTTGGAGGATCTGAGCCGTTCCGATCGGTCGAAGATCGCACCCCTCCGGGACAAGATCAAGAGCGTTGCAGAGCGCCTCGCCGCGCTTGTCGGGACCACCAAGCCGTAGATGCTCACCAAGCCCCTTGAATGGGTTGCGTCGCAGCAATCGATGCCGCTCGTCGGCTTTTTACTCAATTGGGTAAAAACGCTACCGTGATGGGAGTCCTGTCGAACGATGGGGTCTACCTCTAAACAGAGTTAGCTGACCTCCGCCTCTCCGCAGCCGTCTCTTTGGCCGCCTTGCCGAATTTGTACCTTCGATGGCCGTACCATAAGGGTCTTACTCGGCTACACCCCGACCGGAGGTGGAGGTGACGGATGATATCCCTCGGGATCGCAGCCGCCATCGGAGCCGCGATTGGAGCCGTCGCACTCGGGGCCGCGTCCGCTGCAACGCACGGAGACGTCCCCGGACTCGCGATTGCGCTCCAGCACATCCCGCCGACGACGCACGGCTACGAAGTCGTGACGGCCGTGAAGAACGCATTGGCGGGGGGCGCGGCAGGCGGTGGAATCGGCGCAGCCGTTTCCGCCGTCGCGAAAGCCGGTGCCAAGGGCGCTGCTGCCGCGGCTCACTAGCTGCGGGCAGCGTCTCTTTTCTTTTCTGCGGGCCAACGCCGCATCGTGGCGTTCGCTTCACTCGAGGCGACACCCCGTCCGCGCGGACAACCCTGCCTCTATCCGTGCGCCTTCGCGACTTCGGCCGCGAGTTCCGCGGCGCGCTTCGATGCCGCGACAATCGCATCGCTGATGGCCGGCGGGACCCCGCGCTTCTCCATGACGGCCCACCCCGCCTCTGTCGTCCCGTTCGGCGTCGCGACCATCCGGAAGAGCTGCATCGGCTCGAGGCCGTCGATCAGGAGGAGTTCCGCGGTCCCTTTCATCGTCTGGAGGGCGAGCTTGTACGCGACGTCCCTCGGCAACCCGGATCGCACGCCGCCTTCGATCATCGAGTGAGCGAGGGCCGCGATGAACCCCGGACCGCTGCCACTCAGGCCGGTCACCGCATCGAGCATCGGCTCGTCGACCATCGTCACCCGACCGATCGCGCCGAAGATCTCCTCGACGACGAGCGCATCGTGTTCGGTCGCGCTCCGCCCCAACGCGAACGCCGTCGCGCCCTCGCCCACGGCGCAGGCGAGATTCGGCATGATCCGCACGACCCGACCTCTCCCGTTGAGCGACTTCTCGACAAATGCGGTGCGGACGCCCGCGGCGAGGGTGATGACCAACGCGTCGCGCTTCACATGGGCCGCGATCCCGGCGACGAGGGAGGGCATGTCTTTCGGCTTCGCCGCGAGCACGAGGATGTCCGATTCCCGCGCGAGGTCCGCCACGGTCTCGAGCGAGGTCACGCCGTGTTTCGCGGCGATCTCCTTCGCGCGCGCCGGAATCGCATCGCTGACGAGAACCCTCGACGCGGGGACCACGCGCCCGACGATCAAGCCACGGACGAGCGCTTCGCCCATCTTGCCGACGCCCGCGATTCCGATCGTGTTCTGCGTTTCCATGCTGTTCCTCTCCGCGAGTGTTGCCCACAAGCCACGGTCCTTCCTTCTCCTTTTCCGTCCCTGGAAACTGTATAAATAGCGAGAATACATCGGAGCCTTCCTTGACGAACGTCGGCGTGCGGCACGACGACCTCGTGGACCTGGTCGGCAAGTCGTTGTCCATCGAGGAGTTCGTGGACCGGATCACGTTCATGGGCGCGGGTCCGGAGGGGGTCCAGGGCGACGTGATGACGTTCGACGTGTTCCCGAACCGGCCGGACCTCTATTCGGTCGAAGGGATCGCTCGCGGGCTTCGCGGCTTCCTCGGAATGGAGGTGGGCCTGCCGGTGTACCGGGCCGAGGCCTCTGGAATCGACTTCCTCGTGGATCGAAGCGTGGCCGACGTCCGCCCGTACGCGGTCGGCGGCATCGTCCGCGGTCTCGAGCTCGAGGACGCCCTCCTGCGGTCTCTCGTCGACCTTCAGGAAAAGCTCCACTTGACGGTCGGCCGTCGTCGCAAGAAGGTGGCGATCGGGATCCACGATATGGACAAGGTCACGCCGCCGTACACCTACAAGGCGGTCCTCCCGCCGGACGTCCGCTTCACGCCGCTCGGGATGGCGCAGGAGATGGATCTCCGGGACATCCTGACGAAGCACGAAAAGGGCCGCGAGTACGCGCACCTCGTCGCCTCGCAGCCGGTCTTCCCCATCATCACGGACGCGAAGGGCCAGGTGTTGAGCTTCCCTCCTGTGATCAACGGGATCCTGACTCAGCTCACGCCGGACACGCGCAACCTGTTCATCGACGTCACCGGGACGGACCTCGAGGCGGTCAGCGGCTGCCTCGCGATCCTGTCGACGGCCCTCGCCGAGCGTGGAGGGCGGATCCAGACCGTCCGGACGAAGTACGCGGACCGGACGCTCGAGACGCCGGACCTCTCGCCCCGACCGCATTTGGTCGATTTGAAGCGCGCGAACGAACTCCTCGGCCTCTCGCTGAAACCGGGTGAGGCGGTCGACTTCCTCCGGAGGATGCGGCACGACGCGCGCGCGAATGGAGACGCCATCTCGGTCCTCTCGCCGGCCTATCGGCTCGACATCCTGCACGAGGTGGACCTCGTGGAAGACCTGGCGATCGCCTCGGGATACGACCGGTATCCGCGAGGCCTGCCGCACCGCCAGACGATCGGCGAGTCGCTCGAGGCGAACGATTTCGCGGAGACCCTTCGCGTCCTCCTCGTGGGCTACGGATACCAGGAGGTGATGTCGCTGACGATCGCGTCCTCAAAGGACGCCTTCGAGACGCCGGACCGCGTCCTAATCCGGAACCCGCTGAACGAAGATCTCACGACCCTCCGCTCGTCGATGCTCCCGGCGCTGATGAACATCTTCCGCTTGAACAAGCACCGCGAACTGCCGCAGCGGATCTTTGAAATCGCAGACGTCGTGCTCGAAGCGAGGAACGTGCGGCGCATCGGAGCCGCGGCGACCCATCACAAAGCCTCGTTCACGGAGGCGAAGTCCCTGGTCCTCAGCCTGATGCGGGACGTCGGTCGGACCGCGGACGTGGATCCGGTCGAGGACGGGAATTTCATTCCCGGACGCGGCGCCTCGATCGTGCTCGACGGTCGCGAGATCGGTCGCTTCGGAGAGATTCACCCGCGGATCTTGGAGACCTACACTTTGGTCCAACCCGTCATGGCCTTCGAACTCGATGTCGAGCCGTTGCGGTCCTCCCGCTGAGTTAGGAGAGAAGGTATTTCTCACCTCGGACGATGGCGACGCGCTGAGGTAGCGAAGCTCGGTCCAACGCGCCAGACTTGAGATCTGGTGGGCCGCAAGGCCCTCGGGAGTTCGAATCTCCCCCTCAGCGTTTCCCGATCACAGGGCGTTTGCACGGCTCGGATTGCCTACGACAGGCCGCACCAGCTCGCCAAGAGCGTCGCATTTGAGGTCGCGTTGTCACCACCGGGGTAAACGAGCTGGATCGTCCGCGTGACAACGAACGTACCTTCGGGGAATCCCGCATCGAACTCCATCGTGTATGTCCCGGGCGCGAGGGAGACGTCCGCCGTCCCGTTCCAAGGCATGTACGCGATACAAGGGAGAAACATGACGCGGGAGGGCGGCGAGTTCGACGGGTAAATCCAGATCAGGCCTCCGTGGTTGGCGTACCACGCTCCGGCGAGTCGTCCGGGGGTGCCGGAGACGGTGAAGGTCACATTGAATCCCTGCTTGGTAATTACCGTCCCCGCCGGGAGAGGCAAGGAAGTCACGGCGCGCGGCAAGAAGAAATACGCGCTGCCGACCACCACGACCACGGCGGCTATGGCGACGGCTGCGGTCATGAGCCCTCGTCTCTCCGGCCTCATTTGCATTATCTGACGGCTCTTCCAACACTTAGCCCTTGTTGAAAACGTGAGCGAGAAGTACGGGGGTGCTCGAGCTCCGTACGGAGCCAGCATCGTGCCAAGGCGTTCCCATTAGTAGGTGCGTGACCGCCGGAACCGCCCGTCGGGCCGACGCTTCACTCCGTGCTCTTCTGGATGGCGGCTTCTCCGGAGTGTCCGGGGAAGATCTCGACCGTCTTGATGTTCACCATCTCGAGGAGGCCGTATCGGCTCAGCTCGCGTCCCAGCCCGCTGTGCTTCACGCCGCCGAACGGCATCCGCGGATCCGACTTGACGACGCCGTTGATGAACACCATCCCGGATTCGACCTGAGCGGCGAGTTCATCGGCCTGACCGAGGTTCCGCGTCCAGATGCTCGCGCCCAAGCCGAACTCGGAGTCGTTCGCCTCCTCGATCGCGGCGTGCAGGTTCGGCACCGCCATCACGGGCGCGACGGGGCCGAACGTTTCCTCGCGGAGGACGCGCATGTCCTTCGTGACGTGGCTCAGTAGGGTGGGCTCGAAGTACCACCCCGCTCGACGGCCGCGCTTTCCGCCGACCTCGACCTTCGCGCCCTTCGCGATTGCGTCCTTCACCTGGCTTTCGATCTCATCCCGTTGCGTCTTGCTGACCAGCGGACCGACATCGGTCGTCGGATCGAGCGGATCGCCCACACGAAGGCGCTTCATTCGCTCTGCGAACTTTGCGGTGAACTCGTCGGCGGCGGAGTCGACGACGAAGAAGCGTTTGGCGGCGATGCACGACTGTCCGCCGTTGACGAATCGTCCGGCGACCGCGCCTTTCGCAGCGGCGTCCAGGTCGGCGTCACCCGCCACGATGAACGGATCCGACCCGCCGAGCTCGAGGACCACTTTCTTCAGATCCTTCGAAGCCTCGCGGGCGACGTAGACTCCCGTGCGGACAGATCCCGTTAAGCTGACGACGGACACGGGCGAGTGGATCAGAGCAGTCGCCGTAGTCCGATCGCCGATGACGATCTGGAACACCCCATCGGGAAGACCCGCTTCGCGGAACGCAATTTCCAAGTTGCACCCGGATTGCGGTGAGGCACTCGCCGGCTTCACGACGACCGTGTTGCCGGCGATGAGGGCGGGCACCGCAAACCGGACGATCTGCCACATCGGGAAGTTCCACGGCATGATGGACCCGAGGACGCCGCGGGGATGGAACGCAATGTAGGACCGCATCGCATCGGTCGCGACGAGCTCCGGCTGCAGGAGGGCCGGCCCGTTCTCCCCGAAGTACTCGGCGGCCCAGGCGCACTTCTCGACCTCGGCGATTGCCTCGCGGATGACCTTGCCCATCTCGAGGGTCATCGTCTCCGCGTACGCGTCCTTGTGTTTCCGGAGGACTTCGGCGAACCGGAGTAGGTAGGCCGCGCGCTCCTTCGGATCGAGACGGGACCAGGATCGGAACGCGTCGCGGGCGGCCTCGACTTTCGCGCGGACCTGTGGTGCTGTCGCGATCGGATACGATGCAAGGGCCTTCCCCGTCGCGGGGTTGATCACATCGAACGTGCGACGCTTCGCGGCTCGGGACTTCCGTCGAGACGGCATGCGCTTCTCCATTCCCGCCTACGGGCTCCGCGCCAAATAATCCTTTGCGGCCACTCGAGGCGGAGCACCCATCCTTGCGTCACGACGAATCGCTGAAGGAAGATTAATATCGAGGCCCGCGATGAAAGCGCCCCGTGCGTGGGTGGCCCAGCTTGGTCAAAGGCGCAGCGTTGAGGTCGCTGTCCCGCAGGGGTTCGCAGGTTCAAATCCTGCCCCACGCATCTTCTCCGCCCGCAGTGCCGGCGGCCGCTTGATTCACCCAACGAGCCAGCCGCGTGCATCGGCCATCAGGATCGCGAGCGTCACGACCGCCGACTCGAATTCCCCGCCTCGCGCGCTCGAGAGCGCCTTCGTCACGCTCATCCGCTCGACCGCTTGGATCTCGTCGGGATCCGGTCGCCGTTCCGTGGGTTGGCATTCCTTCGCGAAGAAGAGGTGCAGCGTCCCCTCCAGATAGGCGGTCAAGTTGTTCCCGGCGTACATCTCGAGGAACTTCGGTCCTTGGTATCCCGTCT
>Ga0209802_1000233_pt1 | contig 41849 bp, 33 predicted proteins | sample GraSoiAngelo_129_FD_185886 | JGI IMG/M metagenome (GOLD analysis project Ga0209802, IMG submission 185886) | Grasslands soil microbial communities from the Angelo Coastal Reserve, California, USA - 14_0927_12_40cm (SPAdes) (version 2) | ecosystem: Environmental > Terrestrial > Soil > Grasslands ...
CCCCTTCCCCCGTCCCCCGTCCCGCGGCCCCCGCTCAGGGCGATGTCGAGCTGCTGGAGCGGCTCGCCGCGGCGCGCGCCGACCTGCTGGCCCAGGTGGGACGCCGCATCGTGGGCCAGAAGGACGTGCTCGACGGCATTCTCACAGCCGTGTTCTCGGGCGGCCACGCCCTACTGCTCGGCGTGCCGGGGCTCGCGAAGACCCTGATGGTGCAGACCGTCGCCCAGGCGCTCGATCTCAAGTTCTCGCGCATCCAGTTCACTCCCGACCTGATGCCCTCGGACATCACCGGCACCGAGATCATCGAGGAGGACCAGGCGACGGGGAAGCGCGGCTTCCGGTTCGTGCGCGGGCCGGTGTTCGCGAACATCGTGTTGGCGGACGAGGTGAATCGCACGCCACCCAAGACGCAGGCGGCGCTGCTCCAGGCGATGCAGGAGCACCAGGTGACGGCGGCGGGGCAGACCCATCCATTGCCCGCGCCGTTCTTCGTGCTCGCCACGCAGAATCCGATCGAACAGGAGGGCACCTATCCCTTGCCCGAGGCGCAGCTCGACCGTTTCATGTTCGAGCTGCGGGTGGCCTATCCTTCGAAGCAGGAGGAAGCGGCGATCGTCGAGGCGACGACGGGGGATCTCGCCGCGACGGTCACGCCCGTGCTCACGGCGGAGGACGTGTTGGCGCTGCAGCATCTGGTGCGCCGCATTCCCGCGGCGAGGACGCTGGTCGCTGCGGCGGTGACGCTGGCGCGGATGACCCGGCCGGGGGACGCCGAGGCGCCGGCGTTCATCAAGGAGTTCATCTCGTGGGGCGCAGGCCCGCGGGCCTCGCAGTACCTCGTGCTCGGCGCCAAGGCGCGGGCGGCGCTCGACGGCCGGCCGATGCCGGACTACGACGACCTGCGCGCGGTGGCGGCGACGGTGCTGACACACCGGTTGGTGATCAACTTCGCGGCGGAGGCGGCGGGGCGGAGCGCGCCCGACATCGTGGCCGAACTGCTCGCGGACGGCCGGTGGATCGAAAAGTGAGGGTGCTCGTGATCCTGGCGGCCCTCGCCGCCTGCAACGGTGCGATCGCCGTGGCACCGGGTCCGATCGCGGCGGGCATGTGGGGCGGGGAGAACGCCGGCCTGATCGCCACCCATTCGAGCGCCCACGTGCACATCGCCTGCACCGCGGGGGATACGAAGCAGCCGCTCGTGGCCGATTCCACCGGGCGGTTCGACGTGCACGGGCTCTATAATGTCACGCTCTATCCGGTGGCCCGCGGTCCCGACCACCCCGCGCGCTTCTTCGGGTGGACCGATGGTCACACGATGTCGCTGACGGTCGCGCTCACGGACACCGCGGTCACTCTCGGGCCGGTGCAGCTCACGCTCGGGACGGAGCCCAGGATGGGCCCGTGCCCGATCTGCCGGCGGCCGGGACGTTGACACCAGGTCCGATCGCCCCTCCCGGACAGCCCTAACCTTGCAGCGGTCAACGTGTTGACAGAACGTTGATCTGCCTGCCTAATAGTACCAATTCGAAACGCTGAGAGTCGTCCGTGGCGCCGCACCTTCATCTCTCCACCCTCGGTGCTCCCTTGTTGCTCACCGAGGCGGGGCAGCAGGTTCGTTTTCGCACGCGCAAGCACTTCGCGCTGCTGATCCGGCTCGCGACCGAGGCGGGGAAGAAGCTCACCCGCGACTATCTGATGGACCTGCTGTGGCCCGATGCGCCGTCGCATCTGGCGCGGCACTCGCTCGCCCAGGCCCTGACGGTGGTCAAGGAGAAGGTGGGCCGTGAGTACGTCCAGGTGCAGCGTGCGACCATCGCGCTTGCCGATGAGGCGGTGGACTTCGACGTGCGGCGACTCGAGGCGTCCGACGTGCAGATCCGGGGCCCCTTCCTCGACGGCTTCGACGTGCCGGGCGCGGTGCCGTTCGAGCAGTGGAAGGACGAATGGCGCGCCAAACTGATGCCGCGCATTCGGGACTGTCTCGTCCGGCAGATGGACGCGGGGCGCCGCATCGGCGACTTCACGGTGGTGGAGCGGCACGCCCAGATCCTGCTCGAGCTCGATGCCCTCTCCGAGGACGCCGTGCGCGGCGTGATGGAGGCGCGGGCCTGGGTCGGGGACCGCAGCAATGCGCTCAAAGTGTACCGCCGGTTCGAGGCGCAGCTGGCAGAAGAACTGGGGGCCCGGCCCAGCGCGGACCTGGCGCGCATCGCGGACCTGTTGCGCGAGGGTCGGCGCGCCGCTCCGCACCCGGCCGCGCCGGGCGCGGTGCCCGAACGCCGCGAGCGGCGCTTCGAGGCGGAGACGCTGATCGGGCGGGAGCGGGAGTTCGCCCGCCTGTATGACGCGTGGCTCGAGGTGCGCCGCCGCGTGCCGCGGATCGTCGTGCTGCTCGGCGACCCGGGCGTCGGGAAGACGACGCTCGCCAACGCCTTCGTCTCGACATGCCAGATGGACGGCGCCGTCGTGGCCCGCGCCCAGGCGTACGACGCCGAGCGCGAGCTGCCGTTCGCGGTGCTCGCCGAGCTCATCAAGCAACTCGCGCTCCAGCGGGCGATCGGGGCGGCCGACCCGGAGGCGCTGAGCGAGCTGTCGCGCGTGTCACTCGAGATCTGCAACGTGTTCCCCGGAGTCCCCAAGCCGGTCGAATGGTCGGCGGAGGTAATCCCCCTGCGCCTCGCCGATTCCTTCCTGAAGGCCGTCGAGGCTGCCACCGACGAGAGTCCGCTCGTCCTGGTCGTGGACGACATCCACGCGGCCGACAACGCCAGTGTCGCGATCCTCCACATCGTGGCCCGGAAGCTGCCGCACACGAGACTGCTCTTGATCCTGACGGCGCGCTCCAACGAGCTGCGCGCGGTAGCGGCGCCCAGCGCCCTCGTGTCCGACCCCACCATCCAAGCGCTCGCGACCCTAGACCTCGAGCCGCTGTCGCCCGAGCCCGCCGAGCGCCTGGTGGCGGCGATCACCGCCAAGCCCGAGAGCCGGCACGCCGACGTGCCGGTGGCTCGGATCCTCCAGGCCGGCAACGGCAATCCGCTGGCCCTCGAGCTGTTGACCAAGGAGTGGCTCGTTCATGGCTCGGCCTCCCTGTTGAGCGACCTCGAGGCCCTGAATACGCAGCCCGTCGCGACCATCGGCATTCCCCGCGCCATCGGCGCGGTGTTCGAGCGCCAGATCCAGCGCCTCGACCGGCGGACCCGCTCGGCCTTGGACCTCGCCGCGGTGCTCGGCCGCAGGCTCGCGGACCTGCCGCTCTACGAGGTGGTTGATCTAACGCCCGCTGCGGCGGGCGAAGCGCTCTCGCGATTGAAGGAGGAAGGCCTGCTGCGCGAGGTGCATGGCAGCCTCGAGTTCCGAAACGAGCTGATCCGGGCGCAGGCGTATTACGCCGTGACGGGGCCGATGCGACAGCATTTGCATCGGAGGGTGGGGGAGGTTCTTGGTGGGCGAGCCGCCGATGAACAACAAGCGGCACGGCTCGAAATCGCCTGGCATTTCTTGCGAGGGGCGGATCCAACACATGCGTTGGCATTCGCCCTCCCCGGGGCGGAAGCAGCAATCGGGGTCGGCGCGCCGTATGAGGCCGAGCAGATTCTCGGCGTCCTCTTACATGAATCGAGCGCAAGCGAATCAACTCCCGATGGGACGCTGTTGTTTGTCAAAGCGCTGATTGAGCAATCAAAGGCAAATGAAGCGTTACCCTGTCTAGCACAGGTCCTCCACGACCCAAGGCTATCACCGAAGCAGCTTGCGGAGGCTGCCGCCATGCGAGCGGCGGCTGAGTTTCTGCTGAACAGTGAACCCGGCGTACGGTACTGCGAAGCCGCAGACTTCGCCCTAGACGCGGCCCGGAAGACGTCCAACCAAAAGCTTGTTACCAGAGCCCTCTTTCACTACGCACGATCGGGAATGATGGCGGGGAATGTCGAGAGACTCCATGTAGCGCGGCGGGAGCTCGAAGGCATGATCGGAGGGGAGAAGGATTCCGACGCGCTGCCCCTAGTGTTAGGCACGCTTGCATACTGCAACCAGCTCGATTGCGACGTAAGGTCGGCCGCAGCTATGCACGAGCGCGCCTTAGCATTCGCGGCGGATGGTGCCAATCCATCCGAGATAATCACAGCCCTAGCCAGCTACGCATTTTGCAAGCACTCCGTTTGCGACTTCGCCGGGGCGCGCTCTACGTACTTGAAGGCTCTCCGGTTATCAAAGAAAATTGGGGATGACTATAGGACGTCTATGATTGCAAGCAAGCTTTGCGCACTTGAGGTAACGTGCGCGAATTACGCGGAGGCGGTCGAGTGGGGCTCACAGAGTACTGATTACGGCAAGCGAGCTGTCAATCAACCGGACTATGCCCTCTCGTGGATAAACCTCGCTGAGGCCTACGTGCTAACCGGCCGGGAAGGAGAGGCGGTTGAATGCTGGGCACAGGCGCGAACCTGGATGGAGCGAGAAAGAAACTGGCAGACGAGAGTTGTCTACCTCCTGGAAAGCGCAAGCTTCGCGCTGATATCTGGCAACGTCGTTCAAGCGCTGCATCTGGTGGGCTCCGCGGAGCATGCGAGTCAAGGGAAGGAGACTGCCTTCTCCGATCCTAGCATGTTTGCGAAATACCGCGTGTTCAGGCTGGCGCATGTCGCCGGCGACGAGGCCGCATGGCCGATCGCCTTAGCGGCCAAGAACCGTTTTCGCGACCGGCACCCTTTTTACTACCTTACCGCGTTGGCCGCGACGGCGTGGCTGGAACGGCGTCAACGAGGCACCTACACCAGAGAAACTGCTCATGAGCTCGAGAGCTTTTATACGCTGGGTGCACCGGGAAGGAGGGCTCTGCTCCGAGCGCAGGGCTTCTTGGACTAGCTGGATTAGGAATGAACCTGGGAACGCAGAGGGGGAGGCCCCAGCCTAGGGTGCCTCACATCAGCCCCTCGCGTCCTAACTACCTTCCGAGATCCTCTCCGAGGCGATTGCCGGCCGACCCGCCCAAACGGGCTTGCGGATTCTCCCGGCGGCGAGTCCCGTCGGCTCTCCACCAGGACCCCGATCCGGGCCGAACAGTCGCCTGATCCCGGCCGACTGGGAGACTAGCCTGACCAAGGTGGGGTCGAACTGACGGGCCGAGTGGCTCTCGAGCTCCTCTATTGCACGAGCAAGCGTCATGGCCTTCCTATAGGGTCGGTCGGTTGTCATCGCGTCTAGGGTGTCAGCGATCATGATTATCCGCGCACCAACCGGGATCTGTTCACCAGCAAGCCCATCGGGGTATCCCGACCCGTCGAAGTTCTCGTGATGATGCCGAATCATCGCTTCGACTCCTCCACGAAGTCGAGCGGCAGTTGCAACTAGCTGCGCGCTGCGCGTGACGTGGGTCTGCATCGTCATCTTCTCTTCCGGAGTCAACTTACCTTCTTTTCGCAGGAGAGGCGCGAACTCTTCGTAAATCTTGCCAACGTCGTGAAGGAGCGCAGCCCTCTTTACAGCGTCAAGGTCACTCGCCGATAACCTTAGCTCTCGAGCAATCGCGAGCGCGTACTCCGAGACACGACGCGAGTGCCCGGAGGTGTACGGATCTCTCGCCTCCATTGCCTTGACCATCAACTCAAGTTTCTCCTCCAACTCCTCCTGAAGCTGAAGGTTCATCTGATAGAGCTGGCGAACCAGAAAGAGAGGAAAGACAAGAATCGCCAAGCCGATGAACTGCATCTTGACGTAGAGGACAGCAAGCAGCACCGCAAGGGTGCTGGAAAGCAGGTCGGTTACTAGGGAGCCGCTTCCAATCCGCTCCCATGCTTCACGAACCGGCACGCCGCCGGTGAAGGAAACGGCGAGAGCCACACTGCCGTGGTTTACGACGTAGAAACAAACAACGAGACCTACGAAAGGAATCAATGCGAACGAGAACTCGTCCAAGCTCGCCACGCCACCTAGACTGGTGTAGACAAGCCCACCGAGGCCTGCCGCAAGCATATACTGAGCAGTATTAAACCAAACCCTGATAGCAGGCTTCTTGCGAACGAAAGTGTCTACCACGAACGCGGTCAGTCCGCTTACGGCCATAGGCCATGGGTGGCGGAAGACCAGGACGGCTGCGAGTAACGGTATGAACCCGACGGAAGTATTTACTCTCGCGAATGGGATCCATAAGAAGAACGAATCGCTAATAATCCCGAGAATCGCGAAAGCAGCCAAGGCATTCCAGTACCTTGACGGAAAGGCGCCCAGCCACTGCCATTCACCCGTGAATAAAAGAACTGCAGCCGCCAAGGAAACGACGGCTATTAGAGCGTAAATTGCCGGGCTTTGCCGATCTGTGTGACTCACATGCGCCTTTTTTTGTCGCTTTGTGAGACCGAGAGGAGCCCCTAACACTCGTTACCAGCCGACCAAGCCCTGCGCGAGAAAAAGCTTCGCAACCGCCGCGAAAAGCGCTAACATTGAGCGTCACCCCCTTTGGGTACCACGAGTCGTAAGACGACCCACTTGGAGTGGCACGCCTCGCTATGGCGCACCCGACGCTCCGCTCGTCCGCTTTTCGCTCAGCTCCGCTCTTGGTAGCGGTGAACAGGGGCCCCTTTTTTTGTCCAAACTGTCTGTAGGTAGCTCGCCGGCTCCCGTTTCAGCCGGCGCAGCCCAAGAAAGCCGTGAATCCCAAAGCTTTACGCCGCCTTACGCCGCTGCAACGCCTGCCGCATCGCATCCACCACGGCCGGCATCCCGTCCCCCTTGTTCACGATGACCTTCACGCCCATCTGCCGCAGCTGCGCCGACGCCGCCTCGGGCATCCCGCCCGTCACCACGATCACCTCGGCGTCCAACCGGCGCCCCGGCTCGAGCAGCCGCTGCACCACCTGCGGCGCGTTGAGGTCGGGCAGCGTGTAGTCGAGCAGGATCACCGACGGTTGCACCCGCCCGATCTCGAGCAGCCCGTCCATCCCCGTCGCCGCCTCCACCACCTCCACCGGCAAGTCCGACTTCGCGATCGTCAGCGCCAGCGCCCGCCGGTACCCCTCATCATCCTCCACCACCACCACCACCTCGCGGCCGTGGCTGCGCTCCAGCTCCGCCGGCACTGCCATGCTATGCGCCCGCAGGAACGCCGCCAGGTCGTCCGACTCCACACGGCGCCGCCCCGTCGGTGTCTTATGCCCCTTCAATAGCCCCTGGTCAATCCAGTTCGCTACTGTCGCCGGCGACACCTGACAGACGCGCGCTACGCGCTGCGTGCCCCAATACCGCTTCGTCTTGACCAAACCCACGGAACCCGAAATACCATCAGAACACAAAACGCGCAAGGGGGCTGTGGACCCGACGCCACACCCCCCGGGCAATACACCTTAAGTTGTTATGCTACTTTATTTTATCGACGAGCATCGGCCCAGCGGTTGGTCGCATCGAGCACCGCCAGCACCGAACTGCGCTCCGCACTCTCCCGGATCTCACACGTCCCCGTCAACAGCTGGGCCTCGCGACCCCCCAGCCCGTGGACCGCCACCATCACGAACTTGCGGTCGAACGCCTCGACGATCTGCGCCCCCTCGAGCGCCACGGAGTTGTCCGGGAGCAGCTCGTCGAGACACAACGCCGCGGCGCGCGCTGCCGTCTCCACTCGATTGCGTGTCGTATCTGTTCCCTGCTCCTCCGCCTCCGCCTCGCGGCCCTCGAACGACAGCCGCACCCGCACCAGCACACGCTGCGGCCGCTCCGACGGTCGTACTTCGATCCCCTGGAACACCACCACGCGCTTGTTGGCGCGCGTCCGCACCGCCTCCTCCTGCATCTGCTCGATGGGCCGCACGTCCGCGGTCTGCGCCACGCTGATCTTGCGGTGGTCGATCTTCATGCCGAGCTGCGCCATCAGCGCCGACTCGATGTTCCGGACCACCTGCTTGGGATGCATATCGCTCATGGTGAGCACGTGGATCTCGCTCACCTCGCCCAGCGGCGTCACTACGACCCGCGCCGACAGCACACCCGTCAGACTCGCGATCAGGTTCTCGGCGCGCTTCACCCCCCACGGGTCGGGGCCTCCCCCCGGTCCTTCACCCAGAGGCAACGCTGCGCGCTCCTCCCCGCTCTCACCCGTCTCGGCCGGCTTCGGTGTCACGTCAGCGCTCCCCGTTTGCCACCTGGTTCCGCCCTGAAGCCTTGGCGCGGTACAGCGCGCGATCGGCCGCCACCAGCACGTCCTCCGTCTCGGGACCCCGCCCCGGAGCGAACTCCGCCACTCCGATGCTCACCGTCACGAGCCCCGCGGGATAGCCGAGACGCCGGCCCATCCCCTCCACGCTGGCGCGCACCTTCTCCGCCACCCCCCGCCCTCCCTCCGCCCCTGTGCGCACCAGCACCAGCACGAACTCGTCGCCCCCATAGCGGGCCGCGAGGTCGGTCGAGCGGATGTGCGACGCGCACTCCCGCGCCGCAGTCCGCAGCACCTCGTTCCCGGCCTCGTGCCCGAACTGGTCGTTCACCTGCTTGAAGTTGTCCAGGTCCACGAACAGCACGGCGAAGGGATCACCCGTCCGGTCGCTGCGCGCCACCTCGCTCGCCAGCCGGTCGCGCAGCACCCGGTACGTGGCGAGCGTGGTGAGACCGTCCACCGCCGCCTGAAGCTGTGCGTGCTTCGCCACCTTATCGAGATACGGCGGGCACGACTTGAGCGTCGTCCGCCCCACGGCGGCCGCCTCCGCGAAGGCGCGGCACGTCACGTAGCCGCACGCCCCGCAGTCCCACGGCTTGCCGTTGGGGGCGAGCCCGATCTCCTCGAGGATCCCGTCCACCGCCTCCGCCGCCGGCCCGTGGCCGTTCCGATTGATCGGGAATACCTCGCCCACCTGCACCGCGCCCGCCACGCTCGCGTCCACCACGGGCCCGCGCGCGCGCGCCGGCTCGGTCGCCCCCACGATCTCGCGGCGCCGGAACAGCTCCTCCCGAGGCCCGAGCAGCGGATGGTCGAGACACCCCTCGCACGGCAGGATGTCCACGAATCCCAGCTCGATGTGGTCCACCGCCACGGCGCGCGCGATCGCCTGCAGCGATCCGAGCCCCCGCACCTTGCGGAACCGCCGGCTCGCGTGCGTCTCCTCCATCAGCACCTCGAGCGGCAGGCCCCCCGCCGTGCTCCAGTGGCGTCGCCGCTCCTCGGGAACGCGGCTGAAGTAGCCGGGCTGCTCCTGCACCGTGACGCCGCGGCGCCCCAGCAGCCCCCTCAGGTCGTCGAACGTGATCGCTGCGTCCACGTCCGGCCCCCCTTCGGTGATGCACACCCCCGCGTACACGACGGGCGTGTCAACCCCATACAGCTGCTTCAGATAGCGCGCCTCCGCGGCGATCGGCGTGGCCACCGGGGCGAGATAGGGAATCAGCTCCGGGTACTGCGCCCGCACCGTCTCCACGATCACGGGGCAGGTGCTGCGGATCATCGTGCCCCAGTCGTCCTCGCTCCACAGCGACAGGTACTCCCGCGCCACCAGCTCGTCGCCCAGCACGCCGCGGTGCACCATGCGGAACCCCGCGGCGTAGCAGGCGTTCACGACCTGCTCGGGGGTGGCCGGGTAGAAATAGGCCGCCGATTCGACGCTCAGGATGAGGGCCGCGCCGCCTGCCGCGGCCAGCTCCAGCGCGCCCGCGGCGTCGCCCAGGGCGTCGATGGCATCGTGGGGGCAGGCGGGGAGACACAGCCCGCATCGCGTGCACGACTCATCCACGATGCGGACTTGCTGCCCTTCGACCGCCACGGCGTCAGCCGGGCATACCCGCACGCACGCCAGGCAAGCCACGCACTTGTCCGGATCGATCCTAAAGTCCACGGACTATCCGGTCGGGGCGCTGCGACGCGGTCACAGAAGTTGGAAAGGGCGTCCTAACATGACCCGGGATCGGGCCGCTGTCAAATCACACGATGGCGTACTCTTTGAGCTTGCGGTACAACGTGCGCTCGCCGATTCCCAGCACCTCGGCGGCCTTGCGGCGGTTGCCCTTGGTGTCGCGCAGCGCAGCCTCGATCGCCGCGCGCTCCACGTCGGCCATGGTCATCCCGGCACGGTACACCACCTCGCCCTCCTTCTCGCCCGCCGGCTCGACCTCGACCGGCAGCGGCGTGGCGACGGTCGAGCCGGGGCCGACCTCGATCACCTCGACCTGCTGGGGGCGTTCCTCCAGCCGGCGCCGCAGCTCCTCCACCTGCAGCTTCAGCTCGACGAGGCTCCGGAAAATGAACTCGAGCTCCTGGCCCGCGATCTCGCGGCTCGCGCCGACGAGGCGCATCGGCAGCCCACGCCCGCGCTCGCGGATCTCGCGCGGGATGTCGCTCGCGCGGATCTCCCCCTCGGGGGCGAGCACGACCATCGATTCCACCAGGTTCCGGAGCTGGCGGATGTTACCGGGCCAGTCCGCGTCCGCCAGGATCTGCAGTGCCTCGGGCGTGATGCCACGGAAGCTGCGGTCGTGCGTGGCCGCGAACTCGGCGATGAAGCGGCGCACCAGCAGCGGGATGTCGATCTTGCGCTCCCGCAACGGCGGCAAATAGATCGCGAGCACGTTGAGCCGGTAGTACAGGTCGTCGCGGAACCGGCCGAGCGCGACCTCCTCCTTGAGCGACTTGTTCGTCGCCGCGATCACTCGCACGTCCACCTTGATCGGCTGCGTGCCGCCCACGCGGAAGAAGGTGCGGTCCTCGAGCACCCGCAGCAGCTTCACCTGGGTGGCCGGGGTCATCTCCCCCACCTCGTCCAAGAAGATCGTCCCGCTATCGGCCAGCTCGAACCGTCCCAACCGCCGCTCGGCCGCCCCCGTGAACGCGCCCTTCTCGTGCCCGAACAGCTCGCTCTCGAGCAGCGTGTCGGGAATGGCGGCGCAGTTCACCGCGATGAACGGCTTGCCGCGGCGCGGCGACAGGTCGTGGATGGCGCGCGCCACGAGCTCCTTCCCCGTGCCCGACTCCCCCTCGATGAGCACGGTGGAGCTGACGGGCGCCATCTGCTCGATCTTCACGAGCACTTCCTGGATGGCCGGGGACTCGCCGATGATCCCGGTGCGCTGCTGCAGTCGCCGCCGCTCCACCAGCCGCCGCACGGTGGCCGTGACCTCGGCGGGGTCCGCGGGCTTCGTCAGGTAGGCGGTGAGGCCGAGCCGCACGGCCAGGCCCTTCGCGTCGGGCTCGGTCTGCTCGACCAGGCCGAGGGTGGAAATGGAGCGGTCGCGCGCGAGGGCGAGGAGCTGCGCGGCGCCCGACTCGTGCAGCCCGCCCGTCACGACGAGGCAGTCGGGGGGCGGCGGCGGGTCGCGTCGCATCGCCTGGCGCGCCTCGTCGAGCGAGGCCAGCGTGGTCTGGAAGCCCGCCGCCTCGAGGGCCGCGTTGCTGCGAACGGCGTGCTCGAGATCGTCGGTGGTGACGAGGATGCGGTCGGCCATCAGTGCTCTGTGCGCGCGCCCGAGACCAGCTCCACGGCGTGCTCGAGCAGCGCGTCGAGCACGGTGAGCCCGTCCCGTACGCCGCCCGACGAGCCGGGAAGGTTCACGATCACCGTGCGGCCCCGGGTGCCGGCCACGCCACGTGACAGCCAGGCGCGGGGAAAGCCGGGCGCGGCCTGCGCCCGCAGCGCCTCGGCAATCCCCCGCGCGGGCCGGTCGAGCACCGCCTCCGTCGCCTCGGGCGTCACGTCGCGCGCCGTGAGCCCGGTGCCGCCCGTCGTGAAGACGACGTCCACCTCCCCCGAGTCCGCCCAGCGCGCCAGCTTGCCCGCGATCCGGTCGGTCTCATCGGGCACCACGCTCCGCACCACCACCTCGTAGCCGCGCTCCCCGGCCCACGCGAGAATCGCGTCGCCCGAGGTGTCGGCCCGCTGCCCCACGGCGCCCAGATCGGACACCGTCAGTATCCCGATGCGCATTCACTAACCGCCTATCCGCCTGACCGTCTGGTTCTATGCGGCACGAACGGCAGCCGCACGACCTCGGCGCGGGCCCGCTTGCCGCGCACCTCGATCTCGAAGGCGGTGCCGGGTTGGGAGTGCGCGGCGGGGAAAAAAGTCGTCCCGATCGCGGCGTTCACCGTGGGCGTCACCGTACCGCTCCGCACGACGCCGATCCCCTCGCCATCCAGGAACACCGGGTAGCCGTGCCGCGCGACCGTCTTCGGCTCGCCTACCCGGAACCCGACGAGGCGGCGCGACACGCCCTCGAGCCGCTGGCGCTTGAGCGCCGCCAGGCCGGTGAAGTCCGCGCCCTTGTCGAGCTTCACGATCCACCCGAGCCCCGCCTCATATGGCGTCACGGTGGCGTCGATGTCGCTGCCGTACAACGGGTAGCCCGCCTCGAGCCGCAGTGTGTCGCGCGCGCCGAGGCCGCACGGCTCCGCGCGCCCCGCGCCGACCAGCGCGTGCCACAGCGTCTCGAGATCGCCACCGCGGCAGTACAGCTCGAACCCGTCCTCGCCGGTATAGCCGGTGCGAGAGATGAAGCACTGCACGCCCGCGAGCTTGCCCTCGGCGAAGTGGTAATACGGCATCATCGCCACCCCGACCGGGGTGAGCGGCGCGAGCAGAGCCTCGGCGCGCGGGCCTTGCACCGCGAGCAGGCCGGTGTCGTCCGAGATGTCGCGCAGCCGCACATTCGCGCCGCGCTTGTGGCTCACGATGTGGTCCCAGTCCCGCGCGATGTTGGCAGCGTTCACGACCATCATGAGCCGGTCTTCGAACCGGTACACGAGACAGTCGTCCACGAACGTGCCCTCGCTCGTGAGAATACCGGAGTATTGGGCCTGACCGGGCTTCAAGGCCCCAACGTCGTTGCACGTTACACGTTGCACGAAGGCGTTACGGTCGGGGCCCGTGATCTCGAACTCGCCCATGTGCGAGACGTCGAACACGCCCACGCCCTCGCGCACCGCGCGGTGCTCGGCCGCGATCCCCGCGGGATAGCTCACGGGCATCTCGTAGCCGCCGAACGGCACCATCTTGGCGCCCAGGCTCGCGTGAATGTCGTGCAGCGGAGTACGCTTCATCGCTCCGCTGGGGGGGGACCCATCAGGGTGGCGAGCAGCGCTTTCTGGACGTGCAGCCGGTTCTCCGCCTCGTCCCACACGCGGGACTGCGGGCCCTCGATCACTTCGGTCGCGACCTCCTCGCCGCGGTGGGCCGGCAGGCAGTGGAGGAAGATGGCCCCGCGGTCGGCGAGCTTCATCAGCTCGACGTCCACGGTGTAGCCGCGAAACGCGTTGCGCCGCGCCTGGGCCTCGGCCTCCTGGCCCATCGACGCCCACACGTCGGTGTTCACGACGTGCGCGCCCTCCACCGCCTCCTCGGGACTCTCCGTGACCTCGACGCAGGCTTGCGCCTGCTTCGCGCGGTCGAAGATCTTGCGGTCGGGCTCGTAACCCTCGGGACACGCCAGCCGCAGCTCGAAGCCGAGCACCTGGGCGGCCTCGATCCAGCTGTTCGCCATGTTGTTCCCGTCGCCTACCCAGGCGACGCGCTTCCCCTCCCACGTCCCAAACGCCTCCCGCACTGTGAACAGGTCGGCCAGCACCTGGCAGGGGTGCGACAGGTCGGTGAGCCCATTGATGACGGGAATGGTCGCGTGCCGCGCCAGCTCCTCCAGCTCGGCGTGCTCGAACGTCCGGATCATGATCCCGCTCACATAGCGGGACAGCACCCGCGCCGTGTCGGCGATGGGCTCGCCCCGCCCCAGCTGGATGTCGCGGGAAGAAAGGAAGAGGGCGTGGCCGCCGAGCTGGTAGGTGCCCACCTCGAAGGAGACCCGGGTGCGCGTGCTCGACTTGGCGAAGATCATCGCCAGGGTCTTGCCGGTGAGGGGCGTCTCCTTATAGGCCCCCGCCTTCATCCGCCCGGCGAGCTCGAACAGCCGCAGGATCTCGTCCCGAGTGAGGTCGGTAACGGCGAGAAAGTCGCGCTTGGCCATGGATGACCCTGGGGGGTGAGCCAAAATGACAGCCTTCGACTGCTAATTCTACTTAGAGGATATAGCGGCGCAAGTCTTCGTCGTCGGCGATCTTCGCGAGGCGGTCGCGCACTTTAGCTGCGTCGAACACGACGTGCTTCTCGGGGAGGTCAGGCAGCTCGAACAGCACGTCCTCGAGCAGGGTGGTGAGGACGGTGTGCAGTCGGCGGGCGCCGATGTTCTCCATGCGCTCGTTCACTTTGGCGGCGATGCGCGCCACCTCCCGCACGCCGTCCGGGGCGAACTCGAGCGTCGCGCCCTCCGCGGCGCACAGCGCCGCGTACTGCTTGGTGAGGGCGTTCTCCGGCTCCGTCATGATGCGGACGAAGTCCTCCTCGGTGAGCGGCTGCAGCTCGACGCGAATGGGGAAGCGACCCTGCAGCTCCGGGATCAGGTCCGACGGCTTGGAGATGTGGAACGCGCCCGCCGCGATGAAGAGGATGTGGTCGGTGCGGACGTAGCCGTAGCGGGTCTGGACCGTCGAGCCCTCCACGATGGGGAGCAGGTCGCGCTGCACGCCCTCGCGCGACACGTCCGGTCCCACGGTGCCGCGCTCGCCAGCGATCTTGTCGAGCTCGTCGATGAAGATCACCCCGTGGTTCTCGACGCGATCCAGGGCCTCGGCCACCACGTCGTCCATGTCCACGAGCTTCTTCAGCTCCTCGTCCACGAGGATGCGTCGCGCCTCGTGCAGGTGCACGGTGCGCCGCTTCTTCTTCTTCGGCATGACCTCCTGGAGCCACTCGGTGAAGTTGAAGTCGGGCCCCTCCATGCCCTGGGGCGGCTGCATCATCTCGAGCATCGGGAAGCCCTGCTGCTGGACCTCGATCTCCACGTCGCGCTCCTCCAGCTTCCCGTCGCGCAGCTGCTGCCGCAGCTTCTCGCGGGTGCGGCGGCGCCGCTCCTGCGCCTCGACGTCGGCTTCGGTGGTCTTGGGGGTCACGTCGCCTTTCGACGAGACGACGAACAGCGGCGCTTTCTCCCCTCTCCCCTCTCCCTTCTCCCCCGGGGAGAGCGGAGACGGAAGCGGTGGGGTCGGCGTGGCAGGGAGGAGAATGTCCAGGAGGCGCTCCTCGGCCCGCGTTTCCGCCTCGGGGTAGACGTCGTCCTCACGCTCGGTGCGGACCATGTTGATCGCCACGTCCACGAGCTCGCGCACCATCGACTCGACGTCGCGCCCCACGTAGCCGACCTCGGTGAACTTCGACGCCTCGACCTTGAGGAACGGCGCGCCGGCGAGGCGCGCGAGCCGCCGCGCGATCTCGGTCTTCCCCACCCCCGTGGGGCCAATCATGATGATGTTGTTGGGGAGGATCTCGTCGCGGATGTCCTCCGGCGCCTGGGCGCGGCGCCAGCGGTTGCGGACCGCGATCGCGACCGCCTTCTTCGCCACCTCCTGGCCCACGATGTAGCGGTCCAGCTCCGCCACGATCTTGCGCGGCGGCAGCTCCTCCAGCCAGGGAAGCTCTTCCTCCTGGGCCGGAGGGGGCGGAGCGGGTGGGGGAGTCGGCGCCGCGTCTCCAGGGGTCCGGGTGGGCTCGGCCATCACAGCTCCAGAATGTTGATGTGCGTGTTCGTGTACACGCAGATCGCCGCCGCGATCTCGAGGGCGCGCTGCACGACGTCATGGGCGGAGAGCTCCGACGAGCTCACCAGCGCCCGCGCGGCCGCGAGGGCGTAATTGCCCCCGGAGCCGATCGCCAGGATCCCGTCGTCCGGCTCGATCAGCTCGCCCGATCCCGAGATGACGTAGCCGTGCTCCTTGTCGGCCACGACGAGCAACGCCTCGAGCCGCCGCAGCACGCGGTCCGAGCGCCAGTCCTTCGCCAGCTCGACCGCCGCCCGCGGGAGATTGCCGGGGTAGCGCTCCAGCTTCTCCTCGAACTTCTCGAACAGCGTGAACGCGTCCGCCGAGGCGCCCGCGAAGCCGGCGAGGATCTTGCCGCCCTTCAGCGCCCGCACCTTGTTGGCGTTGGCCTTCATCACCGTGTCGCCGAGCGTGACCTGGCCGTCGCCGCCCAGGGCGACGTGCCCGTCGCGGCGGACGCAGAGAATCGTTGTGCTGTGCGTGCGCATCATGCCTGCTCCCCGCTCCCCGCTCCCCGCTCCTTCAAGCCCTCGGATGGGCCTGGTGGTACACCCGCTTCAAGCGCTCCACCGACGTATGAGTATACACTTGCGTGGTGCTGAGCGAAGCGTGGCCCAGCAGCTCCTGCACCGCCCGCAGGTCGGCCCCGGCGTCGAGTAGGTGCGTGGCGAAGGAGTGCCGCAGTGAATGGACGTGCAGCTCGCGGCCGCGGGCCAGGCCGGTGAACAGCCGCTTGATCGCGAGCTGCACGCCCCGCACGGACAGCCGCCGGCCGCGCCGGTTCACGAACACCGCGCGACGGTCCGCCGTTCCCGCCACCGCCAGCGCGTCCCGGTGCCGATAGTAGTGCCGCAGCGCGCGCCGGGCGTGGCGGCCGATCGGCACGAGCCGCTCTTTCTTCCCCTTGCCCCGCACCTTCGCCTGGTCGGACACGAGATCCACATCCTCGTCGTTGAGCCCGGCGAGCTCGGAGAGCCGCACGCCGCTCGAGTAGAACAGCTCGAGCATGGCGAGGTCGCGCACGGCGGCGAACCCGCCGCGGGCGGCGCGCTGTGCCGCATCCGCGAACAGCCGGTCGATCTCGGACCGGTCGAGATGCGCGGGGAGCAGGCGCGGCAGCTTCGGGCTACGCATCGCGCGCGCGGGGTTCACCTCCACCCCCGCGGTCGCGTTCAGGAAGCGATAGAAGGTGCGAAGCGCCGAGAGCGCCCGCGCCACCGAGCGCTTGGCGAGCCCGCGCTGCTGCATCGCCCCGAGCCAGCCCCGAATCGCCAGCCGATCCACCCCCGCCCAGCGCCAGGCGCCGCCGTAGTAGCGATCGCAGAACGCGGCGAAGTCCTGGACGTCCCGCTCATAGGCCTTCACCGTATGGGGGGAGTCGTTCCGCTCCTTCGCGAGGAAGGCGACGAAAGCCGCGATCTCGGGGATGTCCGTCACGCCGCCACCCCCACCCCGATCGCCTGGGCGAACCGGTCCATCTCCGCCAACGCCCGCTCGGCGAGCCGCACCGGCCGCTCGAGCGGCTCGAGCAGACCGAAGTTGGCGTTCATCGGCTGGAAGTGCCCCGGGTCGGCCGTGTGCACGTAGCGGTACAGCGCGCCCAGCATCGTGGTGGGCGGCGGCACCACAGGCGCTTCGCCCGCGAGCAGCCGCGCCAGGTTGACGCCCGCGAGGATGCCGCTCGCCGCCGACTCGGCGTACCCCTCCACGCCCGTGAGCTGTCCGGCGAACAGCAGTCGCTGATCGTCCCGCGCCGACAGGTGCGCCGTGAGCGCGCGGGGCGAGTTGATGTACGCGTTGCGGTGGATCGAGCCGTAGCGCAGGAACTCGGCCCGCTCGAGACCCGGAACCATCCGCAGCACGCGCTGCTGCGCCGGGATCTTGAGCCGAGTCTGGAAGCCCACCAGGTTCCACATCTGGCCGGCGCGGTCTTCCTGGCGCAGCTGCACCACGGCGAACGGGGCGCGCCCGGTACGCGGGTCCACGAGCCCCACCGGCTTCATGGGGCCGAAGCGCAGGGCGTCGCGGCCGCGGGCCGCCAGCTCCTCGACCGGCAGGCAGCCCTCGAAGTACGGCGTCCGATCGAATTCATGATGCGGCTGGTACTGCTCCCCGGTGCGGAGCGCCGTCACGAAGGCGTCGTACTGCTCCTCAGTGAGCGGGGCGTTCCAGTAGTCGTCCCCGCCACCCTTGCCGTAGCGCGACGCGTGGAACAGCCGGTCCTCGTCGAGCGAGTCGGCGGCGACGATCGGCGCGATGGCGTCGAAGAAGGCGAGCGACTGGGCGTCGAGCCGCCGCGCGATCGCGGCCGCGAGCGCGTCGGACGTGAGCGGCCCCGTCGCCACCACACCGGGGGAAGGCAGCGCCGTGACCTCACCGCGCTGCAGCGTGATGCGGGGGTGGCCCGTCACTCGCGCGTGCACCGCCTCGGCGAACGCCACCCGGTCCACCGCCAGCGCGGCGCCGCCCGGCACGCGCGCCGCGTCCGCCGCCGCGAGCACGATGCTCGACAGGCGCCGCATCTCGGCCTTGAGCAGGCCGTGCGCGTTCGTCACCTCGACCGATTTGAAGGAGTTGCTGCAGACGAGCTCGGCCAGCCGGTCGGTCTGGTGCGCCGGCGTAGGGCGGACCGGGCGCATCTCGTGGAGCGTGACGGCGACGCCGCGCTCCCCCAGAGCCCAGGCGGCCTCGCTCCCCGCGAGCCCGCCGCCCACGACAGTCGCCCTCAGCTCGCGACCGACTCCGCCGGCGTCCCCTCCGCGACCGGGACTTCGTGTCCGCACTTCAGGCACTTGCGCGTCGCCCCCTCGGTCTTCGACTGCCGCTCCTCCATGCCCACGAAGCCACACGCCGGACACGCCACGGCGACCGGTCTGTTCCACACCGAGTAGTCGCACTCCGGATACCGCAGGCAGCCGAAGAAGTTGCGGCCCTTCCTGGTGCGCCGCTCGGCCAGGTCGCCGACGCCGCACTTGGGGCACTTCACGCCCAACGGCACCGGCCGCGTGTGCTTGCACGCCGGGAAGCGGGTACACGCGAGGAACTCCCCGTAGCGCCCGGTCTTGATCACCATGGGCGCCCCGCACTCCTGACACACCTCGTCGGTGGGCTTGTCGGGCACCTTGTCGCGCCGCAGCGGCCGCGTGAACCGGCACTCGGGGTACCGGGCGCAGGCGATGAACGGGCCGAAGCGCCCGCTCTTCACCACCAGCCCGCTGCCGCACGTCGGACACTTCTCCTTGTGCAGCTCCGACAGGTCGTGCACGTCGTGAATGATCTGCTGCACGTCCACCGCGTCGAGCGCCTTCGAGAACGGTCCCCAGAAGTCGCCCAGCACCTGCTGCCAGCCGAGGTCGCCGTCCTCGACCTTGTCGAGCTCGTCCTCCATCTGCGCCGTGAACCCGACCTCGAACACCGCGGGGAAGGAGCGCTTCATCACGCGCCACACCGTCTCGCCGAGCGGCGTAGGCGCGAAGCGGCGATCCTTGGCCGTGGCGTACCACCGGGCCTTGAGCGTCGAGATAATGGTCGCGTACGTGGACGGCCGCCCGATGCCGAGCCGCTCGAGCTCCTTCACGAGGCTCGCCTCGCTGTAGCGCGGCGGCGGCTCCGTGAAGTGCTGGCTCGGCGTGATCTGCTTCACGGTGACGGCGTCGCCTTGGGCGAGGGGCGGGATCGCCGGCAGGTCTTCCAGCGTCTTCCCTTCCTCGGGTTCGTGCGCCTCGTGGTACAACACGTGGTAGCCGTCGAACAGCATGCGCGATCCCGTCGCCCGGAACACGAAGCGACCCAGGTCGAAATCGACCTTGGTGGTCTCGAACACCGCCGGCGTCATCTGCGACGCCACGAACCGCCGCCAGATCAGCTGGTACAGCTTGAGCTGGCGGGCGTCGAGGTGCTTCTTCAGCTCTTCGGGGCGGCGCAGCACGTCGGTGGGGCGGATCGCCTCGTGGGCGTCCTGCACGCGCGCGTTACTCTTGCCTCCCTTGTGGACGACCGGCTCGTCCGGCAGGTAGGGTTTGCCGAACTCCCGCTTGATGAAATCGCGCGCCTGTGCGACCGCCGAATCCGCCACGCGGACCGAGTCGGTCCGCATGTAACTGATCAGGCCGACCGGGCCCTCCGCGCCGACCTCGATCCCCTCGTACAGCTGCTGCGCGATCCGCATCGTGACCGCCGCCGAGAAGCCGAGCTGCTTCGCGGCCTCCTGCTGCAGCGTACTGGTGCGGAACGGCGGGGGCGCGGGCCGCCGCCGCTCGCCCTTCTCGACCGTCGTGACCGTGAACGGCAGCTTGAGCGCCTCGGCCACGATCGCCCGCGCGGTGGCTTCGTCCTTGATCTCCGGCTTCCTGCCGTCGAGCTTGTGCAGCCGCGCCTGGAACGCCTGGCCGTCCTTCTCGAGGTCCGCCTCGATCGTCCAGTACTCCTGCGGCACGAACTTGCGGATCTCCTCCTCGCGCTCGCAGATCAGCCGCAGCGCGACCGTCTGCACCCGCCCCGCCGACAGGCCGGTCTTGACGCTCTTCCACAGGAGCGGCGATGTCTTGTAGCCCACCAGCCGGTCGAGCACGCGCCGCGCCTGCTGCGCGTCCACTTTCCGCTGGTCGATGTCGAGCGGATGCGCCAGGGCGTGGGCCACGGCGTCCTTGGTGATCTCGTGGAACAGGACGCGGCGCACCGAGCCGCCGTTACCGAGCTGGCCCGCCACGTGCCAGGCGATGGCCTCGCCCTCGCGGTCGGGGTCGGTGGCGAGGAGCACACGCTCGGACGTCTTGGCCGCCCGCTTGATCTCCGCGAGGGTCTTCGCCTTCTCTTTGATCGTCACGTACTTGGGCGTGAAGCCGTGCTCCACGTCCACCCCCAGCTCGCGCTGCGGCAGGTCGCGCAGGTGCCCCACGGTCGCCTTCACCGTGTAGCCCGACCCCAGGTATTTCCCGATGGTCTTCGCCTTGGTGGGCGACTCGACGATGACCAGCGCGCCCGTACCGCGACGCGCCGTCGCCTTCCGTGTTTTCTTCACTGCACGCTTCTTAGTAGCCACGCGTCAACCCTTCGTCAAACGAAACGCGGAAGGGCATCTTTACCATCCCGCACTGCTTTGCGCAAGCCTGACGACCTCGCTCACCACTTGCTGCGGCGTTTTGCGATCGGTGTCGACCTGCGCGTGCGCCTCACGGTAGAACGGATCGCGCTCCTTGTGCAGCTGACGCATCCGCGCCACCGGGTCCTCACCTATTAACAGCGGGCGGGTTCCCTCGGGCGCCGCGCGCTGCGCCGCGGTCTCGGGCCGCGTGCTCAAATAGATGACGAGCGCGCGACCCTGTGCCCCCGCGATCGCGCCCGGCTGTGCCGCCCAGCCGCCGCCCGGGGCGATCACGGCCGGCTGGCTCGCGAGCGTGGTCTCCATCTCTTTGCGCTCCATCTCGCGGAATGCGCCCTCGCCCTTCTCGGCGAAGATGAGCGCGATCGGCTTGCCCTCGCGCCGCACCAGGATGCCGTCCACGTCCACGAACCCCGCGTGCAGCTGCTCCGCCACCAGCTTGCCCACGCTGGTCTTCCCCGAGCCCGGCAGCCCGATCAGCACGATGTGCTTTCTCACGACGCCGCCCCCCGCGGGATGCGCGCGCGCACCTGCGCCAGGTACCCCTCGAAGTTCCGCTTCGTTTCGCTCAGCGCGTCGCCGCCGAACTTCTCGAGCAGCGCCTGCGCGAGCACCAGCGCCATCATCGCCTCGGCGATGACCCCCATCGCGGGCACGGCGGTCACGTCGGACCGCTCGGCCTGCGCCTGTGCCGGGCCTCCGGTTTTCAGGTCCACCGTGCGGAGCGGGGACATGAGCGTCGAGATGGGCTTCATCGCCACGCGCGCCACCAGGGGCTCGCCCGTCGTCATGCCGCCTTCCGTGCCACCGGCGCGGTTGGTGGCGCGGGTGAGCCCGGGCATGATCTCGTCGTGCACCTCCGAGCCTTTGCGCCGCGCGGCCGCGAACCCCAGGCCGAGCTCCACCCCTTTCACCGCTGGGATGGACATGAGCGCCTGCGCCAGGCGGCCGTCGAGCTTACGGTCCCAGGAGACGTGTGAGCCGAGCCCGACCGGGACCCCGAGGGCGATCACCTCGACCACGCCGCCCAGCGTGTCGCCCGCCGCCTTGGCCGCGTCGATGCGCGTGATGATCTCGCGCTCGGCCTCGGCGTCGAGGCAGCGGACGGGGCTGGCGTCGGCGGCGGCGTTCAGCGGCACGGGGAGGGGCGCAGCATGCTGCGCCCCTACGCTAACCCCGCCCAGCTCGACCACGTGGCTACCGACCTCGATGCCGAACTGCTCGAGCAGCAGCTTGCAGATGGCCCCACACGCGACGCGCGCGACCGTTTCCCGCGCGCTGGCCCGCTCCAGGATGTCCCGCGCATCCTGGCGGTCGTACTTGAGCGTGCCCGCGAGGTCGGCGTGCCCGGGGCGGGGGCGCGTGACCTGACGCCGCCGCTCCGCGCCCCCCGCGCCCCCAGGCGCGTCGGCTTCGGGCGCCATCACGTCCCGCCAATGCTCCCAATCGCGGTTCCATACCAGCATCGCGATGGGCGAGCCGAGCGTCTCGCCGGCGCGCACCCCGGCGAGCCACTCGATCTGGTCCGCTTCGATCTTCATGCGGGCGCCGCGGCCGTACCCCCCCATGCGGCGCCGCAGCTCGGCGTTGATCCGCTCGGTGGGCACGGCCAGCCCGGCCGGGATCCCCTCGAGGATGCCCACCAGGCCGCGCCCGTGCGACTCGCCCGCCGTCGTAAACCGAAATGTCACGCTGAGTTCACTCGCGCTCTTTACGGTGCTCCACTCCCTCCGATAATAACACGCGAGCCCGACCATGAGTCGGGCTCGCGTCCTCCGCGGCTCACGCTGTGCTGCTAGACCTCATCGCTTCGGGACCCGTGACGGCGCCGCAGTCCTCGGCGTCGCGACCTTCGGCAGCGCGGTCCGGGGAGGAGTCGGCGACCCGACGGTGTTAAGCACCGGCCGGCGCGGCGCCTGCGGGTTCGAGTTGGTGAGACTCGGCAGCGTGACCGCCACGAGCCCGCGGGTCGTGATCGCGAACAGGTACTGCTGGTTGCCGACGGCGTCGAACGACACGCGCACCGGCCCGATGATCGGGTCGCGGATCGGGATGTGCGCCTGCACGTTGAAGAAGTACGTGTCGAACGCCACGATGGTCGTGTCGGGCGACGCGGCGAACGCCATCCGGTTGTTGATGCTGCCCGAGCCGCCGCCGCAGTTGGGCGTGCACGGACCACCCGGCTGGAAATTGTGGTTGTAGTTCATGTCCATCCCGGGCGTGCTGTGCCCGATCGCCGTCGTGCCCCACAGCCGCAGGCCCTCGTCGAGGTAGTAGATCGAGTCGGTCTCGGCGCGCACCAGGTTGGTGAGGCCGTTGAAGTTCGTCGCGACCGAGACGACGTGGATACCGACGTTGCTGATGAAGTCGCTGACGTTCACGCCCGGCGACATCCCGAGGTCCCGATCGTCAAAGCCGGCCTCGGGAACGCCGCCCACACCGCCCATTGTGCAACTGTTGGGGGTCGACGTCAACGCCTTCTTGGCCGAGTAGCTGAACACCCGCACGAACGGCGTCGCGACGTTGCCGCCCTCGCCGATGAAGCCGTGGGTGAAGTTGCCGGTGTTGCGGACGAACGTCTGGTCGCCCAGCCCGAACGACTGGATGTCGACCGTCACCTGGGCGCACGCGGTCAGCACCACCTTGTGCTGCCCGAAGGTCGGGCGAATCAGCTCGATCCGCAACGTGTCGCCCGAGACGTTCGCGCCCAGGTCGCCCAGCTCCCAGAACAGGTGCCCGAACATCTGCAGCGTGTCCGCCGTGTTGACGAGCTTCTCCATGCGGAGCGTGGCCCTGCCGTTGAACGGCGACGAGCTGCTCGCCGTCGGCGTGGTCGAGTAAATGGCGTAAATCGAGTCGGCGTGGCACGTGGAACCGCCGCTCGCCGCCCGGCACACCGTCCCGAGGTACTGCGGCCGGTCGGACACGTCGTGCACGGTGATCACCGCGCGGGTGAAGCCGTTCTGGTTGAAGATCGAATACTTCTCGATCAGGAAATTGGGCAGCGCCTGCCGCCACAACAGTAGCCGCGTGCTGGCGTCGAGGATCGAGAGCTCCGTACCGCCCGCGTCCGCCACGACGACGCGGTTGGGGTCGTAGTTCCCCAGAGTATCCGCGGGCCAGAGCGCGATGCCCCAGGGCACGGGTCCCGCAGTGAGGATGCCGTTCGGGTCGAACGTCCTGGTCACGAGGTTGTAGATCTCGACACGGCCCAGCTGATCGTTCGTGAGATAGAGCTCGCGCCGGTTCGTGTTGTAGATGGCATCCACGATGTGCCCGCCCTTGGGGAGGCCCGTCGTGGTCCCCGCCACGACGCCCGCGGAGTCGGCTTTGAGCGCGGCGCCCACGACCCCGTTGGCGGTGGAGAACGTGCAATTCCGCGCTATGGCCCCGTCGCACGCATAGCCGTCCACCAGGACGGCCGTCGGGTACGACGTGATGATCCCCGCGAGGTTCAAGCTGAAGCGCCGCACCACGTCGGTCAGGTTGCCTCCCACCGCGACGCTGTCGAACCGCAGCACCGAGCTGTCGGACGCGAGGCGCACGCGGTATCCGATCCAGCTGATGGCGCTCGGGTCGGTGGCGTGGACGGTGACGCTGTCGGTCACCTCCACGCGGGTGCCGATCGAGTCCCTCACCGAGGGCGGCGTGACGTCGTTGGCCGCGGACAGCACGGTCACCGTGACGCTGTTGCTCGTCACGCGCCGGCCGCTCGAATCCTCGGCGAACCCCGTGATCGTGAAGGTCCCGGTCGTGGCGAGGACGGTCAGGGTGTCCACGTAGTCCACCGTGTCCGGGTAGGGCAGCGGGTACGAGATCGAGTCGTTGGGCGGCGTCGTGGGATTGGTGGTCGCCGCGGGCGGCACCACCAGGAACCCGACCTTGCGAACGCCCGAGATCTGGGCGGCGGTCACCTCGACGGGGATGTTCCGGCCGGTGGACGCCACCGCGCCGGCCGCGGGAGCGAGGAGCTGGACGCGGAGCGCCTGCACGTTCACGAGGACGATCGCCAGGGTGTCTTCGGTGAAGTTGCCGGCGCCGTCCGTGGCCCGCCCGATGATGGTGATCAGCCCACCCGCGCCCGAGTTCGCCGGGAACGTCACCGTCACCCCTTTCGAGTACGATGTGACGGTGGTATTGAAGGTGGTGTCCAACACGGCGACGTAGCCGCCCGTGAACGTGAGCCGCACGTCCTGCAGGCCGAGGTTGTCGCCTGCCGAGACGGTGAAGGACAGGCCGCTCGCGATCTGTTGCGTGTCGGCCGACGTCGTCAGCACGATGGTCGGCGGAATGAGGTCGCGCTGAATACCGCCCGGGTTGCGGGCGGTTTCGCACGCCTCCGCCGTCGCCACGAGGACACCCAGCCCCCAGAAGAGCCGCTTCCCGCGAACCCACCGCATATAATCGCTCCTGGTCACTTCCCGGTGCTGGGCGTCACCAGGTCGTCGATGATATGCGGCGTCACGAGAATCAGCAGGTCACGCCGCTCTTCCGTCTGGGACGTGAAGCCGAACAGCTTTCCCAGAATCGGTAGATCTACAAGAAAAGGGATTCCAGACTTTGATACCGTGACCTCGGTCACCGTAAGTCCGCCAATTACAGCCGTTTCGCCGTCGTTGACGAGGATCTGGTTGTCCGCCTGCTGGGTCTGGAACGTGAACCCGATGTCCACCGACGCCGGCTTCACGCTGGACCGCTCGGCGTGCACTTCCATCAGGACCTGGCGGTTGGCCGTCACGTGCGGCGTCACCTTCAGGTTGATGCCGGTCTGCTGGAAGCTCACCGTCGCGCGCGGCGCCGCGCCCCCGGTGGCCGGCGCGCTCACGTCGATCACGCGGATCGGCACGCGGTCGCCCACCAGGATCTCGGCTGGCCGGTTGTCGAGCGTGGTGATCGAGGGCTCCGCCTGAACGTCGGCCAGGTCCACGCGCTGCAGCGCCTGCAGGAAGGTGGTGAGATCGAAGTTGCCGATCGCCGTCGAAAAGATGAGGTTCAGCGCCGGGTTCACGACCGCCTGGTTCGCGTTCGCGATGGCGGACAACGAATTGCCGCCCAGGTCGACGATCACCTGGTCGGGCGTGAAGTTGGATTGCGGCACCAGCGCGTCGGGCACCCCGTCGCCGTTCGTGTCCACCGGCTTCGCCGTTCGCGGGTCGGGCCGCGTGACCAGCTGGTTGAAGAACTGCGTGGGCGAGCCGAGATCGTACTTGATGCCCAGCTCCTCCACGTCGGTGCGGTCCACGAAGATGATCTTGGCCTGGATCGACACCTGCGGCGTGCGGATGTCCAGCCCCCTGACGAATTCCTCGACGCGGGCGATGCGGCTCGTGATCTCGGTGACGACGAGCGCGTTGGTCGTCGAATCGGCCACCACCTTGCCGATCCGCGTGAGGATCGACTGCACCGACGGCACGAGCGCCGTCGCGCGCGCGTAGTTGATCCGCACCAGCCGCGTCTCCACCGGGACCGTCGAGTCGGCGCGCGCCAGGTCTTTCTTGTCGATCACCCGAAAGATGCCGCCCTCGAGGACGACGACGTCGAGGCCCTGTGATTCCAGCACCGCGTGGAACGCGAGATCCCACGGCTGGTTCTTGATCTCGGCGCTGACGTTGCCCTTCAACTCCTTCGAGAGGATGATGGTCCGGCCGCTGAAGGCGGCGAACCCCGCCACGACCTCGCGCAGGTCCGCGTTGTCCCAGGTGACCGTGATGCGCGCCGCCTGCGACTGCGCGCTCTCGCGCGCATGCTCCGCCAGGTACTCGTCGATCGAAACGCTCCCGTCGCTCGGCGCGGGGGTGACGACCCGGGCCGCTTGGCCTGCCCCGCCGCGCGACGGGGCGGGCGTCACCGCCGCCGTCACCGGTGGCACGCTCGCCGCTTCCTGGCTGGACCACGCCCCGAACGCCGTGCGCTCCGTGCCGATCTTCACGCGCACCTGGCCGTCGCGCCGCTCGATCTGATAGTCCTTCAGCACATCGAGATCGATCACGACCCGTACCACGGCTGGCCGGAACTGCGCGTAGCGGAGGTTCTTCACCCCGCCGCGGTTCTGTCCGTCGTACAGCACCACCGGCGCGACGAGGCGCGCGCCCTGCAGGTCGATCACGAGCCGGGCGGGACTGGCGAGCGTGAAGTCCTGCACGTCTACCGCCCCCTGGAGGTCGATCACCACCTCCACGCGGCCGGCCGCCGGCCGCACGCTGACGGCCCGGACTTCGCCGTCTCGCCCCCCCCCCCGCAAGGGCTCGGGGTGCCGCCGGACGCACAACCACGCGGCGAGGGCTGCGATGCGCTTCATGGCGTTACCTCCTGCTTGGCGAGCTGCAGGCTCTCCTGCCGCTCGAACCCGAATTCCTGCACCGTAAACACGATCTCCCGCGGCCGGATCGTCGTCACCTTGAGGCGCCCCAGGATCTCGCCGGTTTTCGCCCGGTACACTTTGTTGTTCGTCACGTCCCGCAGCACCGCCACGCTGCGCGCCGGATAACGCCCGTCGTAGTAGATGCCCACGAGCTTCAGGTCCGTGAGCAGCGGGCGGATGTCCCCCGACTTGAGGAGCGAGAGGAACGGGTCCCGCCCCCCGCCTTCGTACGCGAACACCTCGCGCACCAGCCGAGGCGATGCCGAGTCCGCGCGCGCCGAGTCCCGGGGGGCGGCGACGCTCTTGTCGGGCTTCGCCGCGGGCGCGGGCGGCGGGGCCTTGGGCGCGGGCTTGACCTGTGGCTTGGCCTGCGCCCCGAGCGGCCCGGCGACGAGCAACGCCACCACCACGCCCGTGAGCCGGCCGCTCATGGGCTGGTCCCCCCGCCCCCCCCGCCCCCCCCGCCGGCCTTGGCCGGCTTCTGGCCCGGCGGTGGCGGGGGCGGCGCGGCCGCCTTCACGAACGTGCGGATCGCGAACTGCGCCTCGAGCAGCGCCCCCAGCGTGTCGCTCAGGAACCGCATCGCCTGCTGCTGCGCCTGCTTCAGGCTCAGGTCCTGCGGCACGATGATGCGCCGCAGGCTGGCGATGTCGGACAGGAACTCGCCCAGCTGGTCGTAGTGGCCGATGATCTCGAGGCGGTACTTGTACGTGTCGAACGGCTGTCCCGGCTCGACCGGCTGCGGCTCGATGCGGCCGATGGTCACACCCCGCACTTTGGCTTTGGTCGAGATGTCGTCGATCAACGCCGGCACCTCGTTCTTCTCCGGCACGAGGCGGCGCATCACGCCGAGCAGCGCCCGGTAGGCCTCGACCCTGCGGCGCAGGTCCTCCACGGTGCCGCTCGCCAGATCCTGCTTCGCCTTTTCGATGATCGCCTTGAGGCTGTCCGTCTCGCGCGACACGGCCGTGATCTGCTGACTCGTGGGCTGCTCCCAGTAGTTCCAGAAGAAGTAGCCGAGCGCCAGCATCCCCACCGTGATGAGGAGCATCACCTGGCTCTGCCGATCCTGGGGGATCAGGGCCATGGCGCTACCGCACCGGCTGGGTGAAGGGCACGGTGCGGATGTACACCGAGTCGGCGACCCGGTAGCGCACCGCGATGTTGAACGCGGTGACCGGTCGATCCGCCTCGATCACTGTGGACGACGTCGCCGGCGTCACGTCGGTGAGCCACGGCGACGCCGCCAGCTGCCGCAGGAACGTCGTGTACGCCTGGATATCCACCGTGCTCCCCGTGATCCAGGCGCGCACGATCGGAACCCCGAGCGAGTCCGTCGCTCCCGTAGCGGACATCGAGCCCGGACTGCCCGGGGCCACGTTCGAGCCGCCGGCGACGGCGATGCTCGTGAGCCACGTGTAGGGCGGGAGCGCCTTGGTGATCTGATCGAGCATGTGCGGCCAGATGTAGCGGTCCGCGTCGATCCCGCGGATGATGTTGATTTCCGCGACGAGCGAGTCGCGGATCCGCTCCGACTGCCGCTTTTGCGCGATCACCGCGTCGAAGCGCCGCTTCTCGACCCGCGTGGCATCGAGCTCCGACTGCAGCACCCTCAGCCGCGTGCTCAGCGTGATGAAGAGCAGCAGGCCGCCGCCGATCACGACGACCGCCGAGGCGCTGGCCGCGATGAGCCACGGATTCTTGATGCTGGCGATCAGCCCCCGAAAATCGGGCAGCGCGAGCTTGAACCCTAAGCCCGCGCCCCGCGCCGCCTTCTGCCGCTTCCCGGGAAGCAGGTTGATTTCGATCATGCGGCACGCCTCAACGCCAGGCCGACCGACAGCATCAACAACGGCGCCACTTCGTCCACCGCGACCGACTCGAACACCGAGTCGCGCACCTTGAGGCGCTGCACCGGACTCGCCATCTCGACCGGCACCCGCAGCCGCGCGGAGAGCGCCTCATTGAGCCCCGGGATGCGCGCGCCACCGCCGATCGTGTAGACCCGCCCCAACCCTCCAGCGGAGCGCGAGGCGGTCTGCAGGAACGCCGCCGCCCGCTCCACTCCCACCGCCAGCTCCTCGGCCCGGGCCTCCACGTAGGGCGCCAGATCCGCGCTCTGCGCCTGGCCTTGAATCAGCCGCTCCGAATCTTCCGCCGAGAGCCCCTTCTCCCGCTGCAGGTCCTCGCGGAAGCGCCGCGTGCCCACCGACAGATCCCGCGTCAGCACCGGCACCCCGTCCTCCACGATGTTCACATTGGTCACTTCGTGACCGATGTTGACGAGACCCACCACGCCCTGCATCGCGTCGGGGTGGTTCAGCTCGAAAGCGTTGTGAATCGCGAAGGCGTCCACGTCGATCACCGACGCGCCGAGCCCCGCTTCGGCGAGCAGCGACGTGCGGCTCTCCACCAGCTCCCGCTTGGCCGCGACGAGGAGCACGTTCATCTGCAGCCCCTCGGCGTCCGGGTCGAGGATCTGGAAGTCGAGCTCCACGTTCGCCATGTCGAACGGCACGTGCTGCTCTGCCTCCCAGCGGATCACTTCCCGGGCATCGCCTTCCTTCATCCGATCCATCTGGATCTTCTTGACGATCACGTCCCGGCCGCCCACGGCCGTGACGACGGACTTCTGCTTGACCCCGGCGGTGGCGAACAGCCCCCGAATCGCTTCGGCCACGATTCCGGGGTCCATGACCTCTCCCTCGACGATGGCGTCCGCCGCCACTTCGGTAGTGGCCACCTTGACCAGCTCGGGCTCGCTGCCGGAATGGTCTACCACGGCCACCTTGATGATGCCGGAGCCGATGTCCAAGCCGACCGAGGTTTTCTTGCCGCCCAGCAACCCGAACAGGGCCATAAGTGCCTAGGGGTTAAAGACAAGAGGGGGCGAGGGCAAACTACAGTAAGCCCCGCCCCTTATCCTGTCAAGCCTCGAACCTACTTGAGCCCGAACCAGCAACTACTTTAATCGCTGGTACTTATGCCTATTGGAACAGCTGCACCCACCCCCGCGACCGCATCTGCGCCCCCACGCCTGTCATGTCTAACGCCTTGAGAATAGCGCACTTAGAGTAGAGGAGGTTGGCGCCCCCCGAAAGCGACTGGGTCTGGCCGAGCGAGACCGAGTCCTGAGCCATCGTGGCACCCCAGAAGTGCGCCGGGTTGCCACCGCCACCGGCCGTGGACAGAGAGCCCTTGATGATCGCGACGCCGAACCACTGGAATCCCCCCTGGACCGACAGGCTCCCATCGACGAGCAGGATCCCCTGTCCCTCCTGGCCGTTGATCGTGGCGTCGCCGGTGATGTGGATGATCGGGAAATAACTGCCACACGGGGCGGTCGGGTTGAGCGGGTCCCCCCAGTTGGTGTTCACCGTCAAGTCGCACTGGCCGTTCGTCACGACCGGCGCGATCGAGTTGGAGTAGTTCGAGCCCGGCAGCGTGATGGTCGCCCGCGCCGCCAGGTCGGCGTACGTCACATCGCCGTACTTCGAGAACGTGCTGTCGGTCACATTCGGGTCGATCTTCACCGCTGGGACGCCCACGATCGTGCCGCCCCCCGTCTGGGTAATCGAGCTTCCCGAATCGGCCCGAATCCCCGCCTTCGCGCTGTCCAGCGGCCCGCACGCCGTCCAGCCGGTCGGCGTATGATCGAACCCGTCGACGGTCGAGCCACAGGAGACCTTGTCGCTGTTCGTCGTCGTGAGGGACGCCTCGATGTCCATGACCAATGGGCGGATGGTGGTGAGCAACCCGACACGCTGGCTCGCCCCGCCGCCCCGGATGCCGCCCGACAGGCTCTGCTTGTCCTGGCCGCTCATGTCGAGGAAGTAGAGCTCATCGTTCATCTTGTAGAGCGACCCGTTGAACTTCCCCGTGTTGCTCTTGGCCTGAGTGGCGACGAGCCTGCGCTCGCTCGCCGGCGCCGTGCCCGGGTACCAGCCCATGCCGTTCCAGACCGTCGTACTGTTGGGCCAGACCCGGATCATCTCGTTCACGCCTTCCTCGGCCACGCCGAACGAGGCCTGCACCCGCCGGGTGTTCTCGGCCACACGCTGCTCCTGCGTCCCGGAGAACAGCGCACCCGCGACCAGCGCGCCCACGATCACCAGCGCGACGATCGCGACCGCGAGCGCCATCCCGCGCTCGTTCTTCAGCACCAGCTTCATAGACCGCTCCTTGATGTTCACGAGTGACTCGCTCCCCTCCCTTAACACTTGACGAAGGGCGCGGAGCCCGTTCCACAACGCGGGTTGTTGCGCAGCGCCACCCGCGTGGTGATGCTGTCTACTTTGTTCGCCAGCGTCCCCAGCGCGCCGCCCGAGCGCACCGGCGCCGCCGTTTGGGCACGCAGGTGGATCTCGATCAGCGCCACCTTGGACGAGTCCGTCGTGACGGCGCCGTTGACGTCGAAATAGTCGAGCTCCAACCCGTCGCTCCCCGTCAGCGGACCGATCAGCGGCTGGATCGAGGCAAAGCCCCCCGCGCTGATATTCTGGTAGCCGACGTACCACTTCCCGTCCGACGCCGACTGGTACACCTGGTACCGGACGATCTCGAAGGCGCGCACCGGCGACCCCGTGGTGACCGCCCCTGCGATGTTCAAGCCATTGTTGTTGAGCCACTGCGGTTGCAACGACAGCACCCAGCCCGGCGTCGCGGGATTCGGGTCTTTCGTGCACGCCCCGGCTGGTGCCGAAGAGATCAAACCGGGTAGCCACTGGTCGTCGTCGCGCTTGGCGGGGTTGCCTTCCCAGAAGAGCAGCACCGAGTCGCCCTTAGCAAACGGCAGGTTGCGGCCGAACATCGGCGCGTCCCGCACGGTGACCGAGATGTTGCCGACGCCGCCGCCCAGCACCGGGGCGACGCAGATGAATCCCAGCTTGCGCATCGCGCGGATCTGGATCGCCGTGGCCGTCATCATTTGAATGTCTCCGTCCGCGGCGTCCAGCTCGCGAAACTCCGCGGGCAGGACGGTCGTGGCCGCGCGCAGGTTCTCCTGCAGGTCGATCTGCTGGGTCTGCGCCTGGTACACGCGCTGGTTGTTCACCAGCACCTGGTAGATCGCCCCCGACACGATCCCCAGCAGCACCAAAGCGATCAGCAGCTCCACCAGGGTGTAGCCGCGGCGGCCTAAAGCAGACATGAGACCTCCGTTTCCACGACGTCGCTGCGCCACTGGCCGAGCGCGGTCAGGTACTTGTTGTTCACGACGATCTGCCAGCCCTTGTTTCCCAGGGCGGTGAACGACCAGGTCAACGAGTCGACCGGGTTCCCGCCCCGCAGCAGCACCTCACTGCCCGCGGGCTGCGACACGCAGGCGCTCGCCCGCAGCATCTCGAGTCGCCGCCCCGCGTACGCCGCCGCCACGGCGGAGCGCTGCCCCCGCCCGATCATGCGGGTGACCAGGGCGGCCGACGTCACGAGGCCGAGCAGGCCGACCGTGAGCACCAGCATCGCCACGATGACCTCGACGATGGTGAAGCCGCGTTCCTGTCTCATTACCGCACCACCTTGCCGGTGTAGCCGGCGATGATGACCGAATCCGTGTTCGCCGCGACGTTGCCCGTGAAGCGTACGATCGTGTTGCTGGTCTCGAAGGCCAGGCCGCGCGGATCGAACTGCACCGAGTCCCGCGTCGCGCTCATGGTGACGTTGAAGTCCTGGTACACATCCTTGATCTGCCCGACGGTGTCGATCGTCGCCGAGCCGGGCACGCAGGACGTCACCCACACCCCGGACGACGTGCCATAGGTGAAGTGGACCACGGCGCGGCAGCCCCGCGCGACCGCAAGTGATCGGGCGGTCACCGTGTACGTCCCGACTGCCACGCGCGCCGAGCGCACGTTGGTCTTGTCGAGTGTGCCGCGCATCTTGGGAAACCCCACCGCCGCGATCACCCCGATGAGGATGATCACGATCATCAATTCGATCGCCGTAAAGCCCGAGCGCCGCATGGGCATGCCTCCCGTTCGGGGGAGATCTTATCACACTCCGTGCCGCTGGCTAATATGTTGTATTTATTAGCGTTATGACATAGAATGATGATCGGCCCGAACTGCAAAATGCTGCACAAGTGCAGAATGCTGCACTAGTCCAGGCCGTACCGATCCATCTTGTAGAACAGCGTCCGCAGACTCACACCCAGCCGCTTGGCCGCCTCACGCCGATTGCCCCGGGTTGCCTCGAGCGCCGCACGGATCGCCTGTCGCTCCGCTTCTTCGACGGCCTCACGGAGCGTACCCTCACCCCCTCGCTCCCCCTCTCCACGTTGTGGAGAGGGCGAAGTGGGGTGAGGCCGGAAGTCGGCCGGCTCCAGGATCTCCTTGTCCGACAGCACCGCGGCGCGCTCGATCGCGTGCTCGAGCTCGCGCGCGTTGCCCGGCCAACGCTCGGCGGCGAGCCACGTAAGCCCCTCGTCGCTCACGGCCAGCGGACGCCCCAGTCGACGCCCGACCTGCACGGCGAAGTGGCGCGCCAGGGGCGCGATATCCTCCGGCCGCTCGGCGAGCGGTGGGAGGTGGATAGCGACCACGTTGAGGCGGTCGAACAGATCCACCCGGAAGCGGCCGGCCGCCGCCTCGGCCGCAAGGTCCTTCGCCGTCGCCGCCAGCAGCCGCACGTCCACCCGCCGGGTCCGCCGGTCGCCGACGCGGCGGATCTCGCTTTCCTGCAACACACGCAGCAGCTTCGCCTGGAGCGGCAGGGGCAGCTCGCCGATCTCGTCGAGCAGCAGGGTGCCGCCGTCCGCCTGCTCGAACAACCCCGGTCGGTCGCCCGCAGCGCCGGTGAAGGCCCCTTTCACATAGCCGAACAGCTCGGACTCGAGCAGCGTGTCGGGGATCGCGGCGCAGTTCACCGCCACGAACGGTTGCGCCGCCCGAGGGCTGGCGCGGTGGATCGCCTGGGCGATGACCTCCTTGCCGGTGCCGCGCTCGCCGGTGATGAGCACCGTGGTCTTGTGCTCGGCGACCCGCGCCACGAGCTCGAGCGCCCGGCGCATGGCCCGGCTCTCGGCGATGAGCGCCCGGGACGCCGGGCTGCTGTCGAGCTGCGCCCTTAGTGTCGCGATGGTGCGTCCAAGCCGCTCCCGCTCCTCCGCTTTCCGCAGCGTGAGCACGACCTCGTCCGGCCGAAACGGCTTGGGGATGTAGTCGTACGCGCCCTCCTTCATCGCGGCGAGCGCGGCCTCCTCGCCGCCGTAGGCGCTCATCATGATGACCAGCGCCGAGCCGCCGCCGCCCACGTACGCCCGCAGGAACGCCAACCCGTCCATGTCGGGCATGCGCACGTCGCACAGCACCAGGTCGAACGGCTCGGCCAGCGCGCGCTCCAAGGCCCTGGCGCCATTGCCCTCCGCGGCCACGTCGTAACCCGCGTCAGCGAGCAACAGGCCCAGGGACTGGCGCAGCCCGGGCTCGTCGTCGACCACCAGGACGCGCTTCATGCCGCAGGAAAGAACATCTTGAAGGCCGCTCCCCCTTCACGAGCGGCATCCACCCACACCACGCCTCCCATGTCGTGCACGGCGCGGGCGACGATGGCGAGCCCGAGTCCCGTGCCGCGCCCGGGCGCCTTGGTCGTGTAGAACGGCTCGAAGATCGTCTCGCGATCCTCCGGCGCCACCCCCGGACCCGTGTCGGCGACGAGCAGCAGGGCGCCGGGCTGTCCGGCCGCGAAGTCCACGCGCGCGGGGCGCCGCTCGTGACTGCGCGCGAACGCCAGCTGGCCCGCGTCCGTGGCTCGCTTGGGAGGGGCGCGCCCGGGCTCGTAGGCCCACGGGCGCGCCGCCAGTACGACGAGGCCACCCGACGCCGCATCCACGGCATTGAGCACCAGGTTCACGATGACCTGCTCCAGCAGATAGGCGCGGGCGAGAATGTGGGGCACGCCCGCGGCGATCTCGAGGTCGGCGCGCACCGCTTTCAGGGCGCCCTGCGCTTCCAACAGCGCATGCGCGCCGCGCAGCACCACGACCGGATCGAGCGGCGCGAGCGGCTCCTCCTGGGGTCGGGCGTAGTCGAGCAGGCCGCGGACGATCTGATCGATGCGATCGAGCTCGCGGGTCAGGCCGGCGACCACCTCACCGTCGGCCCCGCGGCGGCGCAGCACCTCCACGTACGTTCCGATCGCTCCCAGGGGGTTGCCGACCTCGTGTGCGACCCCAGCCGCGAGCCGGCCGATGCTCGCCAGCTTCTCCGAGCGGACCAGCTGGCTCTGGGCGTCGAGCAGGTGGTCGGTCATGCGGTTCAAGCGCTCAGCCAGGACCTGAAAGTCCTGGGTTTCGGCTGTGGGCGCCCGCGCCGCGAAGTCGCCGGCGGCGACCGCGTCCGCGACCGCGACGAGCCGCTCCACCGGGCCCAGCACCAGCCGGCTCACCAGATAGCGCCCGAAGAAGATGAAGACCACGACATCGAGGGCGACGGTGGTCAGGATGAAGGGCAGGGCCCGATCGGGGGCGAGCGCGGCCACCAGCAGCACCGTGCCCACGCCCAGCAGCAGCGCCGCCGCCGCCAGGAAGGCGAGGTTGAAGAGCAGCTCGGTGCGGAGCGACGGCCGGGCGCCCATGGGCGGATGTAAGGTACAAAAAACGAGCGGCGGGGAGACCCCCGCCGCTCGGAACCGACGCTCGCTTCAGAAAGAGAGCGTTACTTGCAGGTCGGTGCGCCTTCGGAGTTGGCCGTGGTGGCCGGCGCCGCTGGAGTCACTGCGCCCACGTAAATGGCGCAGCTCTTCGGCGTGTTGATGTTGGTGATGCCTGCGGTCCACCCCGCCGCCGTGCCGGTGCCTACCGTGATCGTGCCCAGCGTGTTGCCCGTGGTAGCGCACCACGACGCGTTGCCTGCCGGCGCCGGGTTGACGCAGCTGGTCGCGGTCGTGTACTTCACGGAATCCGCGAAGTACGCCTCTTCCGCCGTCACCAGGTTACGCAGATCCGCCTTCATCGACGTGATGTAGGCCTTCTCCTTGGTGTTGGCGAACTTCGGGATCGCGATGGCGGCCAGAATGCCGATGATCACCACCACGATCAACAGCTCAATGAGCGTGAAACCCTTGCGATTCATCTGTTCCTCCCTGACGAGTAAAGAATTGATCGAGAAAGAATCGACCATCCACCGTGCACCGAGCGGTGCAACACGCATGCCCGGGTGCTTGGTATCTCGCAAGAGACAATCCGACAACATGTTGCTAATCTACTGTCGCGGCACTGTACTGATACTCACTCGCCTGTCGCCTTGCAGAACGCCCGATCTCCCGCCCGTGACGCCAGACTGCACCGCGCCCACAAACGGCGAACGGCGGGGAGGTCCCCCGCCGTTCGGCACTCATGTCCCATCTCCAGCAACCTTACTGGCAGGTCGGTGCGCCTTCGGAGTTGGCCGTGGTGGCCGGCGCCGCTGGAGTCACTGCGCCCACGTAAATGGCGCAGCTCTTCGGCGTGTTGATGTTGGTGATGCCTGCGGTCCACCCCGCCGCCGTGCCGGTGCCTACCGTGATCGTGCCCAGCGTGTTGCCCGTGGTAGCGCACCACGACGCGTTGCCTGCCGGCGCCGGGTTGACGCAGCTGGTCGCGGTCGTGTACTTCACGGAATCCGCGAAGTACGCCTCTTCCGCCGTCACCAGGTTACGCAGATCCGCCTTCATCGACGTGATGTAGGCCTTCTCCTTGGTGTTGGCGAACTTCGGGATCGCGATGGCGGCCAGAATGCCGATGATCACCACCACGATCAACAGCTCAATGAGCGTGAAACCCCTGCGACTCATGCTACCCCCTCATTGCAAACCGTTTGCCTATGGGTCAAAAACTTGCCGGTACCGATTCAAGCAAGCGATGTGCCGTGGCTGGCTTCACCCTCCTTAACGCCATTCTGGGTGGCGAGTTAGCGTCCGCCCCGACGCCCCCGAGCGCGCCCGCGGAGCCCCGCTGTCTTGTGTTGTTTTGCATGGCCGGCCTCCTGCTCGCAAGGCGGGAATCAGGGTCTGCTGGCGGGCCGGATGCGGGCCAGCAACGAATCGGCGACCCCGCTATCGCCGCGGGTCTGGGCGATGCGGGCCTCGAAGCGGTAGTAGTAGTCGCAGCGCGCGCAGAGCGCATCGACGCGCCGCACCATCGAATCGGCCAGTGCGGAGCGGCCGAGCGTGAGCGCGGCGTCGGCCCCCGCGATGTGCACCCACGGCATCTTGTCGTACGTGCTCGTGGCCACGCGATAGGCCTCGAGCGCCTTCTCCGGGCGGTGCTGAGAGAGGTAGATCCCGACCATGCGGGCTGGCCCGTCGAATGAGCGTGGCGAGTCCGCCAGCTCGCTCAGCACCACCGTGAGCTGGTCGCGAAACACGGGGACGCGGAGCGCGGTGCGCACGCCTCCCGCGACGACCAAACCCGCGACGACGGCACGGAGCCGGGCGGGCGAGAGGCGTCCCAGCGCCGCTCCTACGGCGATGGCCAGTCCGGCCGACGGCAGGTACAGCGTCCGCTCCGCGACCAGGACGCCGACCGGGAACACGAGATTCGCCACCGGAACGAGCGCGATGCCGATCCATCCGAGGCCGAACGCCTCCACCCGGCGCCCCCGGCGCCACGCGAGCGCGATCAGCCCGGCCCCGGCGGCGAGGCACGCGAGGCCGAGCGCGAAGCGTGCGTCGAAAGGCGACGGGACGAGCGTGCGCTCGTCGGGGGAGTAGTCGACCCGCAAGCGGAGCGGGAACAGGAGCAGGCGCGCGAAGTCGGCGAAGGCGGCCACCGCGGTCCACTGCCTCTCGAGTGGTGTCGCCCCGATGAACTGGGCCGCCCAGGTGAAAATCCCCGCGTACGGCGCCAGCACGGCGTGGCGCACCGCGGCATAGACGGCCCCGATCACCGCCCAGGCGACAACGTACGCGGCGACACGACGCCTGGCAGGACGCCGACCCAGACCGACGATCCACCCCCACGCGATCAGCGCCGGCACCACCGCACCGTTCTCCTTGCTCAGCAGCGCGGCGACCGACGCGACGAGGCTCCAGCCGAGACTGTCTCGTTCCAGCGCCGCGTACACCGCCAGCAGCGCGAACAGCGCGGCCATGATCTCGGCGCGACCCACGATGGTCGCCACCGCTTCCACGTGCACCGGATGGACCGCGAAGATGAGGCCGGCGGCGAGCGCCGCGGAGTCCCCGCTCCAGCGCCGCGCCAGCAGGGCGACCGCCATGCTCGCCGCAGCGTGCCACACCAGGTTCACCGCGTGGAACCAGGCCACCGACCCCAATTGCCAATCGAGCGCGTAGCTCGCTATCGGGAGCGGGCGGTACAGCCCGCCGCCGAGCTCGGGAGGCCAGTACGATGCGGCGAAGGCGCGCCATAGCGTGCTCGCGGCGTGGACGAACGCATTCGTGTAAATGATCGGCAGGTCGTCCCACGCCCACGTGTTCCCCAGGGCTCCTGCGTACACCACGACCGCGCACGCGGCGACGGTGAGGTAGAGACGCCTGGTCAACGGGGCGGCAGTCGGTGCAGGTGCGCCGCCAGAGAGTCCGCCACCGCGGTCTCTCCCAAGCGTCGGGCAGCGGCGGCTTCAGCGGCATAGTGCCCCCGACAGCCCTTGCACAGCGCGTCGAAGCAGCCAAGCAGCGAGTCGGCCAGGGCGGGACGCCCCAAAGCCAGCGCCGCATGCGCCGCCTTCAAGCAAGGCCGGGGGTCGTCCGGGTAGATCGACGACGCGGCCGTGGCCGCTTCCAAAGCCTTCGCGGGCTGCGCTTGATCGAGATATATCGTTGCCATGACCATCGGCCCCACGTAGGACTGCGGCGAGTCTTCGAGGATGCTCAGGGCCATAGACAGATTGCTGCGCCACACGGGCACCCGCAGCGCGGTACGTGCGCCTCCCACCACGGCAATCGCGCCCACGACGATCCCGAGGGCGCGACCGCGCAAACTCCGCGCGAGCCCCGCCACTGCCAACGCTAGGCCCACCGAGGGCAGATACTGCGTCCGCTCGGCGACGACGACGCCGATCGGGAACAGGAAATTCGCGACGGGGGCGTAACCCAGCGCCATCCAGGCGAGCCCGTACGCTTCGAGCCTCCGCTGGCGGCGCCAGGCGAGCGCGAGCAGGGCGGCCCACGCCGCGACGACCAGCAGCCCTAGCCCAAAGCGCCAATCGAGCGCGGAGAGCACCGCCGTCCGCTCGCCCGGCGAATAGTCGGCGCGCAACGCGAGTGGGAAGAGCAGCAGCCGTGCCACGTCGGCGAGTGCTGCGACCGCTGTCAACCGGACCTGCACCGGGCTGGCGTGCAGGAAGGCGGCGGCCACATCGTGCGACCGCTCGTACGGATGGAGCACGAGTTCCCGCACGGGGAGGTACACGAGGCCCGCCAGCAGCCAGCAGAGCCCGTACGTCACGACTTGCCGGCGCGACGGCCGCTGTGGGCCCAGCCCCCAAGCGGCCGCGACCAACGCCGGAGCGACTACCGCCGCCTCCTTGCTGAGCAGCCCTAGCGCCCAGCACACCGCGCTCCAGACCGGCCGATCTGCCTCCAGCGCCGCGTACACCGCGAGCAGCGTGAAGGCCGCCGCCATCAGTTCGGCCCGCCCCACGACATTGGCGACAGCCTCGACATGCACCGGATGCACCGCGAACAGGATCCCCGCCACGAGCGCCGCCGCCTCCCCCGCCCAGCGCCGGGCGAGCATCGCGACGAGCACACTCACACCGGCGTGCCACAGCAGGTTCACGGCGTGAAACCAGGCTGCGCCGCCGACGTGCCAATCCAACACGTAGGTGAACACCGTGAGCGGGCGATATAGATACCCGCCCACGAACGGCGGCCAGTAGGGGTTTGCGAAGGCGGTGGCAAGGCCGGCCCAGATCTGGACGAGGGGATTCCCGAGAATGATCACCTGATCGTCCCACACGAACCCATTCCACAGCGCGCCCAGGTAGACGACCACGGCGCTGGCGGCGACGGCGAGGTAGACCCGCTTAGCGTTCACGATTGACCGCGTATGCGGCGCGGCCACCTGGCCAGCGTTGCGCCAGCGCGAGCCACCCAGGATAGGCGCCGAGCATCTGGTCGAGCTGGGCGGCCGAGCTCCCCGAGCCGCTCACGAGGATGTGGGTCACACCCATGCGCTCCAAGAAGGCACGGTGCTCAGCGGGCGGTGGCTCGATTTCCCGCGGCCCGCGAAACCCGAATAGGTACAGCGGGACCGCTCGCCTTCCGGTGTAGAGCCACACCAAAGCTTCGTCGTCAGTGGCGAGGACCGCGTCGTCGGGAAGGGCGGCCACCCAGGGTAACAGCTCGGCGAAGTTCGCCGAAATCCGCTGCGCCGCGATGCCCCACCACCGACCCAGAAAGCCCCGGGCCTCGTACCGCGCGTACCCCAGCACCACGACGACGACGAGCAGCGCCACCGGCGCCCGCAGCCACCAGCGCTCCCCCTGCACGCGGAGCCAGGCGCCGCGGGCGCCCGCCGCCCACACGAGCGCGAGCCAGGGAAGGACCGCCCACAGGAAGCGGTCCGGCGGGAAGGGCCAGACGGCGAGAATGGCGAGATACCCTACGAGGGCGAGCCCAGCGGCCGACCGGCGGCTGACGAGCCACAGGCCATACAGGCCGATCGCCAGAGCGGGAACCCCGCAGGCATAGTAGATCCAGCGCGCCGGCACCCACGAAAATGCCAACACGCCGAGTGGACGCGGCAGATCCACGGCGCTCATACCGAGCGCGCCGAGGCCCGTTTGGCCCAGCAGGTCGCCGTAGGTGCCGTAGTCGGCCGCCATATCAGGATCGATGCCGTGGCCGTGGCGCCAGAGCCAGAGCGCCCAGCCGATCGCGACGCTGGCCACGGGCAGGGCGGCGCTCACGGCCGGTTTCCAACGGGCCCCACGCCCGAGGAGCAGGAAGAGCACCACGCCGGCTCCTGCGGCGACGCCGATCGACCGGGTCAGCAGCGCCAGCGCGGCCGCCAGCCCCGCGGCTCCGGCGGAAACAGGGGTCACGGGCGGGGGACGGTCGGCGAGGATCACCGCCGCGGCCACCAGCAGACCGAACAGCGGCTCCGAGAGCAGCGTGGTGAGCACGGTGAGAACGGGAATGGCGACGGCCCCCGCCCCGACGACCGCTCCGGGGAGCCAGGGCGGCGCGCCCGCGCCGAGTAGCTCGGTCCGGGTGACGTGCCAAGCGACGAGCCCCGCGGTGACGGCGGCGAGGACGACGTTCAAGAGTTTCCCCGCGAACGCCGCGGCCGGCACGGAAAGGATGCCGAACAGGGGAGCGAGCAGCAACGGATAGAGCGGCGGGAAGTGCACCGCGACGGGCGCGCCCGGGAGATGCGGGTGGACGTATCCGAGCCCATGGGCGAGGGCCCAGGCGATGCCAGCGTACAGGCCGTCGTCGTAGAACACGCCGACCAGATCGTGGTTGAGGGTGAGCGCGCTCGCGACGAGCGCGACCCCACCGACGACGAGCCCGGCCCGTCGCGCGGCGTTCCGTGTCACCGCTTCCCCGCGGCCGCGGCGCGCCTGGCCTGGAGCGCCGCGAGGTGGCGGAGCAGCGCATCCGCCCACGCTGCCTCGCCGCGGGAGCGCGCCTCGATGGCGGCCGCCTCGAAGAACGTCTGGCAGTGAACGCACGTCGAGTCGATGTGCGCCAGCAGCGTGTCGGCCAGCACGGGCCGACCGAGGCGGTAGGCCAGTTCGGCCGCGCGCAGGCTCAGCCGGGTGTCCGCTGGCAATATCCGGGACGCGCGGCGGAAGCCCTCCAGGGCGTCCGCATACCGGCCCTCGCGCTCCGCGTACCGGGCGTCGACCATCGGCCCGAAGTACGAGCGCGGGGAATCCCGTAAGACGCTTTGG
>Ga0209802_1000235_pt1 | contig 41784 bp, 36 predicted proteins | sample GraSoiAngelo_129_FD_185886 | JGI IMG/M metagenome (GOLD analysis project Ga0209802, IMG submission 185886) | Grasslands soil microbial communities from the Angelo Coastal Reserve, California, USA - 14_0927_12_40cm (SPAdes) (version 2) | ecosystem: Environmental > Terrestrial > Soil > Grasslands ...
AGGTGCGGGACATCCTTCCTTCCGCCGGTGCGGGGTTCGTCGTGGCGCTCGCGGGGGACATCATGACAATGCCGGGGCTCTCCAAGTCGCCCGCCGCGGAACGCATCCGCGTCCATCCGGACGGCACTATCGAAGGACTCTTCTAATGAAGCCGAAAGGGTTAGGCATCGTGGCGACGGAGGGCGCACCCAAGGCCATCGGCCCGTACAGCCAGGGAGTAGTCGTGGACGGCATGGTGTACACCGCGGGGCAGATCGCCCTCGACCCCAAGACAGGCGAGGTGGTGGGGAAGACCACCGCCGAGCAGGCGGACCAGACCCTAAAGAATCTCGCGGCGGTGCTCGAGGCCGCGGGCTCGGGCCTCGGCCTGGTGGTGAAGACCACGGTGTACTTGGCGGACATGGACGATTTTCCGGCGATGAACGAGGTCTACGCCAAGCACTTCGGGAACCACAAGCCAGCCCGCTCCACCGTGCAGGCGGCCGCATTGCCGAAGGGGGCGCGGGTGGAGATCGACGCGATCGCGCGGGCGGGCTGAGCAGGGGGGCGGATCGGGCCTGGTGGTCCGACTGGTCTTCAAAACCAGCTGGGGCTCGAACGAGCTTCGGTAGGTTCGATTCCTACACGCTCCCGCCACCGCGACTTTGCGATCATCTCACTCACGTCCTGTGCGCAGGCCGGCGGTGCACGCCTTGATATTGCGTTTAGGCGGACCCGCCGATTTCATTCCAGGCAGCGGAAGGGCACCAGGCTAGACTGCAGTGGCAGCCCGTGCGGTTTACTCTAAGACGGTACGTCGAATTCCCGTTAGGCGCCCCGCGAAATGAGATCAGGCACCAGAATGTTGATCGCTGTCCTTGTACTTGGCGTGGTCCTGACCCGTCCAGCCACCGGTCAGCGGCTGGTCTCCGATTTCCCCCGCGTTGCGGAGGTCGCGGTACCACGGATCGGTCCGTTGAGGGTGGGAGGGCCGCCGGGTATTTGCGCATCACCTGTTGTTCGAACCTTGCTTGGAGCAGCCGGAGGCGCGGTCGCCGGATACCTGGCCTATCGTTTGATCATCAGTCCCTTCACTAGTGATGAAAGCGCAACACATGGCCTGCGCACGTTCCTTGTGGTGGGGGGCGTCGGTGTGGGAATCGTATCTGCCAATCGTCCCGCCGGACCGGGTTGTCGCCGGTGAGCGGGCGCCTAACAGCGCTTGAAGCTGACGGCGCGCGTAGATTAAGGAATGAATCTTTCTTCAGCGCGCCGCAGCTTAAGCGCGATCCGTTAGGCGGCGCACTAGGCGCTATCTCGCGAGGCCCGATGGCCTTCAAGTTCGAGTTGGCACACCTACTGGATTACACCGACTGGGAGCGCGCCCAGTGGCATGCCTGGTTCCGCGAACAGGGGCCCCCGGCGCTCGCGGTCGATCTCGGACCGAACGGCAACGGTCGCGTCAACACGATTGGTGAACTGGTGCGGCATATCTTCTCGGCCGAGAAGCGGTACGTAGATCGGGTCGTGGGGGCGCCGCTGACTGACCCTGCCGCGGTTCCGACCGAGGACGTTGAAGGTCTCTTTGCGTTCGGCCAGCAAGGCCGTGAATCACTGCGGGCGCTCCTAGCCACGTTCCCGACAGAGCGGTGGGACGTTCCGCAACAGATACAAGTCGGAAAGCACAGTCGTTCGGTGACGCCGCGAAAGCTGATTGTGCAAGCCGTGACGCACGAAATCCGCCATTGGGCCCAAGTTGCCACGTTGTTGCGCATGAGTGGTCGGAAGCCCGGCCCGCGCGACTTCCTTGTCAGTCCGGTCTTCGACCAGCCAGAGCGCGCTCCGGCTCCGAGTGACTAAGCGAGTGCGCTGCCGAACAAGCGCTGGAAGCTGGCGGGCGGTAATTGCTTTAGCGGTAATTGCTTTAAAGGAGACGGAGTGTTGTGCCCTCGCGGGCATGGACTGACGTCCAGCGGCCTTGCGCCAGCGGGCGGGTCGCCCGCCGCTTAAGCGCGATCCGTTAGGCGGCCACCCACCCTCCGCACATCTATGCGGCCACCTTGAGCGTCCCTTGACTCCGGCTGCGCAACGTGGGGTGTCAGACATAGGGACGGATCCCCTGCACACCCGCCTAGTTCTTCTCCTCGCCACGGCGCTCCTAGCACCTCCAGCCATGCTTGCACAGGTGCCCGCCATGCGCAACGCCCTGGGGCTCGACTCCCTGACCTTTACCGAACTCCAGGCCGTGGTCGGCTCGCAGGACAGCGTGCGCGTGCGGGGGACTTTCGGTCAAGTCGTCATCCGCACCCCGACGTTGACAACCGACAGCCTCCTGGCGGCAACCGACAACGCCGGCATGCCGGGGCCGCGCTTAGGCCTCAGCGACGTGACACGCATTCAAGTACGGGGCGGCGCGAGCGGGACCGGCGCGCTCGTCGGGGCGGGCGTCGGGTTCGCAGGAGGGCTGGCCGCTGGACTCGGGCTGTCGGCATCGCTCTGCAGTGATGGCGGCTGCAGCAATGAAGCGGGTGGCGCTGCGGTCATCACGCTCGGTTCCACGGCCGCTGGCGCCCTGATTGGTGCACTGCTCGGCGCGCCGCTCAAGAAGTGGCACACCGTTTATCCGACCCGATGAAGCCACATGTACGGGAAGCGGAGTGTTGTGCCCTGGGGGGCACGAACTATCGTTCAATACCACTGCGCCCTGCCGGCGCGTCGCCCGCGGCTTTAGGCGCGATCCGTTAGGCAGGCTCGCACCGTGCCTTGTGGCAACGGCCCTGCAATTGAGGAGTCGCAGAGTGTTCCTCACCGGTCTCTTTATCGTCATCCTTGCGGGAATCGCTGCTGGCACCATAGCCGAGATCGCGAAGGCGATAGCGCGGCGCGGAACCTCATCGTCAGAGCTCACCGCACTGAAACAGCAAGTGGAGCGCTACGCCGCGTCTTTGGACGACGCACACGCCAGCCTAGCCGACCAGGCCGCACAGCTCGCCGAGCTGCAGGAACGCGTTGACTTTGCCGAGCGTCTCTTGGCCCAAGGCCGCGATCGCTCGGCACTGGGGGCGGGATCAAAGCGCGAGTGAGCCAGCGGCCAGGCCGCCACAGCCCTGACGCGACCTAAGCAGGCAACGCCGGCGTTCCAGCGCCCATGATCCGCAAGCTCCCCTCCGGCAAATACCGACTGTACTCGCAGCACAAGGATCCCAAGACCGGCAGGCGTCGGAACCTGGGCACGTTCTCGACGCGCGCTGCCGCTGAGCAACACGAGCGCGAAGTGGAGTTTTTCAAGCGCCGCGGAAGCGCAGGTGCTGCCTAGCAGGGCAGTAACATCAAGGGACGCCCCCTACTTTACCGCACCCGGCGCCTTCTTCTCCCTGTCGCCCAACCACAATAAGCCATCGATGATCAGTCGATCCTGAATCGGGTTATTCAGGGTATACGACAACGTCTTGTTGGTAGAGCCGTACTGGTGCTCATAGTCAATGTCATTGTGACCCATGTTGAGGTAGATCATCTTGTAGTTCTTGTTGGTCCAAACCACGGGATAGTAGCCAGTGTGCCAGATCTCGTGCTGTTTTGGCCCCGTGCCCAGCGGAAAGCTGGTCGAGTCTATGGAAAGCAGGATGTGGATGTCAGGATTCTGTCTCAGATCTTTGTCCCATCGGTACCACTCATTGGGCGAGGACCTGAACGTCTCGGGCAGATGGTATGTCGCCGGATGCTTGCGGTCTTCGACACGGAGAATGGCCGACGTAGGTCTCCACGTGTTACTCACGTAGGATCCCGACCCGAGAAACGTATTGTGATACCAGTCCCAATTTGCCGGAACCGCTGAAGGTGTCAACGCAAAGGCGGCAAAATGAAAGCCCATCCAAGCGCCGCCCTGCTCCATGTACGCCTGAAACGCAGCGCGTTGTGCGGGTTCTTCGGGGCGGGTGTCCAGAAACACCACTACCTGATACGCAGCAAGAAAGTCCGCATTGAGATTGTGCCAATTGGACGTGGTGTCAAAGCCGAAATGATATTTCGCCGCGATTTCCGGAAACCATCGCTCGGCTTCACGGACAAAGGTGATATGTGCCTGATCCTGTTTGGCGGTAAAGAACGCGATCACTCTGAACGCTGGCTTGCCGTTATGGGCGCTAAGGGCTGTACAGCACCAGATGAGCCCCGCAATGCACATAGCCTTGAGGGCAGCCATGGTGACGATTGTACGCATGCTCAACGCTCTCCCTAGGGTCCATTTGGTGTGCTCAGGCCGACTAATGTGCACGCGAAGCCCTCTCATTGCCTGCGTCTGTCTGCTCGTGGGACCGCCAATGCTGAGCCAGACGGCTCGAGCTTCGGTCGACTCCGGTTGGGTTGGTCAGCGGATCGTCATGGTGAAGGGCATGGGGGAGGTGCACAGTCCGCTCGACAGTACCCATGTTTCGTCGGCCGTTGGGATCAACCTTGTAATGCCGGTCGTTCGCGTTGAAGGACGTCGCTTGTGGGTGGTGGCAACGAGCGGGAGCGACTCGGGCTGGGTCGACAGCGCCGAGGTGCGTCGGCTGGCAGACGCAATTCCCTACTTCACCGCAGTGATCCAACGAGACCCAGGCAATTGGGGCGCCTACCTGCGCCGGGCTGAGGCTGAGCACGCCCTAAACGACCGACAGGCAGCTACGTCGGATTACACCAGGGCGATCGAGCTTCATCCGCTGGAGGCGTTTCTCTATCTGCGTCGCGGTCGTCACTACAGCACGCTGCATGCCTGTGGTGACGCGTTGAACGACTTCGAGCAGGCGATCTCACTCGCGCCGACATCGGTGCCACAGGGGTACAACCTCGCTGCCGAGTTGTACAGCCTCGAGTCCGGCGTCTATGCGACGTGCTCGGACTCCACCCGTCGCGACCCGCGTCGGGCCAGGGTGGCAATTGAGCGCGCCATCGCGCTCGACTCGACGCGCGCCACCTTCCTAGTGATTCTCGCCAATGCCTACGCGAGCAGTGGAGACCTTCCTGCGGCGATTAAAGCCTTGAAGCGGGCCCTCGAGTCCCGTGGGGCAGCGCCGTCGTATCGCACTGAGTGGCAACGCCAACTTGACGAGTACGAGCGGGCCCTCGCTGCTCACGAGGCCAAGCGACCCTGAGGACCCAGCTCTGTACCAGGAATACAGGGTCAGTGGGGCGAAGACCCACAGCACGCCTCGCAACTATCCCTGGGCACTGGAGATGCATGTTGAGGATCCTGACGGGCATGTGCTACGATTCGGCTCGGAGCCACTCGCGGATCAACCCTTTGAGAGTTGGGCGGAGTGAGCGCTGGATTGCAGCCATGGCTTCCGCGGTTTGCGGCCGATCGAGCGTGTGGAGCCAGATCTCGTCGCTCTGAGCCGCCTCCAGCAATGGGCCCGCGTGCTCGAACGCTAAAGGCTCGAGGCTCACGACCCGCCCGGTCAACGTGATGGGCTGTGGCACAGACTGTTCATCGCTTCCGCCTCGATGCGTCACCCCAGCACTTCCCGCACCTTGCGGGCGAGCGCTTCGGCGCTGAACGGCTTCTGCAGGAATGCCAGCCCGCGTTCCAGCATCTGGTGCCGCCCGATCGCGGCATCGGGGTACCCCGACATGAACAGCACTCGCGTGCCCGGTCGCCGCGCGGTGAACTGCGCCGCCAGCGCGCGGCCACCCACGCCCGGCATCACGATGTCGGTGAGCAACAGGTCCACGCCTTGAGTCGTCTCGGTCAGCGCGAGCGCCTCCTCCGGCCCGGCGACTTCGATCACCGCGTAACCGTAGCGCGCCAGCACCTGCCGCGCTACCGCCCGCACGGCGTCCTCGTCCTCCACGAGGAGCACGGTCTCCGTGCCCCGCAGCGACGCAACCGGTGCGTGCTTCGGGGCAGCCACGGGAGCCACCGTATCGGTCCGCGGCAGGTACACCTTCACGCTCGTGCCCACGCCCAGCTCGCTGTACACCCACACGAACCCGTCGCTCCGCTTCACGATACCGTACACGGTGGCGAGCCCGAGGCCGGGGCGGGCGTGCTCACTCTTGGTGGTGAAGTACGGCTCGAACAGATGCGCCTTGGTCGCGGCGTCCATGCCCGAGCCGGTGTCACTCACGGCGAGCAACACGTACTGCCCGGACGGCATCAGTCGGTGGTCCGTCGTGTAAGTCGGGTCGAGCGCGAGGTTTTGCGTTTCCACGGTTATCTGACCCCCGCCGGGCATCGCGTCGCGCGCGTTCAACACCAGGTTGAGCAGCACCTGCTCCAGCTCGCGCGGATCCGCCCGCACCCGGCCGAAGCGCGGCTCGAGCGCGGTCGCGAGCGCGACGCGATCGCCGGCGAGCCGGGCCAGCTCGCGCTCCAGTCCGTGCACCAGCGCGTTCAGGTCGACCGAGTCGGGGGCGGTCGGGAGCTGCCCGCTGAGGGTGAACAGCTGTCGGGTCAGCGTGGTGCCGCGGGTCACCGCATCGCGAATCGCCTGCACTTCGCTGCGGCGCGGGTCGTCCGGCGCGAGATCCGCGAGCAGCAAATCGCAGTTGCCGGCGATGGCCGTGAAGACGTTGTTGAAGTCATGGGCGACGCCGCGCGCGAAGCGCGTCAGCGCTTCCATCTTGTTGGCCTGACGGAGCTGGGCTTCGACCGGCGGTTCGTGCTCGGGCGGCATGGTGTCTCACAAGAAACGCGTCCGTCGCCCCATGCGCCAACTCGGGGAAACCCTGAAACGGCGCCTTGAGTCCGGGGTGGGGACCGGTTACCCCCCGGCGTGTGTCCTGAGTCACGTTTCCGGTCGGCCGGGCGCGATTAGTTTGGTGCCCCGGCCCACCCACCAAAGACTGTGAGCGCGGACCATGACCGGAAACCACTGGGGGCGTCTCCAGGTAGACATAGACTGCCAGCTGCGCCGCGGCGCCTGGTACCGCGTCACTGAGCTGGAGTCGCTCCAAGCCATCCTCGACGTCAACCGTCGGCGCCTTGCCATCCCCCACTATCTCATCGAGGTCGTTTCGGCACCGCCGCGGCGCTGGACCGTCGTGCCACGCCCCCAGAACGCCCGTGTGCTGCCGAAGGATTGGGGCGCGGCGTACGCCGTTTGCCCGAGCTGTCGTGAACGCGCGGCCCTGCGGGGACGCGCGCGCAGGATGGACTGCCGCCGCTGCCACGGAGAGTTCGACATCGCCTGGGACGAAGCCTACCTCGCGGACTGATGCGGGCGCGCCCTTGACGGAACGTGGAGCCCTTCCCACCCTATAGACGAGCATTCGGCTCCGGAGGCGGACATCGCGGAACAACAGTGGGCGCGGGTACGGATCGACGCCGATTGCCGGCTGCGCCGCGGCGCGTGGTACCGGGTGATGCGATTGACGGCGATCGAAGTCGTGCTCGACGTCAATCATCACCCCGTCAACGTGCCTCGCTCCTCCCTTCAGATTGTGCCTCGGCCACCCCCACACTGGACTCTGGTTCCCCGTCCCGCCAACTCGCTCCGCGTGCCATCCAGCTGGGGAGCGCGCTACCTCGTCTGCCCGAACTGCCGCGAGCGCGCCCCGCTCGCCAAACCGATGGCGAGCCTGCGCTGCCCCCGGTGCAACGGCGTGTTCGAGATCGGGTGGGGGGACGAGCCGTTCTAGAAGCGCCCTGATCCACGCCTCGGTCATTCTCAATCCCGCCGCAGGCGGGGGCGCCGGCGCCCGGGCGCTCGACCCCGTGGCGCGCGAGTTCCGACGCCAGGGGTGGGCGGTGGACATCACCCGCACGGAGGGTCCGGGCCACGGCGTCGAGCTCGCGGCCCAGGCCGCCCGCGACGGCGCCACTCGGGTCGTGGCCGTGGGTGGCGACGGCACGGTGCACGACGTCGCGAACGGGATCTTCCGGCAAGACGCTGATGTCGCCCTGGGCGTGGTCCCGATCGGGACGGGAAACGATTTCGCGAAGCTGCTGGGCGTCTACCGGCACAGCCCCGTCCGCGCCGTGCAGCGGCTCGTGAGCGCCGAGGTGCGACGGTTCGACGTAGGAGAGGTGCTGGCCGAGTGCTTCGTCAACACCATGGGCTTCGGGTTCGGTCCGGCGGTGGTGCGCGTCCGGAACAGCATGCCGGGGGTGACGGGCTTCTTCTCTTACCTGCTGCCCGTATTGCGCGCCTTCGCCACGTTCCGGCCGCCGCGGTTCGAGGTGCGCGCATCCGGGTTCGCCGAGACGGGGTACATGATGATGGTCGAGATCTGCAACGGCACGACCGCTGGGGGGAGTTACCGGTTTGCGCCCGACGCCGACCCCTGCGACGGCCAACTCGATGTGTGCCTCGTCCGCAGCGTCTCGCTCCCGCGCTTTCTGATGGCGCTGCCCCGGGTGCTGCGCGGCACCCATACGCGCATGCGGGAGGTGGCGGTGTTCCGAACCCGCGAGTTGACGATCCGTTGCCCAGAGCAACCGCTGCTGCTGCACTTGGACGGAGAGCTGCGCGAGCCGGAGGTGAACCACTGCACGGTGCGGCTGGCGCCGCGGAGACTGAAAGTGCTGGTGGCGCGATGAGGCGGAACGTTGGAACCTTGGAACGATGGACCGGGAGCCTGCTCGGCGCGGTGCTCCTTGCCATCGTTCCATCGGTCCATCTTTCCGCTCAAGTCCCCGACACTGCCCGGGTCGTCACCACCGGTGCGAGCGTGGTCGCGCTCGACACGACTCACCGCATCCGACCGATGGGGGCGTTCTGGCGCTCGCTCCTGCTGCCTGGCTGGGGGCAGGCGGAGACCGGCCGCCCCGTGACCGGCGCGCTGTTTGTCGCGTGGGAGGGGGTCACCGCGATGATGACGCTCAAGGCACAACAAGAGACCCATTACCTCAAGGAATCAGGCTCGACCAATCTCGGCGCCAAGCGTCAGGAGGTGCAGGACTGGCTGGTGCTGTGGATCTTCAACCACCTCTTTTCCGGCGCCGAAGCCTTCGTCTCGGCGCACCTGATGGACTTTCCCCCCGAGCTGAAGGTCCGGGTCGTCCCCCACGGCGTCGGGTTCAGCGTGCCGGTGCCGCGACCGTGAACCCGGCCCCGCTCGGCGTCTTCGACTCCGGCATCGGCGGCCTCACCGTGGCACGCGCGCTGTTCGAGCGCTTGCCGCGCGAATCGGTGATCTATTTCGGTGACACGGCGCGAGTCCCCTACGGCCCGAAGTCGCCCGACACGGTGCGCCGCTACGGGGGCGAGATCCTCACCTACCTGCTGCAGCGCGGCGTGAAGGCGCTGGTCGTGGCGTGCAATACGATCACCGCCCAGGCGCTCGACTACCTGAAGGAGCGCTCACCCGTCCCGCTGGTCGGCGTGATCGAGCCGGGCGCGCGGGCGGCGGTGCAGGCGACGCGGACGGGGAAGATCGGCGTGATCGGCACCGCCGGCACGATCGCGAGCGGCGCGTACGAGCGGGCCATCACGGCGCTCCGGCCGGATGCGCGTGTCCACGCGCAGCCCTGCCCGCTGTTCGTGCCGCTGGTCGAAGAGGGGTGGTTCGATCATCCGGCGACCGAGCTGATCGCACGCCAATATCTCGAGCCGCTGCAGCGCGCGGGCGTGGACGTGCTGGTGCTCGGCTGCACCCATTACCCGCTCATGAAGCCGCTACTCGCCCGCGTGATGGGGCAGGGCGTGACCCTGGTGGACTCGGCCGAGGAGACCGCGAAGGCGGCAGCGCAGGAGCTCGAGGCACGCGGCCTGCTCGCCGGGGATGGACGTCACGAGCACGTGTTCGTCGTGTCGGACGACGAACCGCATTTCCGCAAGGTGGGGGCGCGGTTTCTCGGCGAGAAGCTGAAGCAGGTAGAGGTCGTGCCGCTGGGATAACCGACCGGACGCCTCACTGAAACGTCTTCAGCTCTATGCTATCCTGCGTCACCACTGCGTAGCGATATCCGTCGAGAAACGCGCCCGGATTGAGATACGCTCGGCGGTTGCCGAGCTCTTCGAGCGCCGGCCGGTGGGTGTGCGCGAGGATGACCAGCCCGAGGTCGCCGCGGCGGGCCAGCAGATCCGTCGCGTACCGCGCCTGGGCGCGGGCCGCGCGGTCGAGCACCGCGGGATCGCGCGTATTGTCGGCGAGCGTGCCGGACAGCTTGTGCGCGATCCAGAAGCCGATGTCGGGGTGGAGTGCCCGGAACACGCGGACGGTCAGGGGATGACGGGTGACGCGGTGCATCAGGTGCGCGCTCCAGTGCTGCTCGGTCAGCCCGTCGCCGTGCGCCACGAAACTGCGCCGTCCGGCCACGTCGATCTCCGCCTCGCCCCCGTAGAACGCGATTCCCAGGTCCTTCGTGAGGAAGTCGCCACCCCAGCGATCGTGATTGCCGCCCACCAGGGTGATGGGGATGCCCTTGGCCCGCAGCGTCTGGAGTCGCGCGACCGTGCCGAAATGGCGCCGCGGGATCACCGCCCGATACTCGAACCAGAAGTCGAACAGGTCGCCGTTGATGAGCAGCGCCTGGCCCAGGTCGGGGACGGCTTCGAGGAACTTGTGGAACGCGGACTCGATGGCGGGTGGGACCTGTCCCAGATGGGCGTCGGCGACGACGAGCACGCGGGATGGCACGGCCCCAAGCTAGAAGCGGCTCCACAGCGCCGCAAGCCGCGATGCTGTATTTTGCCCGGCGTGATCAGCACCATTACGTTGCGCGTGAACTACTCGGAGACGGATCAGATGGGCGTGGTGTACCACGCCAACTATCTGATCTGGTTCGACCGCGCCCGCACCGAGCTGATGCGCGAGACGGGTGTGACGTATAAAGAGCTGGAGCAGCAGGGCGTCTACCTCGCGGTGTCGGAGGTGAAGGTGCGCTACCGCGCCGCGGCGCGCTACGACGACCTGGTGCGCGTGCGCTGCTGGGTGCGCGAGCTCGCCTCCCGCCGCGTGACTTTCGGGTACGCGGTGGAGCGCGCCGCCACGGCCGAGCTGCTCGCGACGGGCGAGACGGACCTCGTGTCGCTCACGCACCAGCATACCCTCACGCGGATCCCCGCCCATGTCTTCGAGCTGCTCAAGCCGGTGCCTGATCCGGTCCGCGTGTAGCGCGGGCCTGCTGCTCGCACTAGCGGCGCCGGGGCGACGAGCGTTCGCCCAGCAGCCGGACGAGGCACTGGTGGGCGAGTTCGCCCGCGTGCTTGCCGCCAGCGACGCCCGCGCGTTCGACGCGCCGTTGTTCCGCGAGGCGCAGCACTACCCCGACGCCGTGGTGCGGCGCCAGGCGGCCCTGGCGATCGGCCGGATCGGCGACGCCGCGGGAACGGACCTCTTGGTGGAGGCGCTCGGGGACTCGGAGCCGACCGTGCGCGCCGCGGCGGCGTTCGGGCTCGGGCTGGTCAAGGATGCGCGGGCGGTCGAGCCGCTGCTCGCGCTGGTGCGCTCGGTGCCGGCCGCGGAGCAGGGCCCGCCCCAGGCGGAAGCCGTCACGGCGATCGCGAAGATCGGCGGCGATGAGGGCGCGGCCGCGTTGCGCGGCTTGCTCGGCAGCGGTGCCACCGCGGGCGTGCCCACCTCGCTCGCCCAGAGCACGGCGTTGCTCGAGGCGTGGCGCCTCGGGGCCAGGGCGCCCGTGCCGGCGTTGCTCGGGTTCGCCGAAGATCCGGACCTGGGCGCCCGCTGGCACGCGCTGTACTCGCTGGCGCGGCTGCGTGTCGCGCGCGCCGTGCCGGCCCTGGTGCGCGCGCTCGACGACGCCGCCCCGTTGGTGCGGGCCGTCGCCGCACGCGGTGTGAGCCGCGCCCTCACCGACAGCGCCCGACTCGACCCGCAGACGGTCGTCGCCCGGCTGCAGCCGCTCGTCGCCGACCGCGACCCGCAGGTCCGTGTCAACGCGCTGCGGGCCCTCGCCACGTTGCGCGACAGCGCCTTCGCCCGGCTGGCCGCGCCCGCTGTCAACGATGCGGACGTCAACGTCGCCGTGCAGGCCGAGACGACACTCGGCGCGTTGGGTGGACGCGCCGCCGTGGAAGCGCTGAGCGCGCGGCTCGCGAGTGCCGTGTTCGCGCTGCGGCGGCAGGCAATGATCGCCCTGGCACAGGCGGACAGCGCCGCCGGAGTGGCGGCTGCCGCGGCGCTCGCCGGCGACCCCGACTGGCGCTGGCGCAGCGTGGCGGCCGAGGCATTCGCTGCCGCGAAGGACCGTGCCCGGCTCGAGGCGCAGCTGGCCGACGGCGACGGCCGAGTCGTCGCACAGGCGCTGCAAGCACTCGCCCGGGTCGTGCCGGCGCCTGACACTACCCTCGCGCCTCGCGCGCGGCAGCTGCTCGGCCACGCCGACCCCGCGGTGCGCAGCGTCGCGGCCGATCTCCTCGCGCGCCATCCGACCACGGCCGACGTCGATCGGCTGGTCCAGGCGTACACCCGCGCCGCCGGCGATGCGTTCAACGACGCCCGCCTCTCGGCCGTGGCCGCACTCGGGGCGATCGCGCGGGCGAGCGCCGAAGGACGTCTCGCCGTCGCCGGCCGGTTCGTGGGGGTCGTGCCGCGCCCCGACGACTACCTGGTGCGCCGCCTCGCGGCCGCCCAGCTCCCCGACGCCGCCGAGCGGTGGGGGCCGGCGGCCCCCATCGCTACCGGACGGGGCCCGCAAGACTATCGGGACGTGGTGCGCCGCTACCTCCTGGCGGCGCTCGGGGGTCAGCCACCGCGGGTCACGATCGACACCGACCGCGGCACCATGGTAGTCGAGCTCTCGGCCACCGAGGCGCCGCTCACCGTCGCCGCGTTTCTCTCACTGGTCGACCGACGCTACTTTGACGGCTCGCGCTGGCATCGCGTCGTGCCCAACTTTGTCGTCCAGGACGGCGACCCCCGCGGAGACGGGTGGGGCGGGCCGGGATTCCTGCTGCGGGACGAGGTGAATCCCATGCGGTATGAGACGGGTACCATCGGTATGGCGCTCTCCGGGCCCGACACGGGCGGCAGCCAGTTCTTCATCACGCACTCGGCGCAGCCGCACCTGGACGGCATCTACACCGTGTTCGGCCGCGTCGTCTCGGGCGTGAACGTGCTCGGCGCCGTGGCGCAGGGCGACCGCATCCGGAGCATCCACCGTTGAGAACCTTGCCCTGTAGGGCAGTGTCGTGCCGAGCCCAGGCTTTAGCCTGGGGATCGGCGCTGTTCGTTCTCCTCTTGCTTGCCCGTTCGGCGGCCGCCCAATTCGGTTATTTCGGCCAGAACAAGATCCAGTACCGCGGCTTCGACTGGCACCTGCTCCGCGGCGAGCACGTCGACCTCTACTACTATCCCGAGGAGCAGGAGCTCGCGCGCGTCGCCCTCGCGTACGCCGAGGAGAGCTACGGCGTGCTGGAGCGACGCTTCAACCATCATCCCCAGCGCCGCGTCCCGCTCATCATCTACGCCTCGCACTCGGACTTCGAGCAGACGAACGTCCTCCCGTTCGTGCCACCCGAAGGGCTGCTCGGCGTCACCGAGTTCTTGAAGCAGCGGGTCGCGCTGCCGTTCACCGGCAGCTACTTCGATTTCCGCCACACGCTGCGCCACGAGCTCGTTCACGTCTTCCAGCTGAGCCTCACCACCCAGGCGTTTGCGCGCTATCCCCGGATCCGACACGTCGACCCGCCGTTGTGGTGGACCGAGGGGCTGGCGGAATACTTCTCCGCCGGCGAGGACTCGCGCGATGAAATGATCCTGCGCGACCTGACGGTCTCGGGGCGGCTGCCGGCGCTGCGGGACTTGGCGTACGCGTCGGGCGGGATCGTGTACCCGCTGGGCGGAGCGATCCATCACTTCCTCGCGTCCACGTACGGCGATTGGCGTATCGACGAGGTGTACCGCGACGTGTGGAAGTTCGGCTCGTTCGAGGACGAAGTGCAAGCCGTGTACGGCAAGTCGCTCGATCAGCTGTCCGACGAGTGGCAGTACTGGATGCGGCAGCGCTACTATCCGGCGGTCGCGGCGGCCGAGCCGCTGTCCCTCACCGCCCGCCTGCTGACCAGGCTCGCGATCAAGCCGGCGGTGTATTGGTCCCCCGACGGCGCGGACAGCGCCCGCGGCGTGCTGTACTTCTCGCCCTCGACCGGCTACACCAACATCTACGCGCAGCCGTTCGCCGGCGGCGGGCCGCGTGCCGTGGTGAAGGGCGAGCGCAGCGCCGAGTTCGAATCGTTCCATTTCTTCGAGTCGCGGATCGGGGTCTCCAGCGACGGCATCGTGGCGTTTTCGAGCAAGTATTTCGACCGCGACGCGCTGTTCTTCTGGAGCCTCGCCAAGCAGCGGGTCGTCGGCCGCTACGAGTTTCCGGAGCTCATCTCGATCCTGTCGCCCGCGTGGGCGCCCGACCGCCGGAGCGTCGTGTTCTCCGGGCTCGCGGTGTCGGGCTACTCCGACCTGTATCGCCTATGGCTCGCCGACGGCCGGCTCGAGCGTCTCACCTCTGACCGGTACCAGGATCTGGATCCCACCGTCGGCCCCGACGGGCGGACCGTCGTGTTCTCATCGGACCGCACGCCGTTCGGTCCGCAGGGGGGCCGGAACCTCTTCACCCTCGACCTCGTCACCGGCACCATCGCCTATCTCACGTATGGCGACTGGCGCGACGAGCAACCCCGCTGGACACCGGACGGCCGCATCTTCTTCGCGTCCGACCGCGACGGCACCTACCAGATTTACTCCGTGGACTCGACCGGGACGGGTCGGCGCGAGACCAATACCCTGAACGGGGCGTTCGACCCGCAATGGGTGGACGCGGAGCACGGCCTGGTGTTCGGGGGATTCGCCGACCTGAGCTACAACATTTACGTCGCGCAGCCGGTGGCGGACAGGGGAGCGCGGGCGGTGGCCCTCGCCCGAGAGCGCGCGGCGCCCGAGTGGACGTGGCCCGAGCTCGCGAGCCCGCTGTACGCGCGCACCGACGCGGCGCCGTACGAGCGCAAGTACAGCCTCGATTTCGCCGCGGGCGACGCGGTCGTGGCGCCGGGCCTCGGGTCGGCGCAGGGCGCCGTCTTCGTCTTCAGCGACTTGCTGAGCGACCATCAGTTGTATCTGCTGCTCTCCTCGTTCGCCGGCTCGGGCTTCGGCAATCTGCTCGACAACTTCAGCGGCACCGCCTTCTACTTGAACCAGTCGCACCGTATCAACTGGGGGGTCGGCGCCTTCCGGCAGCGTGGCCTGTTCTACGAGGGTGACTTCAGCACCCTGTACGACGAGACATCCGGCGGCGTGTTCGCGGACCTGCGCTATCCGCTGTCGCGCTTCACGCGCATCGAAGCGGAGTACCGGATCGAGCACTCCAGCCGGTTCGATATCACCCGTCCCGATCTCGTCGCCGGCGGCCCTACCGAATTCCACCGCGTCGGCTGGCTCGCGTCGAACTACGTGAGCTACGTGCGCGACAACACGCTCTGGCTCCCCACCGGGCCGATCGACGGCGGGCGCATGAACCTGACGGGCGGTCTGGTGAACGACGTCAGCCACGGGCGGTTCGACACCTGGCTCGTCGCCGCGGACTACCGGCGCTACTTCCGCACGTCGCTGCGGAGCGCGTTCGCTGTCCGCCTGCTCGGCTACTACGCCGGCGGCGAGCGCCCCCGGCGCGTGAACATCGGCGGCTCGTGGGGCCTGCGTGGCTACCCGCGCTACGGCTATGTCGCGGGAACCCGCGCCTGGCTGTTCAACTCCGAGTGGCGCTTCCCGATCACCGACTTCCTCTCGATCGGATTCCCGTTCGGCGTGGCGCGGTTCCCGGGCGTGCAGGGCGCGCTGTTCTTCGACTTGGGGGCGGCCTCGACGGAGACCGCGCTGGCGCGCGGCACGCTCGGCAGCACGGGGCTCGGCCTCAGGATGTCGCTCGCGCCGCCGCTGGTGTTGCGGCTCGATCTCGGGTACCGGTTCCATTCTGGTAGCACCGACGGTTATGCCCTCCCGTCGGGGAGCCGCGGACCCCGCTTCGTCGATTTCTTCTTCGGATTTAACTATTGAGCCGGCAACGCTTTTTGCTTGACCGGCGGGTGAAGCTCTCCTACATTGGCGCCTGTTGGCTGCTCGCCGGCTGCCCGGGGAAACTGCCGCCCCTGGTGCCGATCACGCTGGCGCTGGCGCCGGCCGACGGCGCGGCGGCGGTGGCATGGGCTCGGGCGACGTTGCCCTCGCGCGCGACGGCGATCCGGTTTCACTGGAAGTACCAGGACCCGGACCGGCGTTGGGGCGGCCGCGGCCAGGCACGCATCGCGCCGCCCGACTCGCTGCGGTTCGACTACGTGGGGCCGCTGGGGCTGGGTGCCGGTGCGGCGGTGGTGGTGGGGGACTCGGCGCTGTGGGCGGACCCCGAGAAGAATTTCCGCTCGCTCGTCCCGGCGGTGCGGATGCTGTGGGCAGGGCTTGGAATGGTGCTGCCTCCGGCTCCGGGCGCTGGCGTGTTCGTGTTGCAGGTGCCGCCGGTCGCGATCTGGCGCTTCGTCGAGTCGGCGGACACCCTCGACTACCGGGCGAGCAACGGCACCGGGGGAGATCGCGTACTCGAGGCGGAGTGGCGCCGCGAGGGCAAAGTGGTGGCGCGTACCCGGACACAGTTCGACCTGCACGCGATGCCGGCCAGCGCGCGCATCGATTTCCCGGAGGGCCCGGCCCGTTTTGAGCTCTCGGTGGTTGCGGTGGACACCGCGGCGGTCATCGATCCGGCGCTGTGGCGCCGCCGCCGGTAGCGCCAGCGGCCTAGCGCTCGCGGCCTGCCTGTACGGCTTCGCGGGCGGCGGCTTGCCCAACATCAAGACCGTCGCCATCCTGCCGTTTGACAACCAGACGCCGGAGCCGGCCTTGACCAAGGAAGTCAACGACGCCGTGCTCGAGGCCTTCCAGGGGCGACTCGGGTTGCGCCCCGCCGCCGAGACCAACGCCGATGCCGTCGTGCGCGGGCGCGTGGTGCGCTACGAACCGGACGTCCCACTCTCGTTCCAGCCGGGCCAGGGGCGGACCGACGTGACCCGGCGTCAGGTCCAGATCACGGTCGACGTCGAGCTCGTCGACCAGCGCGAAGGCAAGACGCTGTGGCAGAAGCAGGGCCTCACGGTGCTGGGTGAATACCGGCCGCCGCAGGAGGTGGAGGGGCGCAAGCTCGCGCTGCAAAAACTCGTCAACGACCTGGTGGACGGCGCCCAATCCCAATGGTGAGTCTGCCACGGTGGCGCCGGGTCCTGGGCCGACGCGGCGCCAGCTCGACCGGGTGCCTCGTCTCGCTGCTCGTGTTCGTCGCGGTGCTGTACTACGGTGTCAACATCGGCGAGGTGTACTTCCGGTATTACCGTCTGCTGGACGAAATGCAGACTCAGGCGCAGCTCGCCGCCGCGCTGGACGACGGCACCATCCGCCGCCGCATCCAGGCGACGGCGCAGGACATCGGTCTCCCGGACGAGGCCCAGGTGATCAGGATCGTGCGCCGGGCTTCACCCCGCTCGATCGAAATCGAGACCGAGTACCGTGATGCTGTGCACCTTCCGCTCTTCAGTCATACCTTCACTTTCCATCCTAAGGCGACCCAGCCGCTGTAGCTCCCCTGGACACCGCCACCAAGCTCCGCACACCCGATGAAGCCGTCGCCTGGCGCCAGCATCAGCCCGGTCCGGTCGTGTTTACGAACGGCGTATTCGATCTGCTCCACGTCGGTCACGTCCGCTTGCTCGAGACGGCGCGTACCGAGGGGGGCGCGCTGGTGGTGGGCGTGAACGGCGACGCTTCGGTGCGGCGGCTGGGGAAGCGGGGCGATCGCCCGATCGTTCCGGCCGTGCAGCGCGCCCGACTGCTCGCGGCGCTCGCCTGCGTAGATTGCGTCGTGCAGTTCGATGCCGACACACCGCTCGAGCTGATCCAACGTCTGCGGCCCGACGTGTTGGTGAAGGGCGCCGACTACGCGCGCCAAGAGATCGTGGGCGCGGACGAGGTGGAGGGCTGGGGCGGCCGCGTCGTCCGGGTGGCGCTCGTGCCGGGGTACTCGACCACCGAGCTGGTGGCGCGGTTGCGGCGTGGCGCGGGCTGATGAAGCTCCTGATCGGGACCCGCAACGACGGCAAGGTGCGCGAGATCCGCGACGTCTTCACGGGACTCCCGTTCCAGCTCGTGTTTCCGGCGGACCAGTTCCTCGAGCGGCTCCCCGAGGAGCTGGACCTGGAGCGCGGCTCGAGCTTCGCCGAGAACGCCGTCGCCAAGGCGCGTTACTTCGCGACCCGCAGCCACCTCCCGACGCTCGCCGAGGACTCCGGGCTGGAGGTGGACGCCCTCGACGGCGCCCCGGGAGTCTTCTCGGCACGCTGGGCGTTGATGCACGGGGAAGCGGGGCGGGAGGCGGGGGAAGGGGGGATCGACGCGCTCAACAATGCGCTGTTGCTCGAACGACTCGCCGGCCTGCCCGAGCAGCAGCGGACGGCGCGCTACCGCTGCATCGTGGCGTACGTCGAGACGCCGACCGCCAAGCCGGAGCTCGTCGAGGCGACCTGCGAGGGCCATGTACTCGCGGCGCCCCGCGGCGACAGCGGGTTCGGCTACGACCCGTTGTTCTTCTCTACCGAGCTCGGCATGACGTTCGCGGAAGCGCCGCTTCCGGCCAAACAGCGGGTCTCGCACCGGGGACGTGCGATCCGGGCGCTCATCGAGGTGTTGCTGCGCCGGAGTAAATGAGGAGGAGCCGCCAGTGATCGCCTCGACGCTGCTCGTCGTCATCCTCGCGCAGAGCGCGACGCCCGACCAATGGACCATGCCGGCCAAGGATTACTCGGCCACCCGTTACAGCGCGCTCGCCCAGATCAACGCATCGAATGTGAGGCGCCTGCGCGCGACCTGGAGCTTCTCCACCGGTGTGCTCGCAGGGCACGAGGGCCAGCCGCTGGTTGTGAACCAGACGATGTACGTGGTCACCCCCTACCCGAACGTGCTTTATGCCTTCGACCTCACGCAGGAAGGCTACCCCCTGAGGTGGAAGTACCGCCCCAACGTGGACGCGGTGGCGATCGGGATGGCGTGCTGTGACGTCGTGAACCGCGGGGCGTTCTTCGCCGACGGCAAGATCGTCTACAACCTGCTCGATGGACACACGGTCGCGATCGATGCGGCGACGGGGAAGCAAGTTTGGAACACCCAGGTGGCCGACATCCGCCAGGGGGAGTCGACCCCGATGGCGCCGCTCGTCGTCCGGGACAGGGTCATCGTGGGCACGGCGGGCGGTGAGTACGGGGTGCGCGGTTGGGTGAAGGGGCTCGACCTCGCGACCGGCCGGATCCTCTGGACGGCGTACAACGCCGGCCCCGACGCCGAAGTGCTGGCGCGTCCGGAGACGTTCAAGCCGTTCTACGACACGGGCCCGAGCCTGGGCGAGAAGACGTGGCCGCCGGACGGCTGGAAGCACGGCGGGGCGCCGGTGTGGGGCTGGCTCTCGTACGACCCCGCGCTCGACCTGTTTTACTATGGCACCGGCAACCCCGCGCCCTACAACGCCGAGCAGCGCCCCGGCGACAACAAGTGGGCGACGAGCGTCCTGGCCCGCCGACCGGCCGACGGTGCGCTCGTGTGGGCGTATCAGTTCACCCCGGCGGACAACTGGGACTACGACTCCGTTCAGGAGATGATCCTCGCGGACTTGAAGGTCAAAGGCAGGACGCGCAAGGTGCTCGTCCACTTCGACAAGAACGGCTTCGCCTACACCATCGACCGCGCCACGGGGGAGGTGCTGGTGGCCGAGCCGTATGTTGTGGTGAACTGGGCGAAGCGGGTCGACTTGAAGACGGGCCGCCCGGAGGTCGACCCTGCGAAGCTCACCGGTGCTTCGCGTGGATCCGTGAAGGACATCTGTCCCACGCTCGAAGGCGGCAAGAACCAGCAGCCCGCCGCCTATTCGCCGCGCACCGGGCTGTTCTACGTGCCCACCAACAACATGTGCATGGACTACCAGACGACGCCGACCACCTACATCGTCGGGACGCCGTTCATTGGGCTGAACGCCCCCTACAAGCCCGGCCCCGGCGGCAACCTGGGCGCGCTCATCGCGTGGAACGCGGCGGCCGGCAAGCAGGTGTGGGCGATCAGGGAGAAATACCCCGTGTGGAGCGGCGCCCTCGCCACCGCCGGCGGCCTGGTGTTCTACGGGACGCTGGACGGCTGGTTCAAGGCCGTCGATGCGAAGACCGGAAGCGCCCTGTGGAAGTTCAAGGTAGGGTCCGGTGTCGTCGGCAACCCGATCACGTTCACCGGCCCCGACGGCAAGCAGCACCTGGCAGTGTACGCCGGCATCGGAGGCGACTGGGCGCTGCTGGCGGGGGACGTCCGCTCCGACGATCCGGCCGACGTGCGGCCGCCGTTGAGCGTCATGCCGGACATCGCGCGGCACACCAGCCTGGGAGGGATCGTATGGCTGTTCGCGTTGTAGCCGCAGCGCCGCTGCTCGCCCTGGTCGTGACGTCGGCGCAGCAACCGCCGCCGCCCTCCGTGCGCTACGAGCAGCACGTCTTCGCGGGCGGCAATCCGCCCCCCGCCGGGACTCTCGAAAACCCCCTCGCGGGTGACAAGCGGGCGGCGGCCGACGGGGAGAAGCTGTTCAGCGCGTTCAATTGTGACGGCTGTCACGCCCTGGGGGCCGTGGGAGGGCAGGGGCCGAGTCTCGCCGATGGGCGCTGGCGCTACGGAGGGGCCGACGGCGCCATCTTTCAATCCATCTATTACGGCCGCCCGCGTGGCATGCCGGCGTTCGGGGGCGTGCTGCCGCCCGAGGCGATCTGGAGGCTGGTGACGTACTTGCAGACGCTCACGCCGGCGACCGATCCCGCGACGGTCTCGTGGTGACCCCGCCCACAGCCTTTTCCGGCCATTCCAGCTACCCTTGCCGCGCGTTTGCGCGCGTTCGCGGACGCGGTACCTTGGGGGTGGGAAGGGCCGACTCGCAAACGACATAGGGACGAGGCACGCGCGGCCGAAGCCCGCGCCCCTCGCAGGAGAGGTCGACAATGATGGAGGCTTGTACGGACCAGAACGGGCTGCCCCACGCCGTCTTCCTCCGGCGACTTGCCGGGGCGTCGTCTGCCACCGCGCTCGACGCCCGGCTTGGCAACAGCGCGTTCCTCGCGCTCCGGCTGGTGGACTTGCTTGCCCCTGGGAGCGAGCCGGTCCATCCGGATGCCTTCCGGTATCAGCACGCGGCGACCGAGCGGGCGTGCGGTGAGCTTCCTGCGACCAAGACCGAGACCGCGCACCTCGTGGGTCTCGTGCACAGCACCGCGGAAGCGTTCCGCGCCAGGGACGCTCGGTTGGTCGTGCCCGCGCTGCTTGCCTACGCGCACTACTTGGAAGACGAGTTGCGCCTCGACGAGGCGCTGGATGTGTTGGATTGCATGCTCCGAGTGGGCGACGCTTCGCTTCAGGCGGCGGACACGATCGCGACGCACCTGCGCATCGGTCGCGTCAACCGGAAGCTGACTCGATTTGATGAGGGCGACGCCGCGTACGCACGGGCCGGAGACTTGGCGAGCGCGGCGGGAGATGTTCGTGGAATGCTGCTGAGCAGAGCAGGACGTGCCATTGCGCTCCAGGGGCGCGGCAACCTCGCGGAGGCAGAGAGGGTGCTGCACGAGGTGGTAAGCGACGCTCGCGCCGGAGGGCATCGCGAGGTAGCGGCTGGCGTCCAACACGCGCTTGCCGCGACACTCCTGCTCCGCGGACAGGTTGCTGAGGGGATCGTCCATGTCTGGCAAGCCTTCGAGGCGTACGAGGACGACGCCTCTCGAGCGAGGGCGCTCGGCGACCTAGGCACAATGCTGCTGACGATTGGCGAGGTGGATGGTGCCGAGCGTGCGCTTCTTGAGGTGGTGCGGCGAGGCCACGGCATGCAGGACGTGGTCTCCAACGCAACCGTAGAGCTCATGCACTGCGCGTCGTACCGGCGGGATCGGGTCGGCTTCGAACGGTGGCGTGCCGCGTGCGAGGCGCGAACCGGTAGCATGCCGCCGAACATCTTGGCGGACTTCTATCTAAAGGCTGGGATTGGCCAGGCGCGGTTCGGACGACTGCGCCACGCTGAGCGCATGTTGAACAAGGCGGTTGAGATCGCGGAGCTGGCCGGTGTGCACGAATTGGTGTTCCGTGCCGAGCGCGTTAAGAACGGGCTCCGCGACTGCTCGGAGGAAACGTGTGCCGCCCTCGAGGCAACCGCGGAGCCGGTTCAATCCAGCCATTCGGTGCGAGAGATCTCAGCGTCTCTCGCCCAACTGAGCGTCTGAGATCCTCAGTGACAGATATTCGGATTGTTGACGTCACAAGTGGCCGTCCGCGGCGCGGTGGAGTCGGCACACGCCGAGGCCACGAGGGCGAACGACACGACGACTAGGGCTAGCAGGGAGCGGATAGGGCGCGACATGGAGGCCTCCGGAACTGGGGTGAGCGTGAGTGCCGCACGGAACCCTGTAAACTGGGCTGTCCCGACGGCCCTTTTTAGGGCGTTTTCGCGGCATCGTGGGGCGATTTTGCGACATTTATGCTGGTTCTAGCCGCCGTTTCGGGGGTCCAGTTCCACAAGCTCCGTCGCGCGGCCGCCGCCCGGTTCACCGTAGTCCATGCCACCACCTGGGATGCGGTGTTGTCGGCGATCCGCAGCCGGCCGGTGGAGCTCGCGGTGGTGGATCCGCTGTTGACCGGTATGGCGAGCGATCGGGAGATCGAGCGGCTCCGGGTGCTGTTTCCCTCCCTGCCGCTCATCCTCTACACCACGCTCGCACCCCAGACGGCGGCGGTGATGCTCGCGCTCGGCCAGCGCGGCATCCGGCACGTGGTGTTCACCCGCTACGACGACCACCCCGCGCATCTACGCCACGTGCTCGCCCAGGAGGAGGCGCGGTCCACGTCGCAGCAGCTGCTCGACCAGTTCGCCTGGGCCCTCTCCCCCCTCCCGAGCGAGCTGCGCTGGGTGCTGGAGGAAGTGTTGCGGTCGCCGGCCGAGGTGCAAACGGTCCAACAAGTGGCGGCGCGCGCGCGAGTGGACCGCCGCACCTTCGAGCGCTGGTTCACGCGCGTCGGCCTGCCGTCGCCGCGTCACTTCCTCGCGGCCGCGCGCGTGCTGTACGCGCACCGCCTGCTCCAGGATCCCGGATTCACGATCGAGGACGTGGCGGTTCGCTTGGGGTACGCGCAGACCAAGACCCTGCAGCTGCACGCCCGCACTTATCTGGGGCTGACCGCCGGCGAGATGCGCTTGACGCTCGCCCCAGAGGAAGCGTTGGAGCGCGTGGTGCAGGGTTTCTTCCCGGCCCGCCAGGCGCAAGTCTCAGTCTCATGACGGGCCTGCTCCGGACGGTGTTGATCGTGGATGACGAGGCGCCGCTGCGGCGCGTGCTCCAGCGCGCGCTCGAGCGCGAAGGCTACCAGGTGATCAGCGCGGGCAGCGCCGAGACCGCGTACGAGCTGCTCGCCGCCGCGCCGGCCGACGCGGTGCTGCTCGACATCCGGCTGCCGACGATGTCCGGCCTCGCGCTGTATCTCGCCATCGTGAACCGCTGGCCGACGCTCACCGGGCGGATCGCCATCATGACTGGCGACGCCGAAGCGGACGAGGTGCGCGCGTGGCTGGAGCGCAATCCTTGCGCGGTGCTCCGCAAGCCGTTCAACCTCCGGCAGATCTTCCAGTGGCTCGACGTCGTGCTCGCGGCGCCGGGGCGGGAGAGCGGCAACGGCTGAAGCGCGGCGACTGCCACTCGTAGCGTTGTCTTCTGTTCCCTCTTGACTTGCACCCGCTGTGCGTGTGTTACTGTTCACAGCGAGTTTCCGACCCGTTCACGGGGCAGGGTGGGGGGCGGGGGGCGGTGCTCGGGGCGTAGCGCAGTCCGGTAGCGCGTCTGGTTTGGGACCAGAAGGTCGCCGGTTCGAATCCGGCCGCCCCGACTAATGGCTCGTCTCTTCTGGCTGACGGTCATGGCTGCCTTCGTTGCCGCCCTGCTCCTCGGAGCGTCCTGGGCTGTCGCATATAGCACCGTGGCCGACGTGCTCGGCTCTCCCCCACCCGAGATGGGCCGGCAATCCACCACGTTGCTGTGGCAGGGCGCCCCCGAGCTGCCAGGACACCCACGCGTGTGGCGCTTCGCCTTCGGACCCACCCGCATCCCCGGCGCTCCCACCGTGCGCATCTACGTCACGCCGCTCGGCCACCTGGTCGAAACCCAGCCGGCCGATCTCGAAGCGCGAGTGAAGACGCTTCATCCGCTCCCCTGACAGGGCTTCAGCCCGGTCTGTAACGGATCGGGGGGAGCGCAACCTTTCGCGCGCTCGACCCGTCACACTGCTATATGCCGCCCCCGGGGGAACCGTGATGCCGCTAGTCGCACCGCTGGCCGCCGTCGTGCTCCTCGCCGGACAGGATCCCGATCATCGGCCCCCGCCCCCCGCCCCCGGCTCTCGAGTGCCCGTTGCCGCGCGCGTCGCGGCGGTCCGAGCCGCTCGGCCCCCGGTGATCGACGGTCGTGACGACGACGAGGTGTGGCGGCAGGCGCCGGTCATCACGCAGTTCCGGCAATGGCAGCCCGTCGAGGACGGCGAGCCGCGGTTTCGCACGGAGGCGAAGGTCGCGTACGACACGCGCAATTTCTACGTGTTCGTGCGGGCCTTTGATCCACGGCCTGACAGCATTCTCAAGCCGCTTTCCCGTCGGGACGTGTTCAGCGCTTCGGACCGGATCTGGGTCATGATCGACTCCTATCACGACCGCCGGACGGGCTACGAGTTCGGCGTGAACCCGGTGGGCGCAAAGCTGGACCTGGCCATCTCCAACGATGGGAATGAAGACGATGCGTGGGACGCCGTGTGGGACGTCGCCACGACACTCGACTCCTTGGGCTGGACGGCCGAGTTCCGGATCCCCCTGTCGCAGCTGCGCTATCCTGAGAGCCCGAGTCACACCTTCGGGCTCATGCTCATGCGCGACATCTATCGCTACACTGAGCGGGTCAGTTGGCCGCTGTTGCGCCGATCCCGCTCCGGGTTCCCGTCCCAATTCGGGGAGGTGACGGGGCTCGATGGCCTCGGCTCACCACGGCGACTCGAGGTCGCGCCCTACGTCGTGACCAAGAACGTATCGCTACCGACCGCTGCGGCGTTCGACCGCAGCCAGAAGGTCACCGCCGGCGCCAATATCAAGTACGGCGTCACGTCGAACCTCACTCTCGACGGGACCGTGAACCCGGATTTCGGCCAGGTGGAGGCCGACCCGGCGGTGCTCAACCTGTCGGCCTTCGAGACGTTCTTTCAGGAGCGGCGGCCGTTCTTCGTCGAGGGCGCGGGCATCTTCCGGTTCGACGTGGACTGCAGCGCGGTGAACTGCAACGGGGAGGGGCTGTTCTACTCCCGTCGCATCGGTCGTGCGCCGCAGCTGGGTGGGCTGTACGGCGACGCGAGCTCCGCCAAGGCGACCACCATTCTCGGCGCCGGCAAGTTGACCGGTCGGCTGGCGGGGGGACTGTCGGTCGGTGTCCTCGAGGCCCTGACGGAACGGGCCGCCGGGCGGGCCGACACGACCATCGAGCCCCAGACGAACTATTCGGTGCTGCGGCTGCAGCAGGACCTGCGGGGCAGCGAGAGCGGCGTCGGGCTGCTGTTCACGGCGGTGAACCGGGCGCTCGATCCGGCGAGCGAGCCCTTCATGCGCCGCAACGCCTATGTCGGAGCGCTCGACACGCGCCATCGATTCGCCCACGGGACTTACGAGGTCTCCGCCTCGCTGGACGTGAGCCGCGTGGCGGGGACGGCACAGGCGATCGCGGCAACGCAGCGCGACGCGGTACACTATTACCAGCGCCCCGATGCCGGGCTCCGCTTCGACTCGACGCGTACGTCGCTCACCGGCGACGCCGAAGAGGTGCACTTCGGGAAGGTCGCCGGGAAGCACACGAATTTCGAGACGAGCTATCTGCGCCGGTCGCCGGCCTTCGAGGTCAACGATCTCGGCTTCTTGCTGCGCGCGGACCAGCAGAGCTGGAACAACTGGTTCGGCTGGCGCTTCAACAACCCGACGCGCTTCTTTCAGCGCGCCAACTGGAACTTCAACTGGTGGCAGTACTGGACCGCTGCCGGCCTGCCGCAGGAGCGGGCCGCGAACACCAACACGCACATCCAGTTGAACAACCGCTGGTGGGTGCACGCCGGCGGCACGATCGGTCAGCTCGGCGCCACGTTCTGCGATCGCTGCGCCCGAGGCGGACCCGCGGTGCGCCAGGATCCCTACATCGCGCCGTGGTTCGGGCTCCAGGGGGACGACCGCCGCGTGTTCGTGCCGAACCTCTTCTTCAACTTCTGGAGGGGTGATGTGGGGCACTCGCAATCCGTCAACCTGAACGGCACCGTCGATATCAGGGTATCGTCGCGGTTCCACCCGTCGCTCGGGTTCAACGTCACTCATAACCTCAATGACACGCAGTGGTTCGGCAACTTCACCGACTCGACCGGCACGACGCACTACACCTTCGCGCACCTCGATCAGAAGACCGTGTCGCTCACCGGGCGCATCGACTACACCCTGAACACCACCCTCACCGTGCAGCTGTACGCGCAGCCGTTCGTGAGCAAGGGGACGTACAGCAGCGTGCGGCAGCTCGCCGCTTCCCGCGCCGTGGATTACGACGCTCGCTACGCTCCCTACGCGTTCGCCAATCCCGGCGGCTTCAACTTCAAGCAGTTCAACTCCAATCTCGTAGTGCGCTGGGAGTACCGGCCCGGATCGGTCTTGTTCGTGGTGTGGACCCAGGGCCGGCAGGACTTTCTCTCGGCGATGGGGACGCGCTCGTTCGCCGGCGACTTCCACGACCTGTTCGACACGCACCCCGACAACACCTTCCTCGTCAAGGCATCCTACTGGTTGAGCTGGTAGGGAGGAGCGCCCTCCCGCGCTGTGAGTTCCTCGGTGAGATTTCTTACGACGGAGCACGCGTCTCGACTCAGCCGAGGAGGATTCATGAAGCACGCAGTGACGGCGCTGTTGCTCGCCGCGTTGACACAGCCGCTGCTCGCCCAGGGCGCCCCGCCACAGGTTGCGGCCGACCAGCCTTATACGATGGAGTACTACTACAAAGTGCACTGGGGCCACCAGCAGGAGTTCCTGCAACTCTTCCTAAAGAACCACTACCCGCTCCTTAAGAAGGGCGTAGAAAGTGGCCGCATGGTTTCCGTAAAGATCGAGACCCCCGCGAACCATATGACCGAGGATGCGCGCTGGGACTACCGGGTTACCATCAGATTCAAGAACTCCACCGTGGCGACGACCGCCAACCCTCAGGAGGAATCCTGGATCCCGCAGCTCTGGCCCGACCAGGAGACGTACAAACGCGAGGAACAGCGCCGCTTTGAGATTCTGCTGGCACACTGGGATCTGCCGGTGACAGATATCACGCCGGCGAAGAAGTAGTCCAGGGAACCGAAGCGGGGCCGGCGTCGTTTTGTGAGCGCAGAGCTGAACTGGGAGTGGCGCCATGCGTACCAAGATTCCCCGGAGTCCGGGGCCGCGCCGCCGACCGTGCCGGCACCCGGTGCAATACGAAACCGATTGGTTGGGACGAACCCTACTCGGCTGCCCGGTGTGCGGCCGCTGGAAGCTCCTCAAGACCAGACCCGCTCCCGCCGATCCGCGGCGGCGCGCGGCGTGAGACGACAGAGGCCAGGAAGTAGCTTCCTGGCCTCTGTCTTTTCTGCCGCCCCTGCTAGTCGCCGTACGGTATCCAGATGTTCTTGACCTGTGTCGCCTTCCGCAGAAACTCCCTGCCTTCTCCTTGGGTACAGTCCATCCAGTTCCGCGGCTGCCACTCCACCCACGTCCGCTTCATGTTGCCGGCCGACGCGCGCTCGAGTTGCGCGGCGGCCGGCTGATTCCCGAAGTACCACACCGCATCCACGTCGTCGTGCTCGGCCAGCACCTGCGCCAGCGTGTCCTTCGCCCCTGTGACGATGTTGACCACCCCGTTCGGCAGGTCGGAGGCCTCCAGCACCGTGTACAGCTCCGTCGCGGCGAGCGGGTGAAGCTCTGAGGGGATCGCCACCACCGTGTTGCCGATCGCGATGGCGGGCGCGATGAGCGACACGAAGCCGAGCAGCGGATACTCCTCAGCGGAGGCGAGGCCGATCACGCCGATCGGCTCGTTCATCGCCAGCGTCACGCCGCGGATCGGGACGTGGTGCACCGCGCCGTCGTACTTGTCGGCCCAGGCGGCGTAGGTAAACAGGCGCGCCAGGGACGCGTCCACCTCGCGCCGCGTGTCCTCGCGACTGCGGCCCGTCAACGCCTCGAGCTGGCCGGCGAATTCCTCCGCGCGCACAGCCAGGTTCTCGGCCATGTAGTAGAGAACCTGGCCCCGGTTGTGGCCGGTGGTGTGGGCCCATCCCGCCGCCGCGTGCGCCGCCTCGACGGCGTCGCGGATGTCCTTGCGGTTGCCCTCACCGACCTCGCCGAGTAGGCGACCGCCGACCCCGAGAATCTTACGAGCGTAGGGTGCGTCGGGGCGCGCTTGCTTGCCCCCGATGAACATCTTGTAGGTGCGGTCGATGGGAGGGACTCGGGGCTCGGGACTGGGGGCTCGGGGTCCGTGGGCCCGGGCGTTCCCCTTCGCTCGCTTTCCGGATGATCCCGAGCCCCCAACCCCGAGCCCCGAATCCCGCCCCGGCTTCAAGTACTCCCACATCCCCTCTTTCCCGCCCTCTCGTCCGAACCCTGACTCCCGATAGCCCCCGAACCCCGCTGCCGCGTCGAACAGGTTTGTGCAGTTCACCCACACCACGCCGGCCTTGATCTTCGGGGCGACGTCCAGGGCCAGGTTGATATTCTCGGTCCACACGCTCGCCGCCAGCCCGTACGGCGTGTTGTTCGCGAGCTCGACCGCCTCGGCCGGTGTGCGGAACGTCATCGAGACCAGCACCGGGCCGAAGATCTCGACCTGCGCGATCGTCGCCGCGGGAGCGACATTGGTGAACAGCGTCGGCGGGTAGAAGTAGCCTTCGGTGGGGCACGCCCACGTCGGTTGCCACATGGTGGCGCCTTCCGCTACGCCCTGGCCCACCAGCTTGCGGATACGCTCGAGCTGCACCGGCGCCACGATCGCCCCCATGTCGATCGCCTTGTCGAGCGGCGGGCCGACCCGTAGCTTCTCCATCCGCGCCCGTAACTTAGTGACCAGCGGCTCGGCGACTCCCTCGTGCACCAGCAGGCGGGACCCCGCGCAGCACACCTGCCCCTGGTTGAACCAGATCGCATCCACCACACCCTCCACCACGCTGTCCAGATCGGCGTCGTCAAACACGATGAAGGGGCTCTTCCCGCCCAGCTCGAGCGACAGCTTCTTGCCGGAGCCCGCGGTCGCCTTGCGGATGACCCGCCCCACTTCGGTCGAGCCGGTGAAGGCGATCTTGTCGACGTCGGGATGCATCACCAGCAGCTGGCCGGTCCGGCCGTCTCCGGTGACGACGTTCAACACGCCGGGCGGGAGTCCCGCCTGGTGCGCGAGCTCGGCGAAGCACAGTGCCGTGAGCGGCGTAAACTCGGCCGGCTTGAGCACCACCGTGTTCCCCGCGGCGAGCGCGGGCGCGACCTTCCAGGCGACCATCAGCAGAGGGAAATTCCAGGGGATGATCTGCCCCACGACGCCGACGGGGCCGTAGCCCGGAAACTCGGACTCGAGCAACTGCGCCCAGCCCGCGTGATGATAGAAGTGGCGCGCGACAAGCGGGATATCGAGATCGCGCGTCTCGCGGATCGACTTGCCGTTGTCGAGGCTCTCGAGCACGGCAAGCAGGCGCGCCTGCTTCTGCACCGCCCGCGCGAGCGCGTACAGGTGGCGGGCCCGCGCGTGGCCTGAGAGCGCCGACCAGGAGGGGAAGGCCTGGCGGGCCGCGGCGACGGCTGCGTCCAGGTCCGCCGGGCCGGCCTGGGTCACACGCGCGAGCTTCACGGTCGTCGCGGGGTTGACGACGTCGAACAGCTCGCCGCCCTTGCCGTTCGTCCAGCCGCCACCGATGAACAGACCGAATTCGCCGCCGTGCCGCGTGATCCATTCGAGCGCCTGTTTGTCGCTCTCGGGCGCGGGCCCGTAGGCCATCGTTTCGAAAATCTCGGATACCGTCGTCATGCGGTTCCCTAGACCATCGGTTGGCGATATGCGGCCGAGTAGCGGCCCGTCACGAAATGCTCGAGCTGGCGCTCGATGTCGGTGAGCAGGCTCGAAGCGCCGAGCCGGAACAGGTCGGATCGCAGCCACCGGTCGCCCAGCTCTTCCTTCATGAGGATGAGCCACTGCAGCGCTGTCTTGGCGACGCGGATCCCGCCCGCCGGCTTGAAGCCCACCGCGTGGCCGGTGCGCTCGTGGTAGTCGCGGATCATTCGCGTCATGACGACGCCGACCGGCAGGGTGGCGTTCACCGCTTCCTTGCCGGTGGAGGTCTTGACGAAGTCGGCCCCCGCCATCATCGCGACCATGCTCGCGCGCGCGACGTTCGCGAGCGTCGCCAGGTCGCCCGTCCCCAGGATCACCTTCATGTGCGCGCTGCCGCAGGCCTCGCGGAAGCTTTTGACCTCGTCGTACAGCGCTTCCCAGTCGCCAGCGAGGGCGTGGGCGCGGGTGATGACCACGTCGATCTCGCTCGCGCCGGCCGCGGCCGAGGCCTTGATCTCCTCGATGCGCTGGGGCAGGGGATTGAGCCCCGCCGGGAAGCCGGTCGAGACCGCGGCGACCGGGATTCCCGAGTCCTGCAGCGCCTCGACCGCCAGGGGCACGAACGCGTGATAGACGCACACCGCGCCGACCTTGATGCCGAGGGGGCTCGCGCCCAACGCATCGAGGACCTCTTGGCGCACCGGGTGTTGTGCCTTGGCGCAGAGCCGCAGCACGTTGCTGGGCGTGTCGTCACCCTGCAGGGTAGTGAGGTCCATGCAGCTGATGGCCCGCAGCAGCCAGGCGGCCTGCCACTCCTTCTTTACGGTGCGGCGCGTGGGAATCGTCGCGGCGCGGCGCTCCACCGCGCTCCGGTTCACGCGTAGCGCGCGTACGAGGTCGAGGTCGAGCGCCGTCCCCGGGTTGCGCTCCGACCGCGTGACCACGCGGAGCGCTCGCTCGGGCGTGACGGCGGGGGCGACTACCGGTGCAACAGCCGGCTCGTACTTGCGTTTCGTTTCCATGATCTTGCCTTCAATCTAAGATGTCGGCGCCGGACCGGGGTCGCCTTCAGGCCCCTGCCTGCATGACACCTGAGCAAGCGCCCGGCCCGGTGTCGCGCACACGCCACCGTGGCGTCAGCCGCCCTCAGGGGTGTAGTACTTACAGTAGGGCGACGTCACCGTGAAATCAGCGCGCCGCGCGCGGGAATCTCCCCCCCGCACCGGCCCTGTGGAGGTGTCCGATGCATGCCTTCCCAGCTCCCACGCCACGGAGCAGTCTGGAGCGCAGAGGGTCCGCGGGTTGCGCGATGCAGGGGCGATCCCCGGCGGCACGAAGGCGAGCGCGGTGGGGTGTGGTCGTTCTAATCGGGTGGGGGCTCGGCGCGTGCAACGGCGGCGAGACGCTGGGCGGGCCTCCGCTGGCGGGCTTCGCCGCGGTGGCTGCCGGTGCGGGCTTCGCCTGCGGTGCCACGCCGAGCGGCGTGGCGTACTGCTGGGGCGACGGCTGGTACGGTCAGCTCGGCACCGGCGCGACGCAGACGAACAGCACGACGCCAGTGCCGGTGGCCGGCGGGCTCACCTTCACGGCGCTGACTGCCGGATCCAACTTCGCGTGTGCTGTCACACCGAGCGGCACCGCGTACTGTTGGGGCGGGGGTCAGCTCGGCAATGGCTCGACCGCCGGTAGTGCCACGCCCGTGGCGGTGGCGGGCGGGCTTGCTTTCACGACAGTGAGTGCTGGGCCGTTCTTTGCGTGCGGCGTCACGACGAGCGGCGCGGCCTATTGCTGGGGCGGGAACGGTGCCGGACAGCTCGGCACTGGCACGCAGACTGGCAGCCTGACCCCTGTACCGGTCGCGGGTGGGCTCGCCTTCACGACGGTGAGCGTCGGGGGGGGCCTCGGTGGGGGAGGTTTCGCGTGCGGCATTACCACCGTCGGCGCCGCGTACTGCTGGGGCGACAACATTGCTGGTGAGCTCGGCATCGGCACGACGACGGGACCCCAAAACTGTTTCAGCGTCTCGCACCCCCAAGCGTGCAGCACGACGCCTGTTGCGGTGGCGGGCGGGCTCACCTTCAGGGCAATCAGCGCCGGGTCGGGCTTCGCGTGCGGCGTCACGACGAGCGGCGCCGCGTACTGCTGGGGCGCGAATCCGTACGGTCAGCTCGGGACGGGCACCACTACCGGGAGTGCGACGCCCGTGACGGTCGCGGGCGGGCTCAGCTTTCGCGCGGTGAGTGCCGGCGCGAGCGCCGCGTGCGGCGTCACAACGAGCGGCGTCGCGGAGTGCTGGGGCGTGAACTCGGACGGTCAGCTCGGCACCGGCTCGACGACCGCGAGTACGACGCCCGCTGCGGTCGTGGGCGGGCTCACCTTCTCTGGGGTGAGTGCAGGGGACGCGTTTGTCTGCGGCGTCGCGACCAGCGGATCCGCGTACTGCTGGGGTGCGAACACTGCAGGTCAGATAGGCGATGGCTTCGCGGGGTTCGATGCGACCCCCGCGCCGGTGACGGGAGGGCACACCTTCACGGCGCTGAGTGTCGGTGGGGGCGCCGCGTGCGGCGTCACGCCGAGCAGCACGGCCTACTGCTGGGGCATGAATTCGGACGGTCAGCTCGGTACCGGCACGACCGCCGGGAGTGCGACGCCCGTGGCGGTCGCGGGAGGGCTTGCCTTCACAACGGTGAGTGCCGGGCATGCCTTCGCGTGTGGTGTCACGACGAGCGGCACGGCGCAATGCTGGGGCGTGAACACGTTCGGCCAGCTCGGGACCGGCACCACTACCGGCAGTGCAACACCGGCGACGGTCGCGGGTGGGCTTACCTTCACGACGGTGAGTGCCAGCGATGCGTCCGCCTGCGGCGTCACGACGAGCGGCGCCGCGTACTGCTGGGGGGCGAATTTTCGGGGTGAGCTCGGCACCGGCACGACGAACGGCAGCGCGACGCCCGCCGCCGTCGTGGGCGGCCTCAGCTTCAAAGCGGTGAGCGTTGGGGGACAGGAATTCGCGTGCGGCGTCACGACCAGCGGCGCCGCCTACTGCTGGGGTGACAACCTTTACGGTGAGCTCGGCACCGGCACGTCGATTGGACCCCAGTCGTGTGGCGGGGCCGCTTGTAGCATGATGCCAGTCGCGGTCGGAGGCGGGTTGAGCTTCGGGTCGGCGAGTACGGGGAACGGGTTCGCGTGCGGCGTTGCGACGAGCGGCGCCGCGTACTGCTGGGGCGTGAACGTGAACGGTAACCTCGGGACCGGCACGAGCACTGGCACCGCAACGCCGGCAGCCGTCGCGGGCGGCCTGAGCTTCTCAGAGGTAAGTGCCGGGGACGGGTCTGCGTGCGGTGTCACGACGAGCGGCGCCGCGTACTGCTGGGGCAACGGGTCTTCGGGCCAGCTGGGCACTGGCACGCGGACGAGCAGCTCCACGCCTCTGGGGACCCTCGGCGGCCTCGGGATCACCGCGGTGAGTGCGGGCGGTGGCTTCGCGGGGCCGGGCTTCGCGGGCTTCGCGTGCGGGGTCACGACCAGTGGTGTCGCCTATTGCTGGGGTGCGAACACGGACGGTCAGCTCGGCACCGGCTCGATCGGCGGCCCCGCCCTGGTCCCCACGCGCGTAGCGCAGTGAACCAAGCGCCGGCACTGGGTTGATCGCGCTATCACCGACTCTGAATCGAACTGAGGACCGCCTGATCAAGAGTAACGCGCGACGCAGGACCTTGCGGGCGCTACCGGCACGAGCAACCACAAATTCCTCCTCGCCTGCACGCCCCAGCTATCGTCGCCCTGTCCTTAGGATGTTGCCGTGGTCAAGCGCTGCTGCTTTGCGCCCACGATCGCGAGCCAGAGCATGGTCGCCCGCGCTAGCGGCGAAGCCGGTCGAGACGGCGGGCCCGGCTCTACTCTACGACGGCTTCCGCTCCTTCGTCGTGTCCCGCTCGGCCTTCCGATCCTTGGCTGGCCGCTCCGCCGGGCGTTGACGTTCCGGCTGCTGGCGTTGCGGCTCGGCTCGTTCGGCCGCGGGTGGGCGAGCGGGGACGGCTCGCTCCGCCGGAGCCTGGCTCGGGGCGGGGGCGGGGGCGGGGGCGGGCTGTTTGTTCTCGCGCGGCGGTGACATCGGCCGCGCGGCCCGGTCCGGCCGGTCGGCGCGACTGGCCGAGGGAGAAGTCGCACGCGGGACGGGGCTGACCGCGGGCACCGGTGCGGCGGGGCGGGCGGGCCGTGCGGCATCACGTTCTGCCGGGGGACTTCGGTCGCTCGGGGGCGTAGTCACGGTGGGCATGGCCGCGCGCGAGGGCGGGAGCCCTTCGCGAGCGGGCCGCAGCGCTTGTGCCGGGCCCTGCGAGCGTGTCGCGGGAACCGCCGGTCGCACCAGCGGTCTCGCGCTCGCGTCCGGCGAGCGAGCGCGCAAGCTGGTGAGGGTCGCGTCGTCGAGCGGCCGGCCGGGACGGGCGCGCAGCGCCTGCTCGCGATTCGCGAACGGCAGCGGGGGCGGGGGCGGCTGCCGGTGCACCACCACTTCGCGTGTGGTGACGGCCGCCGGCGGCCGTCGCACCTCGACGATCGCCGGCTGCCCCAGAACGCTCTGGCGGTCCGGCACGATCCGCGCGGTGCTGCCGACGACGGGCGCCTGCTCGAGTCGGTCGCGCGGAACGACGATCACGCTCCGGTTCACCGGCCGCGACCGGACGAACGTCTCGTGCGACACGACCGTCACCCCGTCCGGGGCCCCGCGGTTGCGATAGTTGATGTTCGTGACGTTGACGTTCGTCACGTTGATATTCGTGACGTTGACGTTGGTCACGTTCACGTTGCGGATATAGGTGTTGCTCACGTGATACGCTGGCACGTAGGGCTCCTCCGGGGCGAGCGGGAACCAGGCCACGCCGCCTCCGCCGCCCGCCCCGATGGCGATGCTCCAGTTATGCCCGCCGACGAATACCACGAGCGCTGGCGCGTACACCGGCCGCGCCACCACGTGGCCCGGCACCCACGCCCAGCCGCCGCCCACGTACACCCAACGGCCATAGTGGAACGGCGCGAAGCCCCACGCGGCATCGTCGATCCACGTCCAGCCCCACGGTTCCACCCAGGCCCAGTGGCCGTAGCGGTACGGCGCCCAGCCCGTGGCCACGGTACGGGGCACCCACACCACCCCGTAATCCGGGGTTTCACGCCAGTCGCCGTTGTCATCCAGGTCCTCGTAGCCGATCACGCGGCGGGAGACGTAGCGCGCCGAGCGCGAGTCGTCCCAGCGGCGGTCGCGAGCGGCGCACCAGTCCTCCCACTCGTCCGAGCGGATCGCGTCGCGCACGTCGTAGCTCGGAGAGGCGCCGCCCGATACCACGGCTGTCTGCTCCGGGTGCACCGAGAAGGCGGAGGCCGCGGCGGTGACCTCGGCTTCGCCGCGTCGCACGGTGACCGACGTCGGGTCGCCGCTGGAATCGACGTCCACGCGATACACGCCAGGGCGCAGCAGGGCTATCGCGCCGTTTGGTGTATCGATCTCGAGGCTCTCGTTCTCGCTCAGGTCGCGCACGCGCACGTTGAGCGACCCCTGTGACAGGCGTACTTGCACGGTGCCATCGTCCAGCGCCAGGAACCCGAACGCGCTCTGTGGGGCGACCCGGAAGGCGGTGGAGCCGACCGTGATCTCCGCCCTGCCATCCGCGTCGGTCCAAAGATGATCCCCGCTGTGCAACGGGTAGTTGACCGTCGCGGCGGCCCAGTCGTCCACGTCGCCCGGACGGAAGGAGACCGATCCGGCGAGGTAGCTCAGCCGCCCTACCCGACTCGGGGGGTCGGCCTGGGGACGATCAGTTCCCTGGAAGGCGGGAAAAGCGCCAAACAGCAAGAGTGCAGTGAGCGAGCCTGCAGTGCGCATGATCGTCTCCTCGCGATGTAGCCCGCCTACGATAAGGCCCCGGTCCCCCACGGCCAAATGGCGTTTCATAGGGGGGACCCTGGTGACGGGGGCTCCGCTAAGGGACCCGGCCCGGCCGGGGGGTGACCGCGTGACCGTCCGGGGTCTAGCGTGGTCATCTTCAGATGGCCTCTCTTTCACCTACCCGGCGGCGGCTGTTGTGGATCGGCTGCCTGGTTCCATTCCTCGGCTCCATCGCGCTCATGGCGTGGTACTGGCCCGGGGCCCTGCCGCAGGACAGCTCGAGCGGTGTCTGGACCGCTCTGGCGCAAGACTTCGCCAAGGGCGTGTTCTACCGGGCCACCGTCAGCGCGTTTGGGTTCGGCGGCACGCGCTATATGCCGCTGTTCTTCGTGCTGCACGGCGCCCTGATCCGCCTGGCGTTCGACCCCGTGACGGCGGGGATCGTCCTGACGGTGCTCACGATGCTGTTGTGCGACGTCGGTCTGTGGCTCGTCTTGTGCGAGCTGGGGGTGGATTGGACCGTTGCCTTACCACTCGCGCTCCTGCCGCACGCTGCTGTGTCGTTTCAGCTGCTCTCCCTGCAGGTGAAAGGTGACTTTCTCGCCGCGGCCTTGACCCTGTGGGGGATGTGGTGCGGGCTCAGGTACGCGCGACACCGCGCCACGCCCTGGCTCGTCGCCTGTGCGCTCGCGTTGCTCGGCGCCTTCCTCACCAAGTTCACTGCGCTGGCGGGCGCGGCGCTCGTCTGCGGCTGGCTCTGGTCGCGTCGCGACCGGCGCGCGGCGCTCGCGCTCGGTGGCTTGCTGGCACTGCTGGCGGGCGCGTCGCTCGCCGGCATCTACTGGGCGAGCGACGAGCGGGTGCTGCCGGCATTCGGCGCGGCGGCCACGGGGGGAATGCATTCGGGGTACGCACTGGGCGCGCCGCTGTGGCTGCTCCTCGTGGCCGTGCAGGATCCTGTGTTTCTGATCGTCGTCGCGGCGGCGGCGGTGTACGCGATCGGCGCGATGCGTGCGCGGGTGTGGAGTCTCCCGGTCGCGTATTTCCTGCTCACCGCCGCGATGACGGTCGTCATCTTCACGTCTCCGGGGGCCGACACGAACCATTTCCTGGATCTCTTGGCTGCGTCGGTCCTCGTGCTCGGCGAGCGGCTCACGCGCGAGTCCGAGCGCGCCCGGCTCGCCCTGGCCGTTCCCCTCGTGCTCGCCGTCTTGAGCGCGGTCACCTGGCTTCCCGGCATGATTTCCATCAGGTCGCTGATCGAGAAGGGTGGAAAGCCCGAGCGCCGAGCGGTCGCTGCGCTGGCGGCGCGACTCGGGCCCGAGGCGCACGACTTGCTGAGTGAGAATCCGATCCTCCCGGTGCTGCTGGGCGAGCGGCCCCGCGTACTCGACCCGTTCACGCTGCGGCTCGTCGCGCGGCAGCAGCCGGCAGCCGGGGCGGACTTCAACGCGCGGCTGGCGCATCGGGAGTTCGGGGCGGTGGTGCTGGTCGACTTCACCGGGTCGGACCCGACGCACATCGCCAGTGCACTGCGCGCCTGCACCGCGAGCGATGGGGAGCGCTGCTATGGCGACGTGCTGTTTCCTCCGGGATTCCTCGAGCGACTCGACCGCAGCTACGTGCTGAGCTTCGTGGAGCACCCGTTCGTCGTGTACGAGCCGCGGGCGGGCAGCCGGGGTTCGGTCGGTGGACTGGTGGGGCAGTGACGGTGGGGCGGGATAGACCGACTGCCGTTACGCGTTAAGTTGTTCGGACGACTGCCGCGCCCGTAGCTCAGGTGGATAGAGCAGCAGCCTTCTAAGCTGTTGGTCGGAGGTTCGAATCCTCCCGGGCGCATTCCCACCGGGAGCCGCGTCGCATCAGCGAGCGGTCCCGCCCGTCCCCTTGGTCTTCGGCTCCAGCCGGTCGAGCGCGAACCGCAGCCGGAACAGCGCCGCGTCCAGATCACGCCGGTGCTCGTCGTCCAGTTCGTCCGCGTCGGCTACCTGCGCGATCAATTGCAGGGCGTTGCGGATGTGCTCTGCCGCCGATTCTTCGGCGCGGCGCTCGGCCCGGCTGCGGCGTTGCGCGGCGCGACGCTCGCCCTTGCCGCGCCGCTCCTTCCTCGCGCGACGCTCGACGGGGACGAGTGCCAGCCCCTGGCGCCGCTCGCCGCCGCGCCGCTCTGTGCCATTGCGGCGCTCCGACGCGGCGCGCCGGTCCGCGAGCGAGCTGGCTTTGTCGTGGGAGAAGAGCACGCTCGAATCTGCCTCCGGCGCCGATTTCCTGCCACCACGCGCCGTGCGGGCGCCCGCCCGGGTAGCGCCCTCGCGCGCCACGGCGTATTACTAGGCCCACACCTGGACCATCGAGACCGCCATTCTTCCGGAGGTGGCCCGTGGAATCGCACCGCATCGTTCCGTTGCTCGCAGCGCTCCTCGTGGCGCGCACGGTTGCCGCTCAGCAGACCGGCTCGGTCTCGGGGACCGTCGCGGCGGCGGAATCCGGGACGCCGCTCGTCGGCGCCAGCGTCGTGATCGTCGGAACCGTGCGCAGCGTCCTCACCAACGACAAGGGGCAGTACCGCCTGAGCGTCCCCGCCGGGGTGCGTACCGTGCGCGCGCGGCTTATCGGGTACGAGGCGGCGGAGCAGCGGGTCACCGTAGCGGCGGGGCAGACCGTGACGGCCGACTTCAAGCTTGCCGCGACCCCCCTGTCGTTGAACGAGGTGGTGGTGGTCGGCGCGCGCACATCGCGCACCGCCGTCGAGACGCCGGTGCCCGTAGACGTGATTTCCACACAGGAGATCGCGGACAACGGTCAGACCGAGGTCAACCAGATCCTCGCGACGCTCGCCCCCTCGTTTAACGCCTCGCACCAGACCATCGCCGACGGGTCGGATCACATCAACCCGGCGAGCCTGCGCGGCCTCGGCCCCGATCAAGTGCTCGTCCTGGTGAACGGCAAGCGGCGGCACGCGAGCGCGCTGGTACATGTGAACGGCACCTTCGGCCGCGGCACGGTCGGAGTGGACCTGAACGCGATCCCGACGGCGGCCATCGACCGGATCGAGGTGCTGCGGGACGGCGCATCCGCGCAGTACGGGTCGGACGCCATCGCCGGCGTGATCAACATCGTGTTGAAGCAGCAGGCCGAGCACCTCGACCTCACGACCACGGCCGGCACGACGGCCGGCGGCAAGAGCGTGTCCGACATCGCGAGCCAGCACGACGGTGACCAGATTAGGACCGAGGTCGACTACGGGTTCAAAGTCGGTGACCGCGGCTTCTTCAACGTCGCCGCCGAGTACCTGGACCGGGGGGCCACTAGCCGAGCAGCTCCCTACACGGGCAACGATATCTTTCTTGGCGTGACGACCCAGGCGAGCACGGATTCGGCGCTCGCCGCCCACGGCCTCACGCGCCAGGACTTCACCATCCGCCTCGGCCAGGCGGCCGCGACGGAAGGGATGGCCTTCTACAACACGGTCGTACCGCTCAGCGAGAACGCCGAGTTCTACAGCTTCGGCGGCGTGTCCCACCGTAACGGCGTGGCGGCCGGCTTCTACCGGTTACCGAGTCAGGAAGCGCGCGTCGTGCCCCAGCTCTACCCGTTCGGGTTCCTCCCCGAGATCCGCACCATCCTCGACGACAACTCTGGCGCCGCTGGTGTGCGCGGCGCGCTCAACGGCTGGGACGTGGACTTCAGCGTCACGCACGGCACCAACGCCCTCCATTACTTCGTGGAGCATTCGGACAACGCCTCGATGGGCACGGCGAGCCCGACGACCTTCGACGCGGGTATCCTCGCGTTCGGCCAGACTGTCGGCAACCTCGATCTGGTGCGGGCGCTGGGTGCCCAGGGCGGGTTCCGCTCGCTCTCGCTCGTGGCGGGCGGCGAGTTCCGACGTGAGGAGTACCACATCTCGCCCGGCGAGGACGCATCCTGGCAGCTGGGCAACGGCGGCAGCCGGCGGGGCATCGATTTCGACACGACGTCCGCTGGCAAGCCGAAGGAATCGGGCGCCCAGGTGTTCCCGGGCTTCCAACCCGCCAACGCCCTCGACCGCAGCCGCAACAGTGTGAGCGCCTACGGCGGCATCGAAAGTCAGGTGAGCGAGCGCTTCCTGGTGGACGTCGGCGGCCGGCTCGAGAGCTACAGCGACTTCGGCCGCAGGTTCAACTGGAAAGTCGCCTCCCGGCTGGAGGTCGCGCCGCGCGTCGCCGTGCGCGCCGCCGTGAGCACCGGGTTCCGCGCTCCCTCGCTCGCGCAGGTGTGGTTCAACAACGTGAGCAATCAGTTCGCCATCGACGCGAGCGGCAACCTGATCCTCAATCGGGTTCTCACGAGCAACAACCAGAGCCGGGTGACGAAGGCGTTTGGGATCCCGGACCTGGCCGAGGAGACGTCCGTGAACCTGAGCGCCGGGATCACCGCGCAGCCGCGTTCCAATGTGTCGCTCACGGCGGACTTCTATCGCGTCACGATCGACAATCGCATCGTGCTCACCAGTCAGTTCTCCTCGCTCGCGGCGACCGAGCCCAACGCGGCGATCCGCGCCCGGATCGCGCAGATCCTCTCACCGTTCCAAGCTCAGGGCGTGACCACGGCGCAGTTCTTCACCAACTCGGTGGACACGAAAACTTTGGGGGTGGACCTGGTGGCGTCGTATGCTACCGCGCTCGGCGGAGGGACGCTCAACGTGACCGGGTCGGCGACCTTCACCAAGACGGACGTCGAGCGCGTGAACGTGCCCCAGGCCATGGCCGACAGCTTCACGAGCGGCAATCTCGACACCGTCCGGGTGCGCATTCTCAACCCGGAAGATCGCAACCGACTGGAAGACGCGCTCCCGCGCCAGAAGGGTTCGCTCCAAGTGCGGTGGCAGCGCGGCCGGTTCGGCGCGCTCGGACGAGCGACCTATTTTGGCCCGATCGAGTATCACCATCCGACCAACCCGGCTAACGACGAGCACTTCGGCGCGAGGACGCTGTTTGACCTGGACCTGGGCTACCAGGTGGGCGGTGGTGTGCGACTCGCCGTGGGCGGGAGCAACATCTTCAACACCTTCCCGGACCAGCAAAGCAAGGCCGCGAACATCAGCTTCGGCCGCTTCATTTACAGCCGCCGCGTGACGCAGTTCGGCATCAACGGGGGGTTCTACTACGGGCGGCTGCAGCTCACGCTGTGACTCGCGGCGGGAGCCTGTATCTTCAAGCGGGAGACCCCCTTGACTCAGGTCCGCCAGACGGGTTAGCATTGCCGTCTGCACACGAAGTTTTTTCGTGCGCCGGCTCTTTGAGAACTGATGGTCGAGCGTGTGGAGTGCGGCCCCGATACGAGCGCACACGCGGTCAGACGCGTGGCGCCATGGGGTTTCAACTCTGACGTGATTCGGACGACAGCAGAATACAGTCGTTCGGTTCGAGCTGTTCGAATTCTTCAATCATTGGAGAGTTTGATCCTGGCTCAGGACGAACGCTGGCGGCGTGCCTAACACATGCAAGTCGCACGGGACTGGGGGCAACTCCAGTTCAGTGGCAGACGGGTGCGTAACACGTGAGGAACCTGACCGACGGTGGGGGATAGCCGGCCCAACGGCCGGGTAATACCGCATATCCTCACTCGGGGGCATCCCTGGGTGAGGAAAGCAGCCGCAAGGTTGCGCCGGCGGGGGGCCTCGCGGCCTATCAGCTTGTTGGCGGGGTAATGGCCCACCAAGGCGACGACGGGTAGCTGGTCTGAGAGGATGGCCAGCCACATTGGGACTGAGACACGGCCCAGACTCCTACGGGAGGCAGCAGTGGGGAATATTGCGCAATGGCCGCAAGGCTGACG
>Ga0209802_1000236_pt1 | contig 41652 bp, 42 predicted proteins | sample GraSoiAngelo_129_FD_185886 | JGI IMG/M metagenome (GOLD analysis project Ga0209802, IMG submission 185886) | Grasslands soil microbial communities from the Angelo Coastal Reserve, California, USA - 14_0927_12_40cm (SPAdes) (version 2) | ecosystem: Environmental > Terrestrial > Soil > Grasslands ...
TCGCCGCGCGAGATGATCTCGTCGATCGATTTCGACGCCGCGAGCTGACGCGCGATACGCGGATCGACATAGTGGCCGAAGATCGCCTCCACCTTGCGCCGCTCACGCTCCTCCAGCACGTAGCGCGCACCAAGCGAGAACGACGCCGCCAGCGCAATAGCGATCGGGGCGTAGAGAGGGTCGCTCAAATAGCCGTTCTGTCCGAGCACGACGACGACGGCGAAGTAGGTGAGCAGGATGACGGCGGTGAGCAGCATTCCGTTCCGGAACGACAGCACGTAGACGAACAGGCCAACTACCGTCGACAGCAGGAGTATCGCGAGGTACAGCGAGATTGCCGGCTGCAAGTGGATGTATCGATCAGACAGGACGGTGCTGATCGCGTCGCCCATGATCCGGTAGCCGTAGTTCTGGTTGTCGAGCATGCATTTCTGCCGGGCAGCCGGGCAGAAGCTTTTGTCGTGCGGAAAGCTCACCGCCTGCGAGTAAACGTCGCCCGCATCGATCAGCTTCGTGCCGATGACGACGATGTGGTTGGTGATGACTTCCGGGTGCGGGCAGCTGGCGTTCAGAGCGTCGACGTATGGGCACGTGGGGCTTCCGCCCTTCGTGAAGTTGATCAACATCTGGTTCCCGACGAGCGGAATGTGGTGCGACCCGAAGGTGGCCTCGGTACCCGCTGGGTTTATCGACAGGGCCGAGCTGATGCCTTGCGAGATCCTCAACGCCTGCATGAAAGCGGGCTCCTGCGCTTCGTTCTCCGGACACGTGTTCTTTGGTCGCAGCTCCACCCCCCGGATCGAGTCGGCCGCATCAGGGATCGAGAACCCGCGCTCGCCGACCGCTGCGGCCACCGCCGCGAATTCAGGCCTGGGCGCATCGTCCGCGGTGCAGACCAGGACGACGTTGCCCGCCGACTTGATCGCCGACGTGAGCTCGGCGTCGGTGTTTTCAGTCGGATTCTCAGGATCGTTGAATGTGAGATGGTCGAGGACGACGTCGAACAAGATCACCTTCGGGTGCAGGCTCGCGAGGTAGTTGATCACCTTCGCGTGATAGGAGTTGAGCCAAGGGTAAGCGCCGAGAGAGTCATTTGATCGCTGATCGATCGCCACCAGGGTTATGCGTGGGTCGGCCGAAGGAGCGGGGAACAGCTGATCCTGGGCCGCGTCGAACGACCTGTTGATCACGCCGAAGTAACCGAACGCGGTGACCAGCATGCCCGCGATCAGGCCCGCCAGCGCGAAACGCCAGGCCAAGCGCCAGTCGCCGACCCGCTCGCGGACCATGCGCCGCTATCTTAGGAGGGGTGCGGCTGAGCGTCCTCGAATCGCGGCGGACGCTCGCGATCTACATCGCGGCCGGCGCATCGTTCGCCGCACTTTCGGCGCGCGGTCTCACCATCCCGCTCTATGCGCACGACCTCGGCGCGGATCGGTTTCAGGTCGGCGCTCTGTTCTCGGTGGGCACTCTGGCCGCGGCCCTGCTCTCGCTGCCGTCTGGACTTCTCATCGACCGCTTCGGCGCGCGATCGCTGCTGATCTTCTCGCTGCTCGTGGCCGCGGGCTCACAGCTCGCGGCCGCCGCCACGACGACGGTCCTCCCGTTGTTCATCTGGCAGATCGTCGGCGGGCTCGGCGGGGGCGCCCAGCAAGCGGCGCTGTTCTCGGCGGTCACGGAATCGGTGAAGAGCGGCCGACTCGGCCGAGCGATGGGATGGCTCACGTTCTCGATGCAGGCGGGTTTCTTCATCGGCCCGTCCATCGCAGGGGTACTCCTGAACTGGCTTGACATCCGGACCGACCTGGCGGTCACCACCGCGCTGCTCGTCTTCACCATCCCCGGCGGGCTCCTGGCGAGCGGCACGCGACAATCGTCCCGACGCGGGCTTTCCCTGCGTGAGCCCTTTCGCGCGCTCGTGGCTCAGCCCGCCTTCGTGCCGGTCGCGATCGGGCTGGTCGCGGCTTCGTTCGCATGGGGCACGGTCGGCGCGTTTCTCCCCATCTTTGGCAAAGAAGCGCTTCGGCTGCCTAGCGCTCAGGTCGGCCTCCTTCTCGCTCTGCAGGCTGTCGCCAACGGCGTGTCGCGAATCCCGGGCGGGATGCTGGTCGATCGCGCCCGGCGTCGCTGGCCGATCGTCTTCACCGGGGTCGTGGTCTGGTCGGCGGCCGCTATCGTCCTCGGCCACCTGACCGGCTTCTGGGCGCCGGCGATCGTGCTGGTCGTGGCGACGCCGTTCATGGCCACCGCATTCGTCGCGATGGGAGTGGTGTTCGCCGACCTATCCGCGGTATCCACGCGCGGCGTGACGATGGGGATTTACGGCACCGTGCTCTTCCTGGGCCTTTCCGCGGGCCCGCTCTTCTTCGGTCCGGTCGTCCAGAACTACGGCTATGCCGCGGGGTTCACCGTGTGCGCTGTGGCGGCGGTTGTGCTCGCGATCGTGATGGCCGCTTTCCACGCGGAGCCGCTCCGGCGACGCGCCGGGGTGAGGCTGCCTCCGCCGGCGCCCGGGACTTGAGGAGCTCGTCGAGCACATAGCGATAGCTGGGAAACGGCAGCTGTCCCCCCCCCGCGACCTTACGCGTGCTGCTGTTGCTTGGAGGGCGCTGCCTTCATGTCCGACACACGCACCTGGTTGCGGCCGCCCATCTTCGCCGAGTACAGGGCCTGGTCGGCGCGCTCGATAAGGCTAGTGAAGAGCGCCGCCTCGGCCGTGGCCGCCACGCCGATGCTGATCGTCAGCTTCAAACCGCCGGGGAACGTGTGCGCCGCGACCTTGGCGCGGATGCGCTCGGCGAGAATGCGAGCGCCGGCGTCGTTCGTCTCATGCAGCACGAGCGCGAACTCCTCGCCGCCGTATCGCGCGCAGACATCGGACTCGCGGGCGCCTGTGCTCAGGATCGAGGCGAGCTCAGCGAGCACCGCGTCGCCGTGAAGGTGGCCGTATGTGTCGTTGACCTGCTTGAAGTGGTCGAGGTCGACCATCAGGAAGGCGATCGGCTTGTGGTGGCGGCGCGCGCGGGTCGTCTCTTTCAGGAACTGCTGCGCCAGCGCCCGCCGGTTCGGAAGCTTCGTCAGCTCGTCCGTCAGCGCGTTCTCTTCCTGCGCCTGGAACAGCTGCGCATGGCGGATGGCGATCGCGGCCTGCGATGCGACTCCGATCAGGAGGTCGCTCTGGTCCTCGGTCAGCTCGCGCCAGGCGTTCAAGTAGAGCTCCAGCGCGCCCATCAGCTGGCCGGAACGAGTAACGGGCACGACCAGCACGTGCTGCGGGTGACCACCCGCCTCGAGGCCGGGTGCGGAGTCGTCGGCGAGGCGGACGACCACCGGCCGCATCGCCGCGAGCGCCGACCGCAAGGGCTCTTCGTCCAGGGCGCGGACGGTGCCACGCGGGCGGTGGGTGAGGCCGTACTGAGCCTGGCGGCGCATCTCAGTCTTGCCCGGCACCACCAGGTACATCGAGCCGGCGACGGCACCCATGATGCGGCCCGCGTGCCGGATGGCGACGTCGAGGACCTCTTCGAGACCCAACGAGGAGTTGACCGCGGAAGCCATCGCCAGGAGAAGCGCCGCACGATCGCGGGCGCCACTTTCGTCTTCGAGCGCCTCTTGCAGCCGTCGCGTCATGCCTCGCATGCGCATGAGGGCGATCGTCAACAGGATCACCGCGATGATGAACAGCACCGAGGTGATCAAAAGAACGGACGCTATATCGGGCACGGAAACCCTCCCCGGGTTCGAACTTGCCATAGGGTAACGCCGCGGGGCGTAAGGTTGATCCCCGCTATCCCCGCTATACTCGCTCGCGACCTGGAGCCGATCTCTTTCGACGACCTACCACTCGGCGGTGAGTGGACGACCCGGCGGCGCACCATCTCGGAGGCTGAGATCGCGCTCTTTGCCGGGGTCGCCGGCGACTTCTCCCCACTCGCGATCGACGCCGGTCACGCCGGCGCGCGCTTCGCCCCGCCAGCCCTCCTGGTGGCGGTGGCCATAGGCCTGGGAACCATGGACATGCCCCTTCCCTCGGTGGCCGAATGGGAGTGGCTGAACTGGAAGTTCCCCCGCCCAGTGCGGGCCGGGGAGACCATCTACGCCCGCTGGACACTTACGCAGAAGCGGCCGCCCGTCGGCGGGGCACCCACCGCCATCGTCGTGTGGAGGGTGGACGTCCACACCGCCGATGGAGCCATGTGCGCGGAGGGGGAGGTAGGGGCCAGCGTGCGGCGCAAGGCTCCGGCCGCCCGGACCCAACCGGTCCAACCCGCCCAACCCGCCGACGCCGCCCAGGCCGCTCCGGCGTCCCGGAGGCGCCGAGGTCGGCGGTCGCCCGCCACGGCAAAGCCGGTGGAGCCGGCCCCGCCCCCGGTCGAGGTTGCGCCTACAGCGGCTGCCGAGAAGACGAGCACCGCCAGGCGGCGCCGGCGCCGGCGCCCACGTGCCGGCAGCTCATCCGGCCACGACGGCCAGCCCTCCTCGCCCCCTCCGGCGCCCACCGCCAGTTCCCCTCCGCCGTCACCGGCGCCGGTCACCGTGCCGGCTTCGGCCCCGCCAACCGGTGCGCTCAGCCGCGTAATGAAGAGGCTCCGCCGAACTTAGGCCGGCGGTTCCAGGGCCTCGATGTACTCGATGACGCGCCGGGTCAGCTGCGACGGAGTCGAAGCCCCGCTGGTGACGCCGACCTTCTGGGCCCCCTTGAGCCAGGCGAGGTCGAGATCCTCGAGCCGGTCGACCAGGTAGGCGGGCTTGTTGCCCAGCTTCTTGACCACCTCGACCAGGCGCAGGGAGTTGGAGGAGCGCGGGCTGCCGACCACGATCACGACGTCGACCAGCTTCGCGGCCTCCACCGCCGCCTCCTGCCGCTCCTGCGTGGCGCGGCAGATCTCGTTGTGGACCTCGGCTTGCGGGTAGCGTGACTTCACGCGGCCGATGAGGTCCTCCGTATCCCACACCGAAAGGGTGGTCTGGCAGGTGACGGCGATCCGATCGCCCTCGAGCTCGAGCGCATCGATGTCCTCCGGGTCCTGGACCAGGTGCACCTTTCCGGGTGCCTCGCCCACGACACCTTCGGGCTCGGGGTGTCCCTTGCGTCCGATGTAGACGACCTCGTAGCCCTTGCCGGCGAGATCGGCGACCAGCTCGTGCGTCCGCACGACGTCCGAGCACGTGGCGTCGATTGCGGTGAGGCCTCGCTCGACCGCGCGCTGCTTGACCTGGGGCGAAACTCCGTGCGCGGTGAAGATCACCGTGCCGTCCTTGATCTGGTCGAGACCTGCCAGGCGGTCGGGCGGATCGACCAGCGCGATCCCCTGCGCCTGGAGATCGTCTGTCGCGTGCGTGTTGTGAACCAGCATGCCGAGCATGTGCACCGGCCCATTGGTCTCTTCGCGCACCCGCTTGGCGATCCGGAACGCATCGACCACGCCGTGGCAGTAGCCGCGAGGGGTGATCCTGACGACTTCCATGGCTATCGAGTCTACGCGGACCCGTTCTTATCGATCTGCTAAGCTTTACTCATGGCAGAGCGAGTAAAGATCAAGCGGCAACGGGGTTTTACGCGTTTGTCGGCGAAACGCCAGATCACGCTGCCGATTCGCGTTGTTGAGGACCTCGGGCTTGAACCGGGCGATCAGCTGCGGGTGGACGCGGAGGGAGATAGGGTCATCCTGTCCCGAGCCGAAACAGTTGGTACACAAAGAGCCCATTCGATTCGGACAGCGGCCGGCAGCCTGACCGGAAGCTACGGCCCGAACTACTTGAAGAAGCTGCGGTCCGAGTGGCGCTGACCATCCTGGATTCAAGCATCGTGATCGGGCTTCTCGATAGATCTGATCAGCTTCACCAGGCTGCCACTGCGGCGATGCTGGCGCACGCCGGAGACGATCTCCGACTGCCCGCCTCGGCCTACGCCGAGTGTCTGGTGGGCCCCGCACGACGTGGCCGGCTGGTCGATGCGCGCGCTCGCGTGGCAGAACTCCAGCTTCAGATCGAGCCGTTGACGAGCACGATCGCCGAGCAGGCGGCACAGCTTCGGTCGCGGTTTCGGTCGCTTCGCCTACCCGATGTCTTGGTCATCGCCACGGCAGAGATGCTCAACGCCGACACGATCCTGACCGGCGACGCAGCTTGGCGCCGGGCCGATCCGCGAGTCGTCCTGGTCAGTTGAGACCACGCCGACAGGTTCTGTCGGCGACTAGCTCAACCCCACAAAAAGGTCCGGCTCTGGCAGCGCCGATCCTGGTTTGCCGCGCGCCAGCTGGTAATACTCGGTGCCGAATGCCAGCCTGTAGATCTGGTCGGCCATGTTGGCGAACCACGAGTTGGGATCGTTCTGGCTCACATGCGCGGCGAACGCGGCGCGCTTGCGGTCGACGAATTCGGTGACGTCGACTCTGGTGGTCACCAATTCATCGGGCGTGCCCTGGATGGTCGCGCCGATGGTGTCGTCGCGACGCGCTTCCTCGGGCATCTGCTCCCGGAAGGCCTGCATCAACGAGCGCGGGATGGCCGTGTAGTAGAGCTTCTTCGGCGTCCACGGCTCGCTCGAGCGCAGCAATGAATCCAGCGCGGCATTGGTCACGAAATGGGCCTTGACGTGGTCGGGGTGTCCGTAGATGCCGTCTTCCGCGTACGTCACCACGACCTCAGGCTTCTCCTCGCGCAAGATCGCCGCCAGCTTGGCGGCTGCCTCCGCGAGCGCTGCTTGGTGAAACGAGGTGGGATTTTCGTTGTCGGCGGTCCCGACCATGCCCGAGTCGCGATAGCCAAGGAACTCACCGCGGTCGACGCCGAGGATCCGGGAGGCATTCTCGAGCTCTTTCGTGCGCACCTCCGCCAGGTGCGGGCGCGTGGCTTCCTCGTCCATATTGTGGATCTCGCCCACCTCGCCGCGAGTCGCCGTGACGAGCACGACGCGATGACCGTCTTCGTGCGCCTTCATCATCGCGCCGCCTGTCGAGATCGCTTCGTCATCCGGATGCGCATGAACGAGGAGCAAAGTGCTCACGATCGCACCAACAGGTCGGCGAGCTGCTTGATTCCACCTTTGCCGGGACCGGGGATCGTGCGGTCAGCGGCAGCCTGCACCTCAGATGGCGAACCCTCGATCGCGATGCCAAGGCCCGCCCACGCGATCATCGAGGCATCGTTGCGGCCGTCGCCCACCGCGACCGACTCCGCTTGGGCGACGCCCATCCGCGAGCACAGGAACGCCAGCGCCGTCGCCTTGTCGCTTTCGACGCTGGTGAACTCGAGGTAGGTCGGCATGGAGGTGGCGGCGTTGAGCCTGCCCGCCCAGCGCCGGCGCACGTCCGGGAGCAGCTCCTCGAGCGTCGCACTCTGGGCGACGATCACGAGCTTCGGCGTTGTCGGTCCCATCGCCGCGTCGAGGTCACCGACCACATGGATCTCCATCCCGGCATGCCCCGCGTACTCGTGCGCCTCAGGCCGGTCGCGCGCCACCAGCAGCTGGTCGTCGCGGTAGGCCTGGATGTGGAGATCGAGTTCCTGCGCGTAGCGGATGACCTCCATCGCCAGGCCGTGTGCAATCCCATGGTCGAGAAGCATCTCGCCGCTCGGCAGCCTCACCTGCGCGCCCTGGTAGCAGACGATCGGCCCCTCGAGGCCGAGGCGGTGCACCCACGGAAGGGCGCCGGGGAACGGCCTGCCGGTGCACGCGATCACCTCCACGCCGGCCGCGATGATCCCCGCCAGCGCTGCGACGTCGCGCGGGTCGAGGTTGAGCCGGGCGTCGATGATGGTCCCGTCGAGGTCCAGCGCGAGCAGCTTGTACGCAGTAGTGACCGCTATCGCTTGACCTCGGGGTTGAGCAGATTCGGCGGTCGCCCACCTCGCACCGCCGTCGCCATGTTGCGCGCGGCCATCGCCGACATCTCCGAGCGAGTGCGCACCGTCGCGCTGGCGATGTGTGGCGCCAGCACCACGTTGGGAAGCGAGAGGAGACCAGGGTGAACGGCCGGTTCTCGCTCATACACATCCAGACCGGCACCGGCGATTTTCTTCGCGTTCAGCGCCTCGACCAGCGCCGCCTCGTCGATCACGGGGCCACGCGAGGTGTTGATGAGGATCGCCGTGGGCTTCATGAGGCCGAACTGAGCGGTGCTGAGCAGGTGATGCGTCTCCTGCGTCAGAGGCACGTGCACGGAAACGAAGTCGGACTCCGCGAGCAGCCGGTTCAGGTCCACGCGTGCGGCGGCCAGCTGCTGCTCGGCGTCGGGTGGCAGCGGATGCGGGTCGTAGTAGATGACGCGCATGTTGAAGCCCTTCGCGCGGTGCGCGACGCCGCGGCCGATGCGGCCGATGCCGACGATGCCCAGCGTGGCATTGAAGACGTCGTGGCCCAGCATCATGTCGATCGCCCACCCCTGGAACTTGCCCGACCGCGTGAAGTAATCGGCTTCGACGACGCGTCGCGCAGTCGCCATCAAGAGGGTGAACGCGAAATCGGACGTGGCGTCGTCGAGCACGCCAGGAGTGTTGGTCACCATCACCTTGTTTGCGGTCGCGGCCGCCACATCGATGTTGTCGTAACCAACCGCGACGTTGCTCACGATCTTGAGGCCGGGAGTCGATAGAACCGTCTCGCGAATGGGATCCATCAGCTGGCTTACGATGCCGACGCATCCATCCGCTGCGAGACGGATGCCTGCCTCGTCGAGCGGGCGGTCGGACGGATACGCCACCACCTCAGCGGCCTCCGCGAGGATCGAGGGACCGGGATCGAGTATGGGATGCATGAGGAGCACCCGCGGCTTGCCCCTCGTGCTCATGGATTCAGACCCAACTCCTGTGCGATCGGTTTGAGTGCATCGCGGACGATCTCCACGTGCTCGTCGAAGGGTATACCGAGGGCCTCCGCTCCGGCGATCAGCTCATCGCGATGCACACCGCGCGCGAAGGCCTTGTCCTTCATCTTCTTGCGCACGGTGCTCGGCTCGACCGAGCTCAGCGATTTGTCAGGCTTGACGAGCGCGCAGGCGATGATGAACCCGCACATTTCATCGACCGCGTTGAGCGCCTTGCGAATGTTCGAATCGCGGGGAACGTTCAGGTAGTCGGCGTGCGAGGCGATGTCGTCGAGGATGTCGTCAGGCCAGCCCTTCTCGCGCAGCATCGCGATCCCCCGCATCGGATGAAGCTCAGCGGTCGGGCCGGACTCGTAGTCCCAGTCGTGGATCAAGCCCAGCACCGCCCACCGCTGCTCGTCCTCGCCGAAACGTCGCGCGTACGCGCGCATCGCCGCTTCGACGCTGCGCATGTGCCGGCGGAGCTGCTCCGATTGGGTCATCGATGTCACGAGCTCCCAGGCCTCGTCACGCGTCGGAGTTGCGCTCAAATGAGTTGGGGCCGGAGTGCCAGCCGAGACATTTGGGCATCCAGGTGGTCCAAGCCGAAGGCGGGGGTGGACCTAGGAGGAGCGCATTCCTCTGGGGTCCCCGCGCGAAGCGCGGGAGGATGCGAAGGGCCGGGCCCCCCAACGCACGGATCGGGCCGCATGGGGCCCAAAGATCCGGCTGGCATCTCCGGTCTCAACTCAATATCTCCTTCAGGGCTGCGAGCAGGCGCTGGTGCTGCTCGCGAGTGCCAATGGTGATGCGGAACCAACCCGCGATCGGCTCACGATCGTAATGGCGGACGAGGACCCGGCGCTCACGCAGGGCATCGGCGACTGCGGCCGCAGACGAGTCCAAAGGCGGTTTGACGAAGACGAAGTTGGCCGCCGACGGCGAATGCTCAAAGCCTTCTTCACGGAGCTGCTCCTCGAGCCAGGCTCGCTCGCGGACCACGTAGTCGACGATCTTGCGGTGGTGCTCCTCGTCCTCGATCGCGGCCACCGCGGCGACGATGGCCAGGCGGTTGATGTTGTACGAATCCTTGACGGCGTCGAGGGCCACGATCGCCGCCGGGCTGCCGAGCGCGAAGCCGATGCGCATGCCCGCGAGTGCATACGACTTCGACATTGTGCGCAGGATGATCAGGTTCGGGAACTTGCCGATCAAGTCGACCTGCGACTCCGTCGCGAAGTCGACATAAGCCTCGTCGAGCACGACGACGCCGCGCGATCGCGCGACCACGCGCTCCACCGACAGCCGCCCGTGATGGGTGCCGGTGGGCGAGTTCGGGTTGACCAGGAACTTGAGCGGGGCCGGATCCTCGAAGAGGGCTTCCGTCCAGGTCCAGCCTTCGGCGGCCGGATGGGTTGAGGGAATGGCCTCGTGCACCCGGCACAGCGGCTCGAGCAGCGGATACGTCGGCGTCGAGTAGGCGACGCGATCGCCGGCTCCCACGAACGCGCGAAAGCACATCTCGATCAGCTCGTCGGCGCCGTTTCCGAGCGCGACCTGGTTCGCGTCAAGGCCGAAATGTGCGGCGATCGCCAACCGAGCCGGCGCCCCTGTCGGACTCGGATACAGGCGCAGCGATTCGCCTGCCGCGGCCTTGATCGCCTCGATGACCCTTGGTGACGGCGCCAGCGGAGACTCGTTCGTGTTGAGCTTGACCCAGTCCTCGCCGTCGGGCGGCTGCTCGCCGGGCACGTACGGGTGGTAGCCCTCGAGGGCTTTTTTCAGGAAGCTTTTCGACATTCGAGGAGAAACGTCTCAAAGGCGAGGCGCGGGCTGACGTTCTGCTCCAGATAGCCGAGCGTGTCGTACGACAGCTCGAGAAGGCGAGCCCAGCGGCCCTGCTCCCGGCCGCGACTGGCCAGCATGCGCCGGCGCAGCTCGATCTGCCAGCTCGCGATCGCAAACAAGGCAGGGTCCTCGACGTCGCCTTCGCTGCGCCGCCATGCCATCTGACTTCCGTCCAGCTCGGCCGCGACGCGCAGCGGCACATCGGCGGGGGCGCCGAAAACCTCCTCGAGGCGCCGCGTCCATTCCTCGTGCAGGTCGATGACCGTCTCGTCGCCGGCGACGCGCAATGTCCAGCCCGGCCGCCCTCGGGAGAGCTCGGCCAGAAGGCGCGCCCGTCCCGGTTCGACATCGAGCTTGAGCAGCAGGCGTTCGATCTCTGGCGCCGGGACCGGGTGGAAGAACAGCCGCTGGCAGCGCGAGACCACGGTCGGCAGCACGACGAACGGGTTGAGGCTCGGGGTGGTGAGGACGATCACGCGATGCGGATGAGGTTCCTCCAACGTCTTGAGGAGCACGCCCTGGTCTTGATCGCGAAGGCGACCGACGTTCGCGACCAGCGCCACTCTCCTCGTGCCCACCGCGGGCTTCAGGTTCAGGAACGCCTGCAGCGAGAGCTCGTGGAACTCCGGCGGCTTGTCGGGAAGGAGCCTGAGCTCGTTGATGGACAGCGCCTTGATGCGGTCGTCCTCCCAGTAATCGGGGTGGCGGTGAAGTGGCGCTTCAGGCAACAGGGCCGCGGCAAGCGCACGAGCCGTAGTCGACTTGCCAAGCCCGGCCTCGCCGACGAAGAGGTAGGCGTGCGCCAGACGGCCGGACTCGAGCTGCGATCGGAGCTGATCGAGCGCTCGCGAGTGCCCGGCGATTCCTTCGAACGGATCCCCCACGCGCGAAACTCTACGGCTAATCGGATTACTCTCGAAACCTCTCAAAAAGAACCCAAAGTGGAGGCTTAGGCCGGATTTATTCCGGCCGTCACCTACGCCCCATCCAGGCGCCACCCAGCGTGGCCGAGGAGAGGGCGAGGGGACAACTGTCCCCGCGCTTTCTACGGCTTGACGGGTTGGCCGCTCGCCGGCGCTTTCGCAGCCTCGCGCTCGCGTGCCAGCCGCTGGGCGCGGCCCTGCAGCCACACCTCGCGGATGCGCTGCAGGGCGGTCAGGTTGGTCAGGATGGCGAGCAGGAAGACGACGCCCGCCAGCACGACTCCGCCGAAGATCAAACCGACCACGAGCGCAACGACCCGCTCAGGTCGCGCGAACAATCCCGTCTCGCATGTGAAGCCCAGGCTCTGGGCCCTGGCCCGCACGTAGCTCACCAGGAACGAACCCGCGAGCGCCGCGACGGTCCCAAGCAGGAGCCAACGCTGGAGCGGCCCGCCAAAGGTGGCGAAATATGCGACCAGCCCCAGGTACATGGCCCCTTCCGAGTAGCGGTCGAGGGTGGAGTCCAGGAAGGCGCCGTAGGGATAGCTGCGCCGGGTCGAGCGCGCCAGGGCGCCGTCGAGGATGTCGAACGTGCCCGCGAAACCAAGCACGATCCCGCCCCAACGCAGCTGACCCGCGGCGGTGAGCACCGCGGCGACGAACGTCAACAGGGTGCCGAGGACGGTGATCTGATTGGGAGTCACCGGCAGCCGGCCGAGCGCGGTCATCAGCGCCTCCGCGTGTCGACGGACCCAGGCTTCAAACCGCGTCGTGAACATTCATCACCTCTCGCGAACCCACTGCCGCTCGCTGCGCACGCGCTTGCCGCGCCTCGCCATAGACCTCCAGCACTTGCGACGCCACTTCCTCCCACGCGTACTGGTGTGCCTTCTCGAGGCCGTAGTCGCCCATTCGCTTGCGCAGGTGGGCGTCGCGCGCGAGGATGACCAGCGCCGCCCCGAGCTCGGCCCAGCCTTTGGGCCTCACCGTGAGGCTGTCGAGGCCCGGCTCCAGCACGGACATGTAGCCGTCGATCTCCGTCGCGACGACCGGCAGACCGCTGGCCATCGCCTCCAGCAGCACGATGCCGAAGCTCTCAGCGCCCGTCGCCGGTGCGCAGAAGATGTCGGCGCTGCAGTAGTAGCGAGGCAGCACGGAGTCCGGGACGTAGCCGGCCATCACGACGTCCGGCAGCCGGTGCCTGGAGATGTACGACTCGACACTGTTCCTGAGCGGCCCGTCGCCGACGACGATCAGCCGCGTGTTGGGGACGCGCGGCTTCATGAACTCGTAAGCGCGCAAGAGGTATCCGAGTCCCTTGCGCTTTTCGAGCCTGCCGACGAAAAGGATGTTGACGCGGTCGTCGCGCAAGTGTCGGATCGGTGGGTGCCCAGGATGAAACACGCTGATGTCGATCCCGTTGGGAATAACGCGGAGCGGGAAGTCCGGAAAGTAACGGTTGACAAAAGCCTTCGCGGGTTCGCTCACCGCGATTCCGCGGTCAAGGTGCGCGAGGTACGGCTCGAGGATTGGGCGGCCGTAGAGATAGCCGATGTTCGATTTGGCGAAGGCGTGGAACGTGCCGACATTTGCGGTTTGCGACATTCGCAGCATCGTGATGGGTAGTGCCGGCATGAGCGGCTCGTGGAAATGGAGTACGTCGAATCGCTCGCGCTCGACGATCGCGGACACTCGGTCTGCGAGGTGGAAGCTGAGCGTGATGCGGGCGACGGAGTCGTTCACCGGCAGAGAGATGGGGCTGCCGATCCGATAGAACTCGGCGGAATCGAAGTCCACGTCGGCGCGGCTGGAGGGCGCGAAAATGCGCACCTGATGGTCAAGCCGGCGCAGCTGGCGCGCGAGGTGGCGAACGTGATCCGTCACGCCACCCGGCGATGCGAAGTCGTACGGTGAGACAAGCCCTACTTTCACTTTAGGGAGAGCCCTCCCAGATCCGATGAGGCACGTGCCACTGCTCCGGATGCCGGCGGATGAATCCCTCGATGTGCATCAGCAGCTCTTGCGTCACTCGGACCTCGTCCGCCTTCGCATCGCCCGTTGAATTCGCGAACACCGGCGGCGCGCCCTCCACGTCGTATGTGTCGTCGGGCAGCCGGAAAACGCACACGGGCAAGAGCGGAGTGCCCAGGCGCAGCGAAAGCGCCGCGGGTCCGAGCGGAATCGGTGCAGGGCGGCCGAAGAAAGGCATCATCTGACCAGTCCCGGTGATGTCGCGATCGATCGCGGTGACGACCATCTCCTGTTCCTGCAGCGCCTGGGTGACCTTGCGCAACCCGCCCAGATGCAGAGGCAGGACGCTGATCCCCAGACGCGCTCTGGTGTCGCGGTACCACTCGAACAGGGCCCGGGGTTCCAGCTCCTCGGCAAACAGGCTGACCGGCGCGAGGGTCGCCGACCAGATCGCGGAAACTACCTCGTACGAGCCCATGTGGCACGACACCACCATGACGCCCTTGCCGGACGCGCGTGCTTGCTCGAGGTAGTCCAGCTCCTTCTGGCCGACGTGGAGAAGAGGGCGCATCGCCTCGACCTTCATGCGAGGCAGGAGCATGAGGTCGGCATACGCCTTGGCGTGATTGCGAAAGTTCAGCCACGAGAGCTTCCGCAGCTCCAGTGGCGTGAGCTCCGGGCACGCCACCTTGAGGTTGTACTCGAGGCGGGGCCGCGCGAGCGGTGAGAACCACCAGGCGAATCGTGCCGCCACAACGGCGAGCGCATAGGCCCACGCCCGGGGCAACCGCTCCACCAATGATTGGACGATCTTGAATGCGCGCCAGCGCCACTCACTCACTCCCCAGCCCTGAACATTGGCCGAAACGCGTACCACTGGTCAGGGCGTTCTTTGATGAAATCCTCGAACCGCTCGACGACGCGCTGCATGAGGTGTTCTTTGGTGTCCCCTTCGTGGACGCCCAGGGCAGCATCGAGCTGGATGTGATGACGACCCGGCGCGACCGCGTACTGGCAAGCCGGCATCAAGGCAGCCCCGGTCTTGAGGGCAAGCGCGGCGGGGCCCCCCGGCACGATCGCGTGCCGCCCGAAGAAACGGACGTCCACGCCCGGGCCCTGCTCCAGGTCGCAGAGAAGGGCGACGATATGGTTTGCCCGCAGCGCTTCGGTAATTGCCCGGATGGCGGTGCGCCCGAGCATGATCACGTTCATCCCGAATCGCTGCCGGGTTTCCACAACCGCATCGTTCAGCGATCCGGGGAACTTGTCGGCGACGGCCGCGATCGGATACCCGATCGCACCGGCGTAGGCGCCCGCCATGTCCCACGAGCCCATGTGCGGCACGGCCATGATGACGCCGCGACCGCGGGCCAGAGCAGCCTCGAGGTCCTCGCGGCCCTCGAGCGTGACACGCTCGACCAGCTCATCCGGAGTGAGACTGCCGATCAACAGGAAATCCATCAGCATCCGGCCGTAGTTCTGAAAGGCCCGCCTGGCCACCCGCGCCACCTCAGGGTCCGTCGGGCGTCGCCCGAGGGCGGCCGCGTAGTTTTCGAGCGCTGCGTGTCGCTGACCGGAGCTTAGCCAGTACCATGCCGCGCCGCCGGGCGCCGCGGCCGCATGGCGGACGCCCGGCGGGACCGCCCGCAGGATCCGCGCACCGGCTCTGTAGCTAGTGCCGAGCAGCTGCGGTCGCCGGCTTTGTTCGCGCGATGCGGCGGGGGCGGCCGTTCGACGTGGCCTTACCAGCATCGATGAACTCCTCCACCAGGCTTTTCGCCTCGGAGTCGCTGTACTGCACCGGCGGCGACTTCATGAAGTACGAACTTGGTGCTTCGAGCGCACCCCCCATGCCGCGGTCGAGGGCGAGCTTGATACATCGGACGGCGTCGATGACGATGCCTGCTGAGTTTGGCGAGTCGTGCACCTCGAGCTTGAGCTCGACGTTGAGAGGCACGTCGCCGAACGAGCGTCCCTCGAGGCGGATGTACGCCCACTTGCGGTCGTTCAGCCAGGGCACGTAATCGGACGGGCCGATGTGGACGTTGTCAGCGCCGATGTCGTAATCGAGCTGTGAGGTCACCGAGCGCGTCTTCGAGATCTTCTTCGACATCAGGCGGTCGCGCTCGAGCATGTTCAGGAAGTCCGTGTTGCCGCCGAAGTTGAGCTGGTAGGTGCGCTCGAGCTTGACGCCGCGGTCGCGGAACAGGCGCGTGAGCACGCGGTGGATGATGGTCGCGCCGACCTGCGACTTGATGTCGTCGCCGATGACCGGCAGCCCCTTGTCACTGAAGCGCTTCTGCCAATAGGTCTCGCGGGCGATGAACACCGGGATGCAGTTGACGAAGCCGACACCGGCCTGCAAGGCCTGCTCGACGTACCACTTCGTCGCCTCTTCGGAGCCGACCGGTAGGTAGTTGACCAGCACGTCGGCCTTCGTCTTCTTGAGGATGCCGACCACGTCCGAGGTCTCGCCGGGAGCCTTGACGACGATGTCGGCGAGGTATTTGCCGATCCCGTCGTGAGTCATTCCGCGCTGGACCTTGACGCCCGTCTTCGGTACGTCCGTGAACTTCACCGTGTTGTTGGCGCCGGCAAAGATGGCGTCGGAGAGGTCGAGTCCGACCTTCTTCTTGTCCACGTCGAACGCGGCGACGAACTCGATGTCGTTGATGTGATAGCCGCCGAGGCTTACGTGCATCAGCCCGGGCACGAATGTCTTCTCTGAGGCGTCGCGGTAGTAGTGGACACCCTGCACGAACGACGACGCGCAGTTGCCCACGCCGACTATCGCGACGCGAACCTTGCCGTTGTGCTGACCGTTCCTGTGGCCGTTCTTCTGGCCGTTCTTCATGCCCCGACCTCCTCGCGAACTTTCATTTGCTCTGTGATGCCCAGCAACTCATCCAGTCGCGCGCGCTCGCGCGCGATGTTCTCGACGTCCAACGAGCAGTACACCTGACGACCGTCGCGGCGCGTCCGGACGACCCCGCCGACGCGCAGCATGCGCAGGTGCCACGAGATCCTCGGCTGGCTCATGCGCATGTGGAGCGCGAGATCGTTGACGTTTTCTTCGCCGACCTTGCCCAAGCGCTCCAGGATGCGCAGGCGCGTGGGGTTGGCGAAGGACCGAAAGTGGTCCGGAAGCTCGTGACGCGGACTCTGGAGAAACATAAAGGTTCCTTTATCGAAGTCTAAAGCATAAAGGACCGTTTATGTGTGCGACGAGCTTGGTTTAGGTTCGGATGCGTGCCCTAGGGGCGGCGGATCAGGTCCAGGAACTCCGCGCGCGTGCGCGCGTCTTTTCGGAATGTGCCGAGCATGCACGAGGTGATCAGCTGTCCGCCAGGCTTCTGCACCCCGCGCATCTCCATGCACAGATGTCGCGCCTCGACGACGACTCCGACTCCCTTGGGCGCGACCCCTTCGTTCAGAGCTTCGGCGATCTCTTTGGTCATTCGCTCCTGCAGCTGGAGCCGGTGGGCGAACGCGCCGACGATCCGCGGGATCTTGCTCAGCCCGACCACCTTGCCCTTGGGCAGATAGCCGACGTGGCAGCTGCCAAAGAACGGCAGCATGTGATGCTCGCAGAGGCTATAGAAAGGAATGTCCTTGACCAGCACCATCTCGTCGTAGTCCTGGTCGAAAACGGCGCCGGCGATGATGTCCGCCGCGCTGACGCCGTAGCCGTCGGTCAGCTCGCGGAGCGCTCGAGACACCCGGCTGGGCGTCGCCTTCAGTCCCTGCCGCGATGGATCCTCGCCGAGATCGGCCAGCAGCGATTCGATCAGCTCAGGGATGGGATCGCGCTGGGTGAGCTTCGGCTTGGCCATGCCGAGATGGTCACACAATTGCTGGGTGGATGCGATCGCGGCCGTCCAGGTGCTTTCGGAGATCGGATATCTGCTGCGGCAGAACCCCAAGGAGGTCTATCGAGCTCGAGCCTTCTCGGCGGCGGCCTGGACGCTGGCGCTCGAGCGGCCGAACCTGGACGCGCTGTTCAAGGACAACAAGCTCACCTCGATCGAGGGGGTGGGTGAAGGCATTGCCAAGGTGCTGGCCGGGCTGATCGAAAGCGGACAGAGCACGTACCTCGAAAGGCTTCGCGCTGAGACCGGCCAGCCTGCACGCGATGACGAGTCAAGCATCGATCTCGGCGCGTACCAGGGCGACCTGCATTCGCACACCGATTGGAGCGACGGCCGCGCCACGATGGTGGAGATGGCACGCGCCGCGAAGGCGCTGGGATACAAGTACCTCGGCGTCACCGACCACTCGCCGCGCATCAAGGTCGTCAACGGGCTGGATGCCGAACGGCTCCTCGCGCAATCGCGCGAGCGAGAGCAGGTCGAGAAAGAGGTCGACGGCCTGGCTCTGCTGCAAGGGATCGAGGTCGATATCCTCGAGGACGGCGCCCTGGATCTTCCCGACGCGGTGCTGGAGCTGCTCGACGTCGTGGTCGCCTCGCCACATGTAAAGCTGCGGCAGGAATCGTCCGCGATGACCGAGCGCATGCTGCGCGCAGTTTCCAACCCGAACGTCGACGTCATCGGTCACCCCACCGGCCGGAGGCCAGGATCCCGAGAGGGAGCCAGCTATGACTTCGAGCGGGTGTTTCGCGAGGCCGCACATCATGGAGTCGCGCTGGAGATCGATTGCGACCCAGCGCGCATGGACCTTTCGCCCGAGCACGCCCGGCTCGCGCTCGAGCTGGGATGCACCTTCGCACTCGACGCCGACGCTCACGCTCCGGCCGAGTTCGCGTACGTACCGATGGGGGCCTGGATGGCGAGGCGCGCCGGCATCCCGATGGACCGCATTTTGAACTTCAAGCCGCTCGAAGCATTGACAATGATTGCAAAGTGACGTCAAATTGGCATGATGCCCAAAGCGACGACGGTGCGATTCACGGACGAGATGTTCGGGCGGCTCGATCAGGCCTCGGCACGAACAGGGATGCCCGTCAACTCGATCGTCATCGCCGCCGTGTTGGAGTGGATGGAACGTCACACCCCCGCTCCAGGTGAGCCGCGACTCGACGTTGAGTCTTCGCCCTATCTCCAGCGTTTATCCGTTCCGCCCAGGTGGGCGACTCTCAGGCGGGCCGTCGAGGTGGCAGTCGGAAAGCGCGCGTCTCAATCCTTATATCCATTCGAACGCTTCACCTCAAAGGCGAAGAGCCTTCTGACGCTGTCTCAGACCGAAGCTTTGAACGCGGGCTACTCATACATCGGCACCGAGCACATGTTGCTCGCAGCTTTTGGAGAACCTGATTTCCAATCGGCAAATGTATTGGCGGCGCTCGGCGTAGAAGAGGCGACGGTGCGCTCCGCCATCAAACATCTTCTCGGCACGAAGAAAATGCCGATTCCAACGAAAATCATTCCCACGTCTCGAGTCAAGATCGTCATCGAACAGGCCTTCAAGCTGTGCAGCGCGGCCGGCGATCCTAAGGTCAGCACCGCCCACCTCCTGCTCGGCCTTGTCGTCGAAGGAGAAGGAATTGCTGCTCACGTGCTCAAAGACCTTGGAGCGACCCGAGAGCTGATCGAGTCCAAGATGGCTCAGCTGACCGAGCCGGAAGCCTGAATCACCCGGCCCGCCTTACGATCCAGTCGTAATGGCGAAGATCGGGATCATGATCGAGGGCCAGGAGGGCCTCAACTGGGACCGGTGGCGCAGGTTGTGCCACGACGTCGATGCCCTCGGTTTCGCATCGCTCCGTCGCAGCGAGCACCTCATCTCACTGATGGGAGACGACACCCGCGACTGCATCGATTGCTGGACGTCGCTCGCGCTGGCGGCGGAGTGGACCAAGTCGATCCAGTTCGGGCCCATGGTGAGCCCGATGACGTTTCACCATCCCGCGATCCTTGCGCGCAAGGCAGCCGCGGTGGACCTCCTGAGTGGAGGCAGGCTGATCCTCGGCGTCGGCGCGGGATGGAACGAGCGTGAGCACGAGATGTTCGGCGTTCCGTTTTTCACAGTGAAAGAGCGGATGGACCTCCTCGAAAACGGCATCGTGCACATCCGCGACACGTGGAAGAAGTCAAATCCCAAGGCGGCTCAAGACCCGATCCCTCTTCTGATGGGCGGCCGCGGCGAGAAACGGGCGTTGCCGATGATCGCGCGCGAAGCGTCCGAATGGAACCTCTCGCACATGGACGCGGCCGAGTATCGACAGAAGCGCGGAGTGCTCGAAGAAAACTGTCGCGCCATCCGGCGCGATCCGGCGACGATCCGCCACTCGGTGATGGCCACGTACATCATCGGTCGCGACCACGATGACCTCCGTGAGAGGACCGCCAAGCTCCGCGATTTCCTGCCGAGCTTGCGCAAGTTCGACATCGACGGGGCAATGACCGAAGTGCGCAGGAGAGGACTGGTCGGAACGCCTGCGGAGATTGTCGAGCAGATACGCGGCTATGCGGCGCTTGGAGTTGACCTGTTCATGCTTCAGCACTTCCTGCTCGACGACCACGACGCACTGCAATTGCTGGCGTCGGACGTCATTCCGGCAGTGGCTTAAGGTAAGGAAATGGACTTCGAGCTGAGCGAGCCCGAGAAGAAATTCCGCGACGAGGTCCGTGGGTGGCTCAAGGCCAACAAACCGCGCGCCAACGGCTCGATGGCGGAAGGCCAGAAGAGTTTTATCGAGAGCCGGCGCGCGTGGCAGAAGAAGCTGTACGACGCCGGTTACGTCGGCATCACCTGGCCCAAGGAGTACGGCGGGCGCGGCTCGGGCTTCATGGAGCAGCTGATCTTCAACGACGAGATGATCCTGGCGCAGGCGCCCGAGCCCATCAACGTGATCGGGCTGGGCATGGGCGGCCCGGTGGTCATCACGCACGGGACCGAGGAGCAGAAGAAGCGCTACCTGCCACCCCTGCTGTCGGCGGAGGAGATCTGGTGCCAGGGCTTCAGTGAGCCCAACGCCGGCAGCGACCTGTCGGGCTTGCAGACGCGCGCCGAAGACAAAGGCGACCACTACCTGGTCAACGGGCAGAAGGTGTGGACGACGCTGGCGCACGTCGCCAAGTGGTGCATGTTGGTGACGCGCGAGCGCAAGGAGGCGAATCCACGCGACGGCCTCACATACCTGCTTGTCGACATGGAGAGCCCAGGCGTCGAGGTCCGCCCGCTGGTGCAGATCACAGGCGACGCCGAGTTCAACGAGATCTTCTTCAAGGACGTCCAGGTTCCGAAGTCGCAGATCCTGGGCGAGGCCGGCAAGGGCTGGGTTGTGGCCATGACCACGCTCCTGCATGAGCGCGGCACGCTGGGCATGGCCCTTGCGACGCGAGCGCAGATCACCGCGGCCGAGCTCGCCGACCACGCGCGTAAGCTCGGGCGCGGCTCAGATCCGCTGGTGCGGCAGAAAATCGCCAAGTACACGATCGAGGCTCGAGCGCTGCAGCTGAACGGCTATCGCGCGCTCACCGCGATGAAGCGAAATGGAATCCCTGGTCCGGAGGGCTCAATCCTCAAGCTCATGTGGTCGGAGCTCAACCAGCAGATGGCGGAGACCGCCGTTGACGTGGCGGGGCCGGCGGGACAGGTCGGAGATGGCGACGGCTGGAAGTACCAGTTCCTGCGCTCCCGCGCGAACACGATCGAGGCGGGAACATCCGAGGTGCTGCGCAACATTCTCGCCGAGCGGGTACTCGGCCTCCCGCGCAGCCGCTAGCTTTCAGTTCGCCGCAAAAGGTTTCGTCTTGCCGAATAGTTTGGTAAAATGCAACTATGTCCTACGGCTCAGTCGACGAAGCGCTCGCGGCATACAAGAAGATGCACCGGGCTCTGCTGACCTCGACGGCCAGCCGCTGGCGCGACCTCGACATCTCCATGCGGGAGCTCCGCGCGATCTATCTCCTTCGAGATGAGGAGGTGGCCACGGTCGGCCGGCTAGCCGAGCTCTTCGGCATCGGCCTCCCCGCGGCGAGCGTGCTCGCTGACCGCCTCGTCCGCGCCGGATACGTCGAGCGGCGTGAGGACACCGCCGACCGCCGCCGGGTGCTGCTGACGCTCACGCGCGCCGGCGTCCTACTCGTGACCGAGCTGCGCGAAGGCAGCCACCAGCACCTCCGCCGCTGGATGTCCCAGCTGTCACCCGAGGACCTCGCCGCCCTCACCCGAGGCTGGCGATCCCTTGCCGAGGTTGCATCGCACCGGCACCAACCAGTGGAGAGCAAGGCCATATGACCGCCGTGGCGTCTCGCGCAGAGACGGTCCCGGCCGAGAAGAAAGAGAAGAAAGGCGTCGATCGGGCCGTCCTCGCGGTGTTCGCGGGCCTGATGCTCGGCTCGCTCATCGCGTCGCTGAACATGACGCTGGTCGCGCCCGCCCTTCCCACCATCGTGGCGGAGCTCGGCGGCATCGCCGACTACAGCTGGATCCCGATCTCGGCGATGCTGGCCTCGACGATCGTCGTCCCGATCGCCGGCAAGCTGTCGGACATCTACGGACGCAAGCCGCTGTACATGACGGGCATCGTCGTATTCGCCGTCGGGTCGGCGATGTCTGGCTTCGCGCCCAACTTCTGGTTCCTGGTCTTCGCCCGCTTCATCCAGGGTGCCGGCATGGGATTCATCATGCCGCTGTCGCAAGCGATCATCGGCGACATCATCTCGCCGCGCGAGCGCGGCAAGTACCAGGGGATGCTCGGCGCCTCTTTTGGGCTCGCCTCGATCGTGGGTCCCGCCGCCGGCGGCTTCATCACCGACCACTACTCGTGGCGCTGGCTCTTCTTCGTCAACCTCCCATTCGCGGTGCTCACGCTCGTGGTGGTCGCGCTGTACATGCACGTGCCCAACGAGCGGCGCAAGCACACGATCGACGTCCTCGGCAGCATCACGCTCTCCCTCGGCATCACCTGCGCGTTGCTGGCCACGGTCTGGGGCGGCGGGCAGTACGCGTGGGGCTCGTGGGAGATCGTCGGCCTCTATGCGGCGGCGGCACTCCTGCTGGTCGCATTCGTGTTCGTCGAAAGGAAGGCTCCGGAACCGGTCCTTCCACTGCACCTGTTCAAGAGCCGGATCTTCACGTTCTCGAACCTCGCCGGCATCGGCGTCGCAATGACGATGTTCGGCGCGATCTTCTTCCTGCCGGTATTTGTTCAGGGTGTCATCGGCAACAGCGCGACCAACTCCGGCGAGATCCTGATCCCCATGCTCCTGGCGATGGTGGTGAGCAGCATCGGCAGCGGGCAGCTCATATCGCGAACCGGCCGCTACAAGGTGCCCATCCTGGTCGGGCTCGCGGTGATGGGTGTCGGCTACTACATGGTCGCGAACTTCGACATCTACACCACCAATCAAACGCTGGTCGAAGCCATGATCCTGATCGGTCTCGGTCTCGGGGTGACCATGCAGACCTATACGCTGGTCGTGCAAAACTCAGTCGGCCGCGCCGACATGGCGGTGGCGACCTCGGCCACTCAGCTTTCGCGGTCGATGGGATCGGCGCTCGGCCTCGCCATCATGGGCACCATCCTCACGCAGGGGATGGCGACGTCGATCGCGAAGTACATCCCGCCGGACGTGCTGCAGAAATTCCAGTCGTCGGGACACTCGGCAACCGCCGGCGCGGTGTTCGACCCGGCGCAGCTGGCACACCTGCCGCCGGTGCTCGCCGCCGGCATCCGGCACGGGCTGTCCGACGCGCTTCACCCGGTGTTCGTCGCGGGCCTCGCGATGATCTTGGTCGCGTTCATCGCCACCCTCTTCATCCCGGAGGTGCCGTTGCGCCAGACCGCACATGTGGCGGCGGGACGATCCAAGGCCAAATCGGCCAAGGAAGCAGAGACAGCCGTCTAAACTAGCCGACCGTGGCCGGCACCGACCCCGATCGTCCAGTCCTTGGGGTCATCATCCCCGCCTACAACGAAGAGCGGTCGCTCGAGCTCGTCGTGCGCAGGGTTCTGCAGGAGCCGAGCGTTCAGCAGGTCGTGATCGTCGACGACTGCTCGACGGATGGCACTCTCGCCGCCGCGCGGCGGTGTGCCGGCGATCCACGGGTCACGGTGAAAAATCACCCCACCAACCAGGGCAAGGGCGCAGCCATCCGCACCGGGCTGGCCGCGATCACCGCCCCCCTGGTGATCATCCAGGACGCCGACCTCGAGTACGATCCCGCGGATTACGGCAAGCTGGTCTCGCCCATCCTGCGTGGCCGTGCGGACATCGTGTACGGCATACGCGGCTTCGCCGGCCACAGCGCGTACTCGTACTGGTTCGTGGTCGGCAACCGCCTTGTCACCACCGCCACCAACATCCTCTTCAACTGCTACATCCAGGACATGGAAACGGGCTTCAAGGTCATGCGGACCTCGCTCATGCGCCGCCTCGGCTTGCGCGGCAATCGGTTCGACGTCGAACCCGAGATCACCGGCCGCGTGCTGCGCCTTGGCTACCGGATCTATGAAGTTCCAATCGACTATTCAGCCCGGACCCGGGCACAGGGCAAGAAGCTCACCTGGCGCGATGGCGTGATGGCGATGGTCGTCCTGTTTCGCATTCGCCTTTCCACCGCCCAGAGCTTGTTCGGCCAGCCCGACCCTTACCACGCCGAGCGGCTGAACCAGCTCTCGGCAGCCCTCATCGGCGGCTCTGGCGAATCGCAGGGCACATTCGCGGACGAGCAAAGCCCGCGGGATAAAGGCTAGATTCCGCAAATGGAAACAAACGTCCAACAGGATCAGCGCGTCAGGTTGGCGTTCTGGGTAGCAGGTGGGCTCGTCGCGATCGGCGCCGTTGCACCGGTGGTCGTCGGTGGCGGCATCCACAGCCGCATCGCCGGCGTCTTCATCCCGTTCGCGATCGCCGCCGCCGCGCTGATCATCAACGGTTTCATGTACCAGCAGGGCCGGCCGCTTGCCGTCACCCTGTTCTTCATCGCCGGCCTCGCGATCGTGTACGGCATCCTGGCGCTGCTGGCGGTTCCCCTTCGCCTCGCCGTCGTCGGCACGTGTCCGCCGGCCCCTGCCCATTGTCCTGTCGGCTTCGAGCAGCCGATGACCAGCGGAGAGAACAACGGACTTGGGGTGGCCACCTTTTGCGGGGTGCTGGCGATATTGACCGGTTTCTATGGCTTGCTCTTGTTCTACCGCCGCCAAGCGATCGTGGCCCGACGCCAGCCCAGCCTATGGCCGGCGCAGCCTCCCGTCTCGACCTCAACGACCCCACCCGAGACGCAGCCTGCACCCGCGGCGCGCGAATCCCCAGCGCGATTCGATGCCGACCCCGTGGCAGAGCCGGACGAAGAGCTCAAAGAGCTGCCGGCGCCCGAGGAGCCCAAGGAGCTGCCCCCGCCCGCCTGACAGCCGGTCTTACACTTCGAAAGCCCACCATGGATTTTGCTTTTTCCGAAGAGCAGGAGATGCTCAGGCGCTCCGCGCGCGATTTCCTCGCCAAGGAGTGCCCGCCGAAGGTCGTGCGCAAGCTGATGGAAGGATCGGATGCATACGACCCGGCGCTCTGGTCGAAGATCGCCGGACTTGGCTGGACTGCACTGGGAATCCCTGAGCAGTACGGGGGAGTCGGCAGCTTCCTCGACCTGATCGTCGTCCTCGAAGAGGCAGGTCGCGCGCTGATGCCCGGTCCGTTTTTCGCGACCATGGGGCTGGCGGTCCCCGCTCTCATCGAAGCCGGCACCGAGGCGCACAAGAAGACCGTTCTGAGCGCCATCGCGTCCGGCGACGCGCGCGCGACACTCGCCTTCACCGAGCCCTCGGCGCGCTGGGATGCAAGCGGCGTTGCCCTCACGGCGGCGCCGGCCGGCGGCGGTTGGAAGCTCGACGGGGTCAAGCTGTTCGTCCCCGATGCAGGCAGCGCCGACTACATGGTGGTGGCGGCTCGCACGCGCGGCGAAGGTGAAGACGGCATCTCACTGTTCCTCGTCGAAGGCAAGCCCAAGGGCACGTCCGTGCATCAGCTCCAGACGCTGGACATGACCAGGCGTTGGAGCGAGGTGCGCTTCGAGGGCGTCGAGCTCAGCGCCGACTCGCTCATGGGTCCGCCGCACAAAGCGTGGCCGGCGTTGAAGCGAGCCCTCGAGTGGGGGACCGCTGCGCTCTGCGCCGAGATGATCGGCGGGGCTCAGAAGGTCCTCGAGACCTCCACCGACTACGCGAAAACGCGACACCAGTTCGGCAAGCCCATCGGCATCTACCAGGCCGTCTCGCACAAGCTCGCCGACATGCTGGTCCTGTCCGAAAGTGGACGGTCGGCGACCTATTACGCTGCGTGGGCAGTGGACGCGGACGCACCGGATCGGTCGCTCGCCTCGTCGATGGCGAAGGCCTATGTGTCCGATGCCTATCGCAAGGTGGCGGGCGATGGAATCCAGGTGCACGGCGGCATCGGCTTCACGTGGGAGCACGACATGCACCTGTACTTCAAGCGCGCAAAGGCCTCAGAGGTGACTCTCGGTGACGCGACCTACCATCGGGAGCTGGTCGCCCAGGCCCTCGACCTCTAACGGCCCATAGACGCTACGACTGGCCGGGGAGGTGCGGCCAGGAGTCGTAGAAAGCCGTGTCGACGGAGCCGTTCTCCACTCCCGCGATGTCGTACACGTATGTCTGACCCGTCAGTGCCGGACCGCCGAACCCGCACGGGGTGGTCGTGGTGCATCGCACCTCACCCTGGTACCAGATGAGAGTCGAGGTCAGGAAACCCGGATTCGCGCGCGGCTCCGTCGACGCAGGGGCGATTGCCCCGCCGGTGGTGTCGATGATGCCGACGACATGATTGCCCTGCGCATTGAGGGATGAGAACGTGATGTGGCTCCCGTCCGAGCTCGGCCAGGGGCGGATCCACTGCAAGCCCGCCTGCACGGTCTGCACCTTGCCGGTCGCATCCCACACCATGACGCCGGCAGTGGTCCTGAAGTAAAACCGCGCGCCGGTGGCTCCCCACGCTCCCATGGTGCCGTCCGACCGGAGATAGATCTGCTTGAAGTCCGAGAGGCGGACGATCTGGATCGGCGGCGTCCCTGTGGTGGCGCCCTTCTGGGCGGTGAACGTCTCTTCCACCGCGACGTACTGTCCGTCCGCTGAGAAACCGACCATCGCGTCGTCGTTGTCGAGATTGACGCCACGCCCCGGGACCGTTCCCAGGCTGGCAAGCGTCTTGTCGCCCGCCGCGGAAAGTAGGTGCCACTTCACGCCGGTGGCGTCGGAGCTCAGATAGCTGAGCCTCTGCCCATCGGGACTCCATGCGTAGACCCAGCTTGCATATCCTCCGGCCGTCCACGCGCGCACCAACGATGTCGTGCTCGAGGTCAGATCGACCATGTAGAGAGCCCCCGAGGCACCGAGGTCGCCGCTCGAGGTCACGATGTACGACACGCGCGTCGCGCTGACGAAGCGGAAGTAGGCACCCCCGCTGAATCCGCAGCGCGTGACTGGGTGCTGGATGTCGGTCACGTCGCGAACGACGATCCCCTGAACACCCCGCAGGGTGACGAGCGCGAGCTGGTGGCCCGCGGGAATCTGCGATGTGCACACCACCGCAACGGCCGGTGGAGCGGCCGGGCCGCCGGGGGTTGGGCTCGGAAAGGGCGGCAGCGGCGATGGGCCCGGCGCCTGGCTTGCCACTGCCGACGGCGATGACTTCGACGCCTTGGGTGGCGTGCTGTTGCCGCACGCGACGGCCAGCAGGAGCAACACGAGGAGGAAACCCTTCACGCCGCCTGCAATCTTGAGGCTAACCGCCCTCAGCCGCCCGAAAGCAAACGGAAGACGACGATCCCGAAGAGCGCGCACGACGGGATCACGATGCCTCGGTAAAGCGACCAGTAGCCCGACCACGCCTCCCGAAGCCGGTCGAGGCGGCGACCCGAGCCGAAAACAAGGGACCAGTAGATTGGCAGCGCCGCCCCCGTGTTGAGCGCAAGGGCGAGGAGCGCGACCCCGCCGGCCCCGGCGAGCCAGACCTGCAGTGGCGCCGAGGTCCCGAAGCCGAGTTGAATCCCCCACACGAGCCCGGCCACGACGAGCCCGAGCATCGCGGGCACCCCTAAGAGAAAGAAGGCCGCGAAGCTCACGACCACCAGCGCCAGCATCAGGGCCAGCGTGGCCACAATGCCAGCCAATCCCGCGGCCGCGATGGTGGTGCCGGTGGCTGCCTGGGCCGGCCTGGAGTCGACGGGGGCGTAAGCCACGACTCTGACTTGATCGCCATGACTGAGCCCAGCGGACCCGATCACCTCGCTCCACGAATGCAAGCCGGCGTTCGATGTCACCGCCGCCGCAACGCCCGCCGGAACCACCGCGAGCAGCAGCCCCGCCGTGATGGCCGCCGCGTTACGACGAACAACCGCCAGAGGCAGCCACACGCGGCGGCGCCGCCTTGTACCGATGCCGGTCTCCATCAAGCGCTCGCGATCGAAAGTTGTGCCGCAAAGAACGGTGAGCGCAAAGCACGCTGTGAGTGGAAGTAGGAGCGATCCGACCGCGAGCGGCGAGCGGAAAACGAACAGAGCCAACGGCAGATCCGCGACGGCCGCCGACACCGGTGACAGCAGAAACGACCACGCCCCTCCAGCCGCGCCCTCGCGCGGAAAGAGCATGAAGCCGAGCATGCGTCCCATCGCGGCCCAGTACGCGGTCACCGCGGCCACGAATGCGAAAACGGGCAGCAGGTCCCACGGCGCGCTGACGCCGAACAGAGAAAGAAGCGCCATGCCCGCGCCCATCCACAGCGTCACCCACACGGTGCTGACGACGGCGCCGGGAAGCACCTCGAGCCAGATGAGCGACGGGTCGTCGATCGGCGTGTAGAGCAGAACCTCGAGCGATTGCTGAGCCTTCTCCCACCAGATCCCGATCGAGCTCTTGATCGATTCGAGCAGCGCGAAAGACATGAAGAACAGCGGCAACAGGAGCCCGGCCTGCAGCGCCGCGCCGCCGGTCAAACGCTGCGCGAACTGACCGGCGACACCGGGCAGCTGCCCGAAAAGAGAGGTGCCCGCCACCAATAGCAGCACGAATGCGTTCAGGTACATGACCCAGCTCAGATCGCCCCGACGCCACCACGAGCTCACATAAAAGGGCAGCGAGTTCCGCAGCAGGTTTCCCTGCGAGCGCAGAGATCCGAACATCCGCGGGGCGCTGATCCCGGATACGACTCGTGCCGCCGGAGCTGCGACGTCAACGCTTGCGGCAAGCGGTTCTTCCATGGCGTCGAGATAGACGGACTCGAGGCTCACTTGCTGCTCCTCGAGCTCGTAATACGGCGCGCCCGCGGCAGCCAGCCGGCGCTGGAGCTCGGCCGCGAAATCCGCGCGGTCCCCGATCGACTCGTGCCAGCCGAGGCTGTACGTGATGCGATCGTCGGAGATCTCGAATGCGACGGTCTGCTCGCGCAGCCACTGACGCAGCTCTTCAGGCTTCGCCGGCATGCGGCTGAGGCGCACTGAAAAACGCCTTCCTGCCTCAGCCTCCCGGCGCAGCTCGTCCAGGGTGCCGTGGGTGACGATGAGGCCGCGACGCATGATCGCGATCCGATCCGCCATCAGCTCGGCCTCGCTCAGCACGTGAGTCGTGACGATCAGCGCCGCACCGCGCGCCCGCTGCTCGCCGAGATAGCGGCGCATGTCCGCCGCCGCCACGGGGTCGAGGCCGGCAGTCGGCTCGTCGCAGAAGATCCAGTCGGGCTCGTGGAGCGTGGCCCGGATCAGTGCCACCTTTTGGGCCATGCCGCGTGAATAGGCGGCAAGGATGGTGTCGGCGCGGTCGGCAAGCTCGAAGCGCTCGAGCAGCTCCGCGATGCGCCGCCGGCGAATCTCCGCCGGCACCCCGTACAGGTAGCCGAATCGGTCCAGGTATTCGACGGCGGTATTGCGGCCGTACAGCCGCGCCTGGTCGGGAACGACGCCTAGACGGGCGCGAACCTCATCCAGCTTCTCCGGCAGCCGCAACCCGTCGAGCTCGATGAGGCCGGCGTCCGGGCGCAGGATGCCGCCCAGGCAGCGCAGGGTCGTTGACTTGCCCGCACCGTTCTGACCGAGGAGCACGAGGACCTGGCCACGCTCCACGCGCAGGTCGACACCTCTGACGGCGTGGACGTCACCGAAGCTCTTGCGAAGGCCCTCGACCCGGATCACTAGGTGTTCTGTCTCCGAGATCCGCCGCATATTCGCGGCATCGGCGGCCGGAGCCAAGGAGACGACGAGCACGTGAGGGAACGCATACCTGCTGGGGCCCCCGCATTGTCGGGCGGGGCTGCTGACCGAGCGCGCGCAGGAGGCGACGCCGGCTTCAGCGCCCCTCTCGGGGTCCCCGCTGAATCGTCAGATTCCGCGGGGTGAGACGGCGCCCGGCCGCCTAGGCCGCGAAGATGCCAGGAGCTTCGGGGACAGGACACCAGCCGTGGAGTCTAGGACGCTAGTCCTCGGGCGGCCTCACTTCTGGGTGCCGGCGTAGGAAAAGCCGGAGCAGTGGAGGCGCTTCGTAGGGCTCGTCGACCTTCGGCAGGTCGGGCTCGGGCTCGGCCGAGGCTTCGTCGAGGAGGTCGCCGATCACATCCGGAAGCGGGCGCTGCTTCCGAGCGGCCAGCCTGCGGACCCGGTTCCACGCCGCCGCTTCGATGCTAATGCTCGCCTGGAGCGTCGTCTTCATGGACCTTGAACCGAATTCGAGTATATGCGTGCTCGCCCGAAAATCGACGCCTATTCGGCGGCGTCGAGAAGAGGCTGGAGGCGGTCCATGACGGCCTGGTGGATGTGCTCCTTCGACCCGGTCGCGTCGAGGCGCGCAAATCGGTTTGGTTCGGCGGCGGCGAGCCGCTCGTAGGCGGCGGCGACGCGCTTGTGAAACTCGACCGATTCGCTCTCCACCCGATCCGGCTTCTTGCCCGCCAGCGCGAGTCGCGCGAGCCCGCTTTCGACCGGAACCGACAGCAGGAAAGTCACGTCGGGGCGGGGAAAGGTCGATGGCCATGTGGTCGGCACGCCGCGAGCGCCACCCTGGTAGGCGAGAGTCGAGTCGTGGTACCGGTCGGCGACCACGATCTGGCCCGCCGCGAGCGCGGGGGCGATCACCTCTGCGATCAGCTGCCGGCGCGCGGCCATGAACAAGTACATCTCGGCTTCGGCGTCGAGCTCCAGCGCGCCATAGAGCACGATCTCGCGGATGCGCTCACCCAGCTCGTTGCCGCCAGGCTCTCGCACCAGCACCGGCTCGCGGTTCGCCAGCGCCGCGCCCAGCAGCTCGACCTGCGTGGTCTTGCCCGACCCCTCGGGCCCCTCGAACGTGATGAACAGTCCCGGACCCACCTAGCTGATCGGGTCTTCGGGGGTCGGCGAAATACGCAACCTGCGCTGAGGCTCCTTTCCGGTGCTGCGAGCCGAGAGCTCGTTCTCGGCCACGAGCTGATGCTGCAGGCGGCGCAGGTATGCGTTCTGCGGTGATATCTCCACAGGCCGCAGCGTCGTCTTCACCGTCTTGATCGCAGCGGCGGCTTCGGCCAGCGCGCGCGTGGTGGCCTCGTCGTGCTTGTCGACTCCATAGATTCGCGAGAGGGCGTCACGCACCTGGGTCGCCGAGTTGCTCTTCAGGATGTGGATCGGCAGCCCGCGGCTCTCGGCCTGGCGCAGGCTGTCAGGCCGCCGCCGGTAGTGGTTCTTGAGTGTGAGCACCGCTCCCGCGCCGTCCAGGTTGCCGAGCACGCGTACCGGCAGGTCGAGGTCGCGGATCGACTGCTCGACATGGTGACGGCTCACGCCGTATGGAAAGATCCCGAGCGGTTTGCTGTTCGACGTTGTCGCCGCGGGGAGCTCGGGCGCGACAACGATGGGCGAGTCCACATTGGATATGACGCGACCTTCCCGAGTGCGCATCCGGATCTTGGGCGTGAGCATCGGCCCACGAAGCGCGGTGTCGACGACGTCCGCGAGCGGCAGGTGAATGGCCACCCTATCCCGGTCCTGGATCTCGACCAGGACATCGAACGTCGGCGGTGCCTTGCGCTCGAGGACAGACTTCTGCGTGCCGCGGCGGCGCGCCTCCTCATCCGAAAGCGTGACGCTCTGGATGCCCCCGAGTAAGTCGTTCAGCGTCGGGTTGACGAGAAGGTTCTCGAGCGTCTGCCCGTGCGCGGTGGCGATCAGCTGCACTCCGCGCTCGGCGATGGTGCGCGCCGCGGCGGCCTCGAGCTCCGTGCCAATCTCGTCGATGACGATGACCTCGGGCATGTGGTTCTCTACGGCTTCGATCATCACCGCGTGCTGCAGCATCGGCGTCTTCACTTGCATTCGGCGTGCGCGCCCGATGCCCGGATGCGGGATGTCGCCGTCACCCCCGATCTCGTTCGAGGTGTCGACGATGACCACCCGTTTGCGGAGCTCGTCGGCGAGCAGCCGCGCGCATTCGCGCAGCATGGTGGTCTTGCCGATGCCGGGCCGCCCGAGCAGAAGAATGCTCTGGCCGCTGACGACGATGTCCCGGATGATCTCGCCGGTGCCCGTGACCGCGCGGCCGACGCGCATCGTCAGCCCGGTGATCCGCCCCGATCGATTGCGAATGGCGGACACGCGATGGAGGGTGCGCTCGATGCCGGCGCGGTTGTCGTCGCCGAACTGCCCGACGTTGTTGGCCACGTGATCGAGATCAGAAGCCGACACGGGGCGGTCCGCGAGCAGGACCTCGCGCCCGGGCACGCGCGCTTCGGGTTCGCGGCCGAGGTCGAGCACGATCTCCAACAGCTCGTTGGGATCGGTGCGCTCGTGAAGCGCACGCGCCAGGTCCGGCGGCAGCGCGCGGGCGAGGAGCTCGATCTCTTCCCAGTTCGAATTTGCGCTCAGCGCGCGGCTGGCGGCGGTCGACCGTATGGGCACGAGCTCGTTGTGCTGGCTCATCCGAATGACGGCACCAGTCCTTTCTCCCGTACCGGCACGCGAACGGCCAGTTCCTTGACCAGGAGGAGCTGTGTCAACAGCACGCTGAACCCACGCCCTCTCAGGGCGTCGATCATGTGGGAATCATAGTGGCGCAGGCTCGACCAGGCCGGCGCGTCGGTGTCACCGAGAAGCGATATGCCGAGGTCGGCCAGCTCTTCGGGAAGCGGCCGTTCCGGCAGCACCATGAAGCTGAGGGTGCTCGGCCGCGCGCCCGAGCCTCGCTCGACCTTGACCCAACCCACCAGCTCCACCCGATCCACCACCAGCTCCTCTTTGTTGGAACCGCGAGCGGTGAGGCGTCCTGTCCACTCTCCATGCAGCGCACGCCAATCGCGATAGGTGGGCGCCTCCAGCTGCGATACCCCCTGTGGCGTCAGCTTCCTGTAGAGCTGATAGAGCATGCGGCCGTCCCCGCGACGCACCTGGCGCGAGCCATCGGGTGTCTGAGCAAGGCGCCGGCTCGGCTTGTCGGCATAAACGACCACCTCGGTCGCGTACTGCCTGAAGCCACGCATCCTGAACACGGGAAGCAGGGGGTCGTGGTCCGGGATCCGCACGAACAACCGCTGCGCCCCACGCGCCAGCGCCTCGTTGCAAAGGTGCTCGACCAGCGCCGGCGCGACCTCGTCCGTATCCGTGCCTTCGGCGACTTGCAGGTTCAGCACCTGCAGGACCTTCGCCCGCGACAGGTCGAGGCCGCGCTGTTGCCCCGAGGCCTGCACGTAGCCGACCACCTTGCCGCCATCGTCCGCGACGTAGATGAGCGTCTCCTGTGAAAGCGAGAGGAATGCCGAGAGCGTCGAGCTGAGGAGCGACCACAGCCGGGCCGCGGGCGGCGCGGTGCCGTCGAGCTTGATGTCCACGGACCGGTGCATCTCTTCGATCCGCGTGAGGTCGAGCAGATTCGCGGCCCGCAATCTCATTGTGTCGACATCCTCACGAACTCCTGATGCAGCCGGCGGTCGCTGGTCAGCTCAGGATGAAAGCAAAGGGCGAGGATGCGGCCCTGGCGCACCGCCACGGCCCGGCCTTCGTGCGTGGCGATGACGTCGGTGGTGCCTGTTGACTCCACGAGCGGCGACCTGATGAAGACGCCAGGGAACTGCTTGCCGTCGAGGCCCGCGATGTCGAGGGCCGCTTCGAAGCTGTCGACCTGCCGTCCGTAGCCGTTGCGCTTGACCGAAATGTCGAGCAGGCCCAAGCCGTGCTGGTCCTCCATACCGTCGCTGACATCGCGCGCAAGCACGATCATGCCGGCGCAGGTTGCCAGCGTCGGCAGGCCGCTCGCGATGGCGGCGCGCAGCGGCTCGAGCAGGCCGACCCGCTCCAGCAGCATCGTCATCGTCGTGCTCTCACCGCCGGGGAGCACGATGCCGTCGAGGCCTTCGAGATCCTCGTTGGTCCTGACCAGGCGTGTCTTGGCGCCCACGGCCCCGAGCGCCTGGACATGTTCGGCGAACGCACCCTGCATCGCGAGGACCCCGATCACAGGAGCACTAGTAGCGTGCGCCCGGCGTCTACCAGCCTCTGGCAGCGAGTAGCTCTTCCTTCGGGATGGCTGGGATCTCGAGCCCGGGCATCGCCTTTCCCAATCCCGCGGAGACCTCCGCGAGGACGTCGGGCTTCTCGAAATACGTCGTGGCCGCGACGATCGCCTTGGCGCGCTTCAAGGGGTCCTCGGACTTGAAGATGCCAGAGCCCACGAACAGGCCGTCGACGCCGAGCTGCATCATCAGCGCCGCATCCGCGGGCGTTGCGATGCCACCAGCCGCAAAGTTGACGACGGGCAGGCGCCCGAGTCGCTGGCACTCGGACAGCAGTTCGACGGGGGCTCCGATCTGCTTGGCTTCGTGGACGAGCTCCGCCTGGTTCATGCCCTGCAGCTTGCGGATGCCGGCGTTGACGGCGCGCGCGTGGCGCACGGCCTCGACGACGTTTCCAGTTCCCGCCTCACCCTTGGTGCGGATCATCGCCGCGCCCTCGGCGATGCGCCTGAGCGCCTCACCCAGATCCCGACAACCGCAGACGAAGGGAACCTTGAACGGGTGCTTGTCGATGTGGTTCTCCTCGTCGGCGGGCGTGAGCACTTCTGACTCATCGATGTAGTCGACCCCGAGCGACTCCAGGATCTGCGCCTCGACGAAGTGCCCGATGCGGCATTTAGCCATGACCGGGATCGTCACCGCTTCCATGATCGAGCGGATCAGCGTGGGATCGGACATTCGCGCCACTCCGCCTTCCTTGCGGATGTCGGCAGGCACGCGCTCGAGCGCCATCACGGCGCACGCGCCGGCATCCTGGGCGATGCGCGCGTGCTCGGGGGTGACCACGTCCATGATCACGCCACCCTTGAGCATCTGGGCGAGGCCCGCCTTGACCTTGAAGGAACCCTTCACGGCCCGGTTTCCATTGCGCGATCCGTTGCGTTCGGCCACGAATCGCATTCTACGCCGGGGTGTAACGGTCAACCCCAGTACGGGAATTCCGCCTGTTTGGCGCCAGCGAAGCCGTTCCAACGCACGCGATCCGCCCGTTTGGCGCAAAACGTGTGGATTCCCCGAGAGGAGCTAGAGCCTTTCGAGTACCAGCGTCCGCTTGCTGGCGTACTCGTCGTCCGACAGCAGCCCATCCCGGTGCAGGCGTGTGAGCATGTCCATCTCCTCGAGCACGTCGAGCAGCGGCGCCATGGTTCGCCTGGCCAGGTACGCGTCGGAAGCCGTGCCAGCGTCTTCGCCTCGCGCGTCGAACTCGCGGATGAAGAACAGCGCCTTGACAGCCGAGAAGGGGATCCCGAGCTTGCGAATCGGGCTGTCCGCCTGCTCACCATGGAGATGGAGGACCACGCCGTAGCGGTGTCGCTCGAGCGTGCCGTCGAGGTGGCCGCGCAGCACCTCGCCGTCGAGGAAGCGGATCGCAACCTTTCGGGTCGGAGTCTCCGAAGCCAGGTTCGGATCGCGGGGCAGCTCGACCCATTTCACGGCTGTAAGCGGGATCCAGGCCGTCTCGTTGTTCTCGAGCCCGCCGGCATCGTCGACCTCGACCAGGAAGTCAGGTTCGTCGAAATCGAGATCGCGAGCGACCCCTTCGAGGGTTTCATCATCGAAAAAGCGGACGACTACCTTGGCCATGCCATCACCTACTCTACTAACCCTCATTTTGCGGGAGTCCTGCGGACGGCACGGCGGCCAAGGCGCCGCGAGCACTTCACGCACGTGGCGACGTGCCTGCGGACCGCTTCGGCCTGGTTGCGGCGAAGCTTGCCGGCTAGGTAGGGAGCGAGCAATGGGGCCACCTCCTCATGCGTCAGCTCGGCCGCACCCTCGGCCGCGAGGTACTCCTCCTTAAACCGGAGGCGGGCACGATAGAGGAGCGTCTCGACGGCGCTCTCGGACATCTTCAACGTCCGCGCGATCTGACGGTAGCTGAGGTCCTGTAGCTCGCGAAGGGTGAGCACAAGGCGGTACTTCTCGGGCAGCCGCTGAGCGACCGACCACACCCGCCTCCGAGTTTCGTTCGACTCCTGCACGTCAACGGGATCGAAGCTGCGTGAGGTGGATGGGAGGTTGGCGAGGAATTCGTCGTCGTCCTCGTCGGACCCCTCCGCCCTCAGGTCACGCTGGCGGCGGCGGAGCTCGTCGAAGCAGAGATTGCGGGCGACGGTGTGCACCCAGCCGCCGAAGTTGAACGAGTCGTCGACGCGGTCCATCATCTTGAGGGCCTTCATGAAGGTCTCCTGAGCGATGTCCTCGGCGAGCAGCGCATCACCCAGCTTGCGGCGAACGAGCCGGTAGATCGAAGCCACGTACCGTCGGTGAAGCTCCTCGAACGCCTGTATGTCGCCATTGCGATAAGCCCTGACGAGCTCGACGTCGGTCGGCTCGATGCCGACCTTGGATGCTTCTTCGGGTTCTTGTGTCACAGCATTTCTTGAACGGCCCGGGCGGCGGCCCGGGTCAGTGCAGGGGCGGCCTCGCGCATGAGGACCTGCAGATTGTGCCCTTCTGGATCGCCTTCTTCAGCCAGCGTAACCACAGAAGTGACGCCCATCGATCTCAGCGACTCCCATCCAGGACCCCTGCTGCCCGCCAGCAGCAGGGTCGCAATGCCCGCCTCTTTGGCCCTCTTGGCCACCTCGCCCGGCGCCTTGCCGAAGGCGGTCTGGCCGTCGACGCGCCCTTCGCCGGTGATCACCAGGTCGGCTCCTTTCAGAGCTTCGTCGAAGCCGCTGGCCTCGACCACGAGCGGCGCCCCCTTGACCAGCCGGGCGTCGAGGAAGGCCACCAGCCCCGCCCCGGCCCCGCCGGCTGCGCCTGCGCCGGGAATATCGGCCACTTGCTTGCCAAGGTCGCGCTCGATGACGCCGGCGAAGTTCGCCAGGGCTTGGTCAAGCTCGCGGACGGCGTCCGGGTCTGCACCCTTCTGCGGCCCGTAGACGTAGCTCGCTCCTTCCGGGCCGGTCAGCGGATTGGTGACATCGCAGGCGACCATCACGCGCACCGCTCGCCAGCCGGCATCGAAACCCGAGGACTCGATCCGAGCGAGCTGGGCGAGAGCGGCTCCGCCACGAGGCAGGTCGCGGCCCGCTGCGTCGAGCAGGCGATAGCCGAGGGCTTGGGTCATCCCGGCCCCGCCGTCATTGGTCGCCGAGCCGCCGATCCCGGCGATGATGGAGGCGACCCCCTGCTTGCGCACCGCTTCGAGCAGCTGCCCGAACCCATAGGTGGAGGCCTGGCGAGGGTCGCGCTTCTCGATTGGGATGAGCGTGAGGCCGCTCGCCGATGCGAGCTCGACGACCCCGGTTCGGCCGCCGTCGATCAGGCCGTACGTGGCTCGAACGGGATCCGACAGCGGCCCTTCGACCTCGACATCCTTGTATGTGCCCTTGCGTGACGAAACGAGGGCGTCAACCGTGCCTTCGCCGCCGTCGGCGACTGGGATCTCTATGACCTCGGCGTCGGGTATTGCTGCGCGCACCCCCCTCGCGATCGCCGCAGCGGCCTCGGATGCCGACAGGCTGCCCTTGAACGAATTGGGCGCGACGACGACCTTCATCGCCGCGTCACGGTAGGACTAATAGACGGGGATAGTCCAGTCCTTGTGCTTTGGGGACTCGCCGCGAACCGCGCCGAAGTAGATGCTCTGCAGCTCCTGCGTGAACTCGCCGACCTTGCCCGTGCCGACGGGCCGGCGGTCGACCTCGACTACCGGCGAGATCTGTGCGCCGGTGCCGCAGAGGAGCAGCTCATCGCATGTGTAGAGCTCGGTGCGGTCGATGCTGCGCTCGACGACCGGCTTGCCAAGCTCTTCCTTGATCACCGTCATCAACAGGGTGCGAGTGACGCCTTCGAGGATGTCGTCGGTGACGGGTGGCGTCACGAAGACGCCGTCCTTGAGCATGAACAGGTTCTCGGCCGAACCCTCTGACACATGCCCATCGACCGTGAGGACGATCGCCTCATCGAAACCCGACTCGACAGCCTCCGATTTCGCCAGAGCCGATTGGGCGTATGAACCCGTGATCTTTGCCCGCGCCGGCAGAGATTGGTCGGGAGTGCGCCGCCACGAGCTGACCATGCAGCGAATGCCCGACTCGACCTCGACGTAGTTGCCAAACGGGATCGCGTAGATGAAGAAGCTGTGCTGGAGGTTGTGGAGGCGGACGCCGATCTCCTCGCTGGACGCATACAGAAGTGGACGCACGTACACGTCGGATTTGAACTGGTTGCGGCGCAGGAGCTCGACCGTGAGGTTGACCAGCTCCTCGGTCGAGTAGGGCACGGTCATTCGCATGACGTTCGCCGAGCGCCGCAGCCGCTCGTAGTGCGCGGGAGCCTGCAGCAGATGCAGCTGCGCCTGCTGCTGGTTCCAGTAGGCGCGAATGCCTTCGAAACACCCGGTCCCGTAGTGGAGCGCATGCGTCATGAGGCCGAGCTTGATGTCGTGGTACCGGCCGAACTCACCGTCAAAGAACACCCACGTGTTCGGATGGGTCGCTGGTTTCTTCATCGCGGCTTTAGATTTCGTTTCCACACTCATCTCGGGCTAAGTGTAAGGCGACCTGCACGAGTGGCCTGGCTTCTGAAAGAATCGCCGATGTGAGCCTCTATGGGATTGTCGCGGACCTTCGCCGGAAGTACCCCACAACGGCCGGCACCGAGACCCTTGACATGGTCGTCGCCGAGCTCGGAAGAACGCGCGACAACCTGAGGGAGGCCGCCACCAACCTCTCGACCAAACAACTGCCGCCGGGCGGCAAGCCGGTGCTGGATGAGCTGGTGGGGCGCGCCCGGGCCGACGGCGTCTACGACCTCGACTATGGGCCCGACCCGTACGACAAGCCGCCGCTCGAGCCGCTGGATGAAGGCACGGCCGGGATTGGCGCCATCCTGGTCGGGACCTCTCTCATCGGCATCCTGCTCGCCGCCGCCGCGGTGTACCTGGGCATCAACGCGATCGTGCATTCGAGTGGCTGAGTTCTCGTTCGACGTCGTCTCGGAGTTCGATCCGGCGGAGCTGACGAATGCGCTGGACCAAGCTCGGCGCGAGGTGAGCACGCGGTACGACTTCAAGGACACGCAGACGACGTTCGACCGCCAGGACCAGGTGGTCCTGATCGACTCCGCGAGCGAAGAGCGCGCCAAGGCGGCCCTGCAGGTTTTGCGTGAGAAGGCGGCCCGGCGCCAGCTGTCGCCCAAGCTGTTCAAGGCGGACGACCCCAAGACCGTCGGCAAGGGCCGCGGCCAGATCGAGGTGCACCTCAACGCCGGCATCACCGACGAGATCGCTCGCGACCTCCGGAAGCGCATCCAGAACGTGACTCAGAAGGTCCAGGTGAGAATCCAGGGCGACCAGCTGCGCGTGGTCGGCAAGGACAAGGACACCCTTCAGCTGGTGATGAAGAACCTTCGCGAGGCCGAGGACATCCCGGTTCCGCTTCAGTTCACGAACTACAGGTAGCCCCAGATCTCGTCTCGGGCGCCAGGATAGAGGCGTGCTGGTCATCCCCGCGATCGACATCATCAACGGCCAATGCGTCCGCCTGGTCCGTGGTGACTTCGACCAGCGAATGGTCTATTCGGACGACCCAGCCGTCATCGCGGTCGACTTTGCCCGCGCGGGCGCTGAGCGCCTTCACGTCGTCGACCTCGACGCGGCTCGTGGCGAGAAGGACAACCGGAGCGTCATCGAAGCGGTGATCGAAGCCGGTCTCGCTGTGCAGGTCGCCGGCGGAGTTCGCTCGATCGAGCAGGTCGAGACATGGATCGGTGCGGGTGCCGGGTCGGTTGTGATGGGGACGGCTGCGGTCCGTGAGCCGGAGCTGCTGTCCGAGTGCGCGCGCCGCTATCCAGGCCATGTCATGGCCGCGCTCGACGTGCGCGACGGCATGCCGGCGGTGAGCGGATGGACCGAGACAGAACCACTCGACATCGCCCAGCTCATCCCGCGTTGGAACGTCCTCCCGCTGGCCGGGATGATCCTCACATGTACGGAGCGCGACGGCACGCTCGCCGGTCCGGACCTGTTGACGCTTTCGCGTGTGCTGGCAATGACGCACCTGCCCGTTCAGTACGGCGGCGGTATCTCGTCGCTCAACGACATCCGCAACGTTCGCGAAACCGGCGCGGCAGGTGTGATCCTCGGACGATCTCTTTATGAGGGCAAGCTCTCCCTGGAGCAAGCCCTGGCGCTGTGACCGCCATTCGGCGGACCTGCGCCCTCGCCGCGCTCGCAGCCCTTGTCGTGTGCGCCTGTGGTGGCCGCGAGAGCCCGGACGACAACGGCTTTCACCAGGACGTCGTCAACGCCACCAACGGTGCTGAGGTCACGTTTGACGCGACCGTGCTGACGGACCCGATGGAGTCGGGAGGACACGAGCGCTTCGAAGTGAAGGCCGCTACCGGCGAGTCGCTCGAGATCGACCACAACACGACCCTCGCCCCGTCGGTTCCCATCCATGCGGGCGATGCGATCATCGTTCACGGGGAGCTGTACATCGATCCAGGCCCGCGCATCGGAGTTCACTGCACGCACGCGCACACGTCCAGCGGCTGCCCGAACCCAGGCTGGATCGAGTTCGCCAATAATTACTACGAATGACGGCGAGTAAAGAGCCGGCCCGATCCAGCTTTCTAGTGAACCTCCGAGCGGGCAACTATGGCTTCTTCGAAAGGACCGGAAAGTTGTTCAGCAACGTCGGGCGAAAAGTCGCGCGACGGTCAGCTTGCTGCGGGAACTACGGCGATCCCGGTTGTTGAATGACCGTCGCCGAGGCCCGTGCGGCCGGCCTGATCAAGCAATAAATAGCTACGTCTTGCGCGCGACCTTCCAGGCCGTCGCCTGCGCGATGGGCCGGACCACGATCTCGTCGATGTCGACGTGCGCCGGGCGCGTGACCGCGTAGACGATGCAGTCCGCGATATCGGCGGCGACGAGTGGCTTCACGCCCTGATAGACCTTCTTCGCCGCCTGACGATCGCCGTGGAACCTCACGATGCTGAACTCGGTTTCGACCATTCCGGGCATGACCTCAGTGACCCTGATGGGCTCGCCATTCAGCTCCAGCCGCAACGTCCGCGAGATTGCATGCACCGCGTGCTTGCTCGCGGTGTAGCCCGCACCGCCCACATACGTCTCGAAACCGGCGATCGATCCCAGGTTGACGATGTGTCCGTGCCTGGCCTTGCGCAGCAGCGGTAGGCAGGCGCGGGTCACCCGCATGAGGCCGAGCACGTTGGTCTCCCACATCTCGATCCAGTCCTGATCGCTGGCTTCGGCGATTGGCGTGAGGCCCCTGGCGAGGCCCGCGTTATTCACAAGCACATCGATGCGGCCGAATTTTTTCTGCACCTCCTCGACGAACGCGTTGATGCTGTCGAGGTTCGTCACATCCAGGGGGAGGGCCAGGCCGCGCTCCCCCACCACCCTCTGGACCCGCTCCACGCGGCGCGCGCCAGCCACGATCCGATAACCGAGGCGGCCCAGGGCCACGACGGTCGCGGCGCCGATCCCGGACGAAGCACCCGTGACCACCGCAACCGGCCTGTAATTGCTCGCCATCATTTCTCTCCGCTTGAACCGCTGTCGCGACGCCGCCAAGAATGTACGCTAGGAACAATGCTCGAGGTGCTGGTGGGGCTCGTCGCCGGTCTGCTCGTGCTGGCGGGAGTCGTCGTCATGCTCGGGCCGAACGCGAAAAGGCTTGT
>Ga0209802_1000238_pt1 | contig 41536 bp, 37 predicted proteins | sample GraSoiAngelo_129_FD_185886 | JGI IMG/M metagenome (GOLD analysis project Ga0209802, IMG submission 185886) | Grasslands soil microbial communities from the Angelo Coastal Reserve, California, USA - 14_0927_12_40cm (SPAdes) (version 2) | ecosystem: Environmental > Terrestrial > Soil > Grasslands ...
GATCAAGACCGTGGCCAGCCAGGGCGTGTGCCCCGAGCCCGAATGGCCGTACGACGTAACCAAGTTCACGCAGAAGCCGCCCGCCAAGGCATATGCAGATGCCGCGGGCGACCGCGCCGTTTCGTATCAGAGCCTCGTCCAGGATGTGAACCAGATGAAAGGCTGCTTAGCGTCGGGCTATCCATTCGTGTTCGGGTTCACCGTCTACGAGAGCTTCGAAGGCTCGACCGTGGCGCACACCGGGCACGCGCCGATGCCGGCTCCGAGCGAGCGGGCAATTGGCGGCCATGCGGTGATGGCAGTCGGCTACGAGGACGCGAATCAATGGTTCCTGGTGCGCAACTCGTGGGGCGCCGCGTGGGGCATGGCGGGCTATTTCACGATGCCGTATGCGTACCTCATCCAGTCGGGCTTGTCTTCGGACTTCTGGACGATTCGCATCGTCGGCCCGTGACCGGCAAGCGACGCGGAGCCCGCGCGTAGACTCGCATCTTCATGGCGAACCTCGGAGGTTGGGGTGGCATTGCGGTGCTCACGCTCATGGGTGTGCTGGTGGGATTCGCCGGACGGTTCTGGCGTCCGATACGCATTATTCTGGTGGGGCTCGCGCCGCTGGCTTCAGCGGGGATCATCGTCTTTTTTCTGTTCGAAGGATCGGCCAGTCGATGCGACGGGTCGGGTGCGACATTTCATTGCTGGGAGCTGTCCTATTTCGTGGTCCTGCTGGGGAATGGATTCGCGGTCACCGGAATAGGGCTGGTCACTATCCTCTCGTTCGCGCCCATCGTGTCCGCCTGGCTTGGGCGGCGGTCACCCTCGGTGACAGCGGCGTACATCATGCCCGTGCTGATCCTGATGTTTTTTGTTTTCGTCACACCCTGGCTGTATGTGTGGCCCGCGGTCCTTGCCGCCGCGATCGCCGGCCCACCCTCTCGCCGGACCTCTCTAACTTTCAGTAGCTCTACTGACGACTCGCCAGCCTCCCCGGCCTAGGTTTTACCTGCGACCGGATCAAACGTGGAGGCATCCCCAAATGACGCGAGCACAGAGGTTGACAGTCACGGTGATCGGCGCGCTGATCGTCTGCGCAATCACAAGCAGCGCGGCGTTCGCGGCGGGCTTTCTCGGCCCTGGCCATACGTCGAGCGACTTCGCCGACGCGAACGCTTTCTGGAATCCTGACCCGAACAGCTCCACGTTCGTTGAGCTGAGCGTCAGCCGCAACGACTTCGTCTTCAGGCCGACCCAAAACTCGGGTGGAACGTCGGTGATGCAGCACGCGACACTCCTGTTCATCACCATCGAAGGATCGACAGTCTCTGGCTCCGACTGCTTCCTCATCCCCGCCTCCGATTTCGTCGTTGGAAGTGGCGTCCAGAGCGCCAGCCTCCACGCAACCATCCTCTCAGCCGCCGACCGATGCCCCGGCCCACCCCAGTCGCTGACGGACATTGCCGCCGGCAAGCCGGGTGGAGGACCGCCCCCTGTTCCAGGAATCCAGTTTCCGCTGAGCGTCGACGCCAGCTGGACTGGCAATGGGGTTGCGGTCACCATAGTCAGCTCCGGCCGTGAGAGCTGTGCCGGATTTGGCATGGAGTCTCAAATCAACGCCACGTCAGCTCGGGGTACCGCCACCAGTTCCATCAGCATGCCGGGTATCACGGTGACGTCATCGCCAACTGACCAAGCGAGCGTGGACCAAGGGCGCACAGTCTCAGACATCCAGGGCGTCCCGTCTCCACTGTGCTTCGGGTTCTGATCGGCTGATCGAAGTGGCCGGCGCAGTCTTCTGCGCCGGCCCTTCGCGTTCAGCTACCGAGGTGCTTTTCGAACCAACCAACGATGCGCTCGATCCGGTCGACCCGGCGATCGGGGCGGCCGATCATGAGCATCACGTGCGACTCATCGGGATACCGGACCATCTCGACCTCGCGGCCGAGTGACCGCAGGATCGTGAACACCATCTCGCTCTGACCAGGTGGACATCGGAGGTCCTGCTCGGCCTGGAGCAGAAGCAGCGGGGCATTGTTGAGATGGATCTTGGAATACGGCGATCGCTCGAGGTAGTCGGCGAGGTGGTCCCACGGCTGGTCGGCGCCGACGGCGCCGGCGCCGATCTGGATCCCGAAGTCGGAGCTCGCGTACTGGGCCAGCATGTCGGTAACCGGGTTCTCGCTGACCGCGGCGCTGAATGCGCCTGGATGGCGGCCGAGAAGCCAGTTGGTCATGAACCCGCCATAGGAGAGGCCCATGACGCCTCGCCGATCGCGGTCGGTGAGTCCTTCGTCGACTGCCCAATCGGCGACGCGCAGGACATCGCTGGCATCCTTTCCGCCCCAACTCCCGGCGATGGCGCGGGCATATTCCTGGCCGTAGCCGGTGGAGCCTCTGGGGTTGGACCACATCACGTGAAATCCAGCGCCCGCCAGCGCGAAGATCTCGAGCCACGGCGTCGGTCCGTACGAAAGGTTGGGACCGCCGTGGACCGCGACGACCAGCGGAGCTTTGCCCGTGCCGCCTTCGGCGCGCAGCAGCCAGGCGTCGATGTTGTGCCCATCGGGATGAGGGACCTCGAGGCGCTCCACGCGGCGATGGAACGGGCCGAACCATTTGCTGCCGTCGTCGGAGAGCCGGCGGAGCTTGCCGTCGTCGACTGCGTAGACGTCCGCGGGTCCATCGGCCGAAGCGACGACGGCTACGCGGCCGCCTCCGGCGGCGATCGCATTGCACACGACGTCTTCTTCGGCCAGCGCTTTCACGCTGCCGTCCGCACCGAATGAATACGGGTGGCTCGACCCACGGTGCGCCACCAATCCCGCGACGTGGTGTTGATCGATCCAGCAGAGCTGCGGCATGAACTGTTCGTTGTCTTCGAAGTCGCCGTATGTGGTGTTCCAGATGTCGAGGTCGCGCCCGGCGGCGAGCTGGCGGGTGGTTTCGCCGTCCGTGAGGTAGAGGTCGACGTTGCACCAGCCTGGCGATTGGGGCTCGCTGGTGCCGAGAAAGGCGACCTGGTCGGCCGGCGCCCAGGCAGCGTTGAAGACCGCCCCCGCGAGCGAGGCCATTGGCGTGGGTTCATCCTTGCCTGGTCGGGAAGGGAGGCTCCAGAGTTGCGGATACTCCAGGAGCGCCGCCTCTTGGCGCAGGTCGGCGATGAATGCGAGGTGCTTTCCATCAGGCGACCAGGAAGCGCCGCCGACGTCGTATGCCGGCGCCGTGATGCGCGCCGGCTTGCCGCTTTCCAGGTCGGTGATCCAGACGCTTGTGAACTCGTCGCGGTAGCCGCCGCCATCGATCTTCCAGGTGTAGTCGCGGATTTGCCGCGCGATCGGGTCGTCAGTCTTGCCGACGAGAAATCGTTTCTCGCCGCTGCCGGCAAGGAGCAGCACCCGCTTGCCGTCAGGCGACCACTCGGCGCCGCCGGCGCCGTTGGGAAGATCGGTGAGCTGACGCGGCTCGCCACCCTGGAGCGCCATGACCCACACCTGGGGTTTGCCGGAGCGGTCGGAGGTGAAGAGGAGCGTGCGGCCGTCGGGCGAGAAGCGTGGCCGGGTGTCGTTGCTCTTCGCGGACGTGAGCTGGTCCGGCCGGCCGCCTTTGAATGGGACTCGCCAGAGGCGACGGGCGTACTTGTTGTCTTCGACGGTGCGGCGGACGTACACGACGGATTCGCCATCGGGTGCGACCGCGAGACCCTGGATGACGACCTGGTTGAGGAGGTCTTTGGCGCGGAAAGGCCGCGAAGCCGATTTGGCCGCGGCGCCGGACTTCAGATCGGTTTTCTCGATCGTGGTTGCCATGGGCCGCCCTCCTATCCCTAAGAAGCTAAAGGTGGTGCAACTCCAACCATGTGGCCCGAGTCGTTCCCGAGCCACCACGGCTTGATCGCGATGATCTCACCGGGCGCGCCCCACCTCAACTGCCAGCCTAGCTCGTGGACGAATCGATGGTGGCGTCTACACAAGAGACATCCGTTGGAAACCTTGGTCTCACCGCCGTCCAACCAGTGGATGACGTGATGGCCATCACACCAAGTGGGTGGGCGGTCGCAACCCGGGAATCGGCAGTGCTTGTCACGAGCGGCGAGCGCGCGCAGCATCGCCGGCGGGAACGTACGGGTGCAGCGGCCGACGTCGATCGGCTCCGACCTGCCGTCTAGCAAGACCCGTGTCATTGCGCAGTCGCATGCGATGCGGCGGACCATCTCGGAGTTGATCGGCTGCCCCCAATCGAGCTCACCCGCAGGGGCTCCAGGCTTCTTGGTCAGCGTTTCGATCGAAGCGGTCACCGTCAGATGAGGCTTCTGGCCGCCGACCTCGGGGAGGGTCCCTGCGTCCAAGCGCTGGCGGCAGAGCTCGACCAGGGCGTCGGCGCGGCGCTGGCCGCCGGTGGTCCCGTCGTGGGGTTGAAACGGGTGCTCACAAGCGCCGATTGCCGCGCGCACGATGGCGCCGCCTTCAGGGTCGAGTCTGCCGTCGATCACATAGACACCGTCCAGCGTCTGGCTGATGTGGAGATACCGGCCGTCGTAGTTCTTGTTGTCGGCTGCCAGCGCACCTTCGGCGTCCTCGCAGTAGCGAATGGTCCGGGTGACGTAGCTGAGGCGCTTTGGATCGAGGTTGTGCGCTGCTTCGAGTAGCGTCGACTCCTGGCGCGCGACCGGCTCAACGCCGACTTCGGTGACCGAGTGCGCGATGACAGCTGCGTGGTGGAATCCAATCTCACCGGCCGCCAGCGCCTTGCTGATGTCAGGGAGTGAGGGGAGGTTGCGAGCCACCTCCGCACGCTGTACGGCAGCGCCGGGCAACAGCCGGCAGGCGCGGCGCAGCCAGGAGATGGGGGTGACGAAGCCGAAGGCCTCGTAGCCGCGTCGCCGGGCAAAGAGATCGAGGCGACGCGCGCAGTGGAACTCCAGGCGATCGATCGTCTTTCGTAGATCGATCACGTCCTCTCCGAGCGCGGTGTCGGTGAACGACTCGAAGTTCTCGGTCTCGAGCTCCGTAATCAGTGCTTGTGCAGTCGTAGAACGCATGTTCGTACTAGCGTACCGAGTTCAAATAGAGTGTCAATAGCCTTAACAGGGCTGATAAGTTGGGGTCGTGGCTGACACCAAAACGTCGCGTTCGGTAGGCCTGGCGGACCAGTTCGAGGCCGCGCAGGAGAGCTTCCTCCGGCTCGTGGAATCACTCTCGGAGGACCATTGGCGCACGAAGGGTGTGAACACGCCGGAGCTGCGCCAGAACGACGAGGACGAGTCTCGGCCGGTGGGCGTGATCGCTCACCATGTGGCTTCGACTCAGCCCTGGATCATGGGCCGGATTCGAGCCATCATCGAGGACGGGCCGACGCCGCCCGTCGACTTCAAGATCATCAACGCACAGCATGCGGTCGAGCATGCCGGCGCAACCAAAGCCGAGGTGTTGAGCATGCTCCAGCAGAACCTGCATCGAATCACCGACGAGGTCCGGACGATCCCGGACCACATGCTCGACAAGGAACGGCAGCTGCCGACCGGGGTCATGACTGTTCAGCAACGCATCGAGCGGGTGCTGATCGGGCACATGAAAGCCCATCAAGCCTCGATCGAAGCCACGATCTCCTAACCGGCGATAAGCTCGGCGCCGTGACCGGGCCTTGGACACGAAACGAGACCAGTGCGTCCGGGCAGGTGTTCGAGTTTCGGCTCTGGGCTCTGCTTACTGAGCAGTCACGAGGCGGGCTTCATGTGTTCTTGCCCACGGCTGACCGTAGCGTCGATGCGATGGTCCACCGGTTGTCGAATGGCGCCTACTTGCCCTTACAAGCGAAGGGAAGGTCAAGCCTCGTCGGCGGCGAGGTGCAACTGGTGGTGTGGGCGGAGAGCCTGGTGGACGACGATGTTTTGATCGTGTCCGGACTCCTGGTCGAGGGCGGACTCGGGCCGACGATTCTTGCAGTGACCGCGGGAGACTTCAAGCGATTGGCGGACGCAACGACTGCTGACGACCGACCGATCTACGCGATGAGCTTTGGGATGCAGCCCCGACCAGGGAGCCCGATGGTTCCCATATCTGGTTCCGACTGAGCGCTTGGTTGAGAGGTTGGGCGTCGAACCGTATGCGGGCGAGCTCGGGCCTGAGGTTGGCCCGAGGCCGACGTGGCGCAGCGACCTCGGGTTTCTCGGCGAGTCAGAGTTAACGCGCAGGCTGGCCGAATCTGACGACGTGAACCTGTTCCGTCCATTCCCTGATTCGGAGACGGCGGAGCTGCTCGCACTACATCAGATGAGCCGTCAGGTCGTCGGCCTTCAGATCAAGACCGTAGGAATAGACGCAACGCACCCTGCCGCGACTGTCACCGCGCGAGCATCCAGCCTGCAGACCGCCCCGTCCACCTACTTCGTGGTCCTGGCATGGCAGCGAGACGAGGGTCGCTTCCTCGACGACTGCTTACTGGTCCCTTCCGAAAGGCTGCGTGACATTGCGCGTGACGATGCTTACGGCCACGTCAAGTTCGAATACCGCCCAGACTCAGCAGCTCACGGACACCTCGACAAGTTTCGTCGCCGGTTGCCCGAATTGAAGGACGAAATCGAACGTCTGCTGACTAGGCCGAGCGGCTGAGCAGCTCCCGGACGATCTCGGTCTCATGTGTCAGGGACGCGAAGTGGCCCTCGTTGTGCCACACCCGAAGGTCCACTTTCGGCAAGCGCGCCGCAGCTCGCTTGGCCGCGGATAGGGGCACGTTCTTGTCGTCGTCGCCGGCCCACCATGTGACCGTTGCGTGGACTTCGTCCGGGTCGAAATCCCAACCGTTGTGCAAGGCCATCGATTCATCGGCCCATCCCTCCGCGCCCTGCCGCAGCGCTTCCGCCATGACGGCTCGGGAGATCTTCTGCCAGGTTGGGTTGGCCATGATGGCGCGGTCCTCGGGCGGCGCGTCCGCGAGCACGCCTGCCATACCTTCGTCCCCGAGGATGCGGATGCGTACCTGCAACAGCAGATCGTGCAGCGAATCCCATCCGCGCTCGGCCGCGGCGTAGCCAGCAGCGTTCACACCGACCAACCTGCTGACCTCGTCAGGCTCGAGCGGCGATGAGCCCACGATCACGGCCACGGCGGTGATTCGTTCCGGATCCTTCGCGGCCACGGCCAGTGCGTGAGGACCGCCGCCGCTCGTCCCCATGACTGGCACGCGATCGAGCTTGTGATGGTCGAGGAGGGCAGCGAGATCGTCCGCGATTTCGGCAATTCCTCGGCCCGGTAGGCGGGTCGAGCCGCCGTACCCGGGCCGGTCGGCGAGCAGATAGCGCACGCCGAGATCGCGTTGTACCGCCGGATCTGGGTGCCGATAGAGCCTGCATCCCGGCGTCCCCTGCAGGCGCAGGATCGGGATCCCGTCCGGTTCGCCCCACCACCGCCAGGCGAGGGTGCGGCCATCGCGGAGCTTCAGCTCGCCGTCTTCGTAGCGGACGCCGTCTTCGGTCATGGGCATGGGATGAGAGATTAGCGCCCTAGAGTGCCAGGGCTAGACGAGCTGAATAATCTCGTCTGCTGCCTCTTTTCGAGGTAAAGCCATATCGGATCTCTGCTCCAACATTCCAGTCACGGACTCAAGTCGAGAGTTGACCTCTTGAAGTAGCTGGTTCTGTCGATAAACATTCGCCTTGAGGTCGGCCAATTCGTCGCTCCGGGGCAGAAGTTTCGCGGTCAACTGAGCTGACGCGAAGCCAAGCAGGCCGATACTCAGGAAAATAAGGGCTCCGGTTAGGACTTTGCCCTCTGGGGTAACGGGACTAACCGTGCCGTATCCGAGCGTGCTTGCGGTAGTGAACGAGTAGAGAAGCGCGTCGGCGAAAGTCTTGACGTGCGGATTGACGCCTGCTTCAAGTTCGTAATAACCGTAGGAGGCCGCTAGCCACACCGTGATCAAGATCGGAGTGAGAACCCACATAGCAACGCCACCCGGTAGCCGATCGCTCGCAGCGGCGCCTACTCCATACGCTCTGACGGTCGCGGCAAGTCTTATTACGCCAACTAGGCGGACCAACCTCAGGGCACGAAACGGCCCCACAACCGGTACGCATGTGACGATGTCGAGCCAGTGCGTACGGAAATAGCCAAAACGGGAAGGTGAGTCGTACAAGCGGAGGCCGAACTCGACAACGAAGACGACCGCCAGCGCTGCGACCCCAGCTGTGACCAGGCGCGAGGATCCCTGGTCCTGGAGAAATGCAAGGACGACGTAGACAAGCGTCAGTCCCGCAGTAACCAACTCCCAAGCAAGTGCGTGCCGCTTAACAAATGCGCTAAGCCGCCCGTGGGTCCAGGCCCGAGCACGTGTGTCGTCCAAACGTATTTGCCCGGTGCTCAACGGCACGCGGCTTTAGGCAAGAGAATTTCGAAAATGCTCCCAAAAAGACCAAAAGTTAAGTCAGCAGGAGGGCTTTGCTTAACGCATAGTAGGGCAGCACCGAACGCTTGGGCGACCGGACTTCGATTTAAAGGGGACCGTGGAACAAAAAGGTCAGATTTCGCCAGACGGACGGTGGTTTTGGGACGGCCAGAGGTGGCTGACCACTGGCAAGGTAGCTGCCGGAGGTGGCCGCACCTCAGACTTCGGGTTCATTAGAAAGCTTCCGGGCTTCAGATCCGGCAATCGTTGGAAGGTAGCCCTAGCCTTGGTCGGCTACGTCGGCGCTGCCTGGCTGGCCGGCCTCACGATCCTCGCCGTCATAGCCGCAGCCGCCGGCGAGGTTCCGCCCTCGTCGCACAACGGGCCCAGCCCGGTGGCTCAAGCGGTGGCAACGGCGCCAACGCCAACGCCAACGAAGAAAAGCAGCCCGCCCCCAGCATCGGTTGCCGCCACGGCCCAGCCGACTCCGTCGCCAAAGCCGTCGCCAGTCGCGAGCCACGCCCCCTCACCCGCTGCAGTGTCGCCGACTCCTGTCCCGCCTGCTCCCCCACCTCCTCCTCCACCGCCTCCGCCGCCGCCTCCTCCGCCTCCACCGCCAAGCACCTGCGGGGCGCCTTCGAATCCGTGGGGATATAACTTCTGCGGTGGCAACCTCATCTACAGCCCGCCAGGCACCTTCTGTAACTACTTCAATTGCATACCAAGCTTCTGGAAAAGCACGCTTGGATACGTCGACGAATGCAATGACGGGATGTATAGCCACTCAGGCGGCCGGCAAGGAGCGTGCTCATATCACGGTGGCGAGATGCGTCCGCTCTATTCACCTTGACGGTGCCGCTTGACTTGGCTTCGTTGCCTACAAATACGAACTTCGCCCCGGGCGTAGTTGCGACGGACGGCGGTCGGGTCACCCTTCTAGATTTGGCCGCCTTGCAGAATCGCGCAGAAGCCCTCGTACAGGAAGCAGATAAAGCCACCCAAGATGCCAAGTCAATGCGAGTTCTGGCCGCAGATTTGTGGGCCCAGGTCGGCAAGACTCTGATAAGCCAGCGCGTCGATTGGTCAGATTCGCCTGAGCTCGCCGAAATGACCCAACAAGCAATTTCTTTGAGCGAGAAGATTGCCGCGGATGACTCTGAGCTCGAATCGATACACGGCAGAGAACACAGCGGCATCGGTGGCCTGGCAAGCAAGCTCGGTGGTTGGAACGAAAGTCGGAAAATTTCAGGCGACCGCGAGAACCTGCAGTCACAGCTTCGCCCCCTCTGGGCACAGATCGGCCGTTTGAGCTCTCAGATATCACTGCCAGAAATCGATCCAATTCGTGGCCAAGCTGTCGCAGCAGACGTTCAAGTCCAAGAGCTCGAACAGCAGGCAATATCCACATCCGCGGCTGCGACCTCGGCCAACGAGGAGCTTAAACGTCGCACCGATTCGAAGAATGAGATGGGCTTCGATGCGCCCTACCTGGCGGCGTATCTCAAGGCGTATGGACCGCAGGAAGTTGAGAGCCCGTTGATATCGAAGCGCGGCGAGAGTGCGTGTTGGGTCGCGCAGGCTAGTCTCGCGCGAAATCAGACCCGGAGGCAGTGGGTCGGTGGAAGCCAGGGCTTCAGCTTTCCGATTGGACACACCGGCATTCGGTATCGGGTCGGCTCGTTCCACGGTCATCCGATCGAGCAGCAGTCGCTTACCAAACTGGACTCTGGGACCCTTGTAATCACCAATCAACGCATCGCATTTATCGGAAGAACCAAGTCCACTAGCGTCCCGTTTGCGAAGCTGTTACATGTCGAGTGCTATTCAGATGGGGTGGCTGTATTCGTGGAAGGGCGCGAGAACCCCGACTTCTACTTGACTGCGCTCCCGAAGTACGCGCTTTTCATGATCAACTGGTTCCTGAACCAACCTGATCGATAGAAGACTCAGTTAGTCAGCAGGCTCAAGCGGTCCTGGAGGCCGGCAATGGCGACGCGTTCTTGCCGCGTTGAGTCGCGGTGGCGGATTGTCACCGCCTTGTCGTTCAGCGTGTCGAAGTCGACCGTGATGCAGAACGGGGTGCCGATCTCGTCCTGGCGCCGGTAGCGCCGGCCGATGTGGCCGCCGGTCTGGTCGTACTCGACCCGAAACTGGCCCTGCAGTTGTGACTGCACATCCCGCGCGACCCTGATCAGCTCTTCCTTCTTCGACAGGGGCACCACGGCCACCTGCACCGGCGCCACGTTCGGGTGCAGTCGCAGGAGCGTTCGCGGTTCGTCGTTGACCACGTCTTCGTCGTACGCATCGATCAGCAGCGTGATGAAGATCCGCTCCACGCTCACCGCCGGCTCGATCACCCACGGCAGGTAGCGCTCGTTCGTCTCGGGGTCCAGGTAGGTCAGGTCGATCTTCGAGTGCTCCTGGTGGACGCGCAGGTCGAAGTCGGTGCGGTCGGCCACCCCCTCCAGCTCTCCCCAACCGAAGGGGAAGTCGTACTCGATGTCGGTCGTCTGCTTCGAGTAATGCGACAGCGATTCCTTCGGGTGGTCGTAATACCGCAGCCGGTCTGCCGTGATGCCGAGCTCGTCCACGTACCAGCGCAGCCGCTCGGCCCGCCAGTAGTTGAACCACTCGTCATCCTCGTTCGGCTTGACGAAGTACTCCATCTCCATCAGCTCGAACTCCCGCACGCGGAAGACGAAGTTGCCTGGAGTGATCTCGTTGCGGAACGCTTTGCCCTGCTGCGCGATTCCAAACGGGACGCGCACCCGCGTCGAGTTGATGACGTTCTTGAAGTCGACGAACATGCCCTGCGCCGTCTCCGGCCGCAGGTAGACCTCTGACGACGTGTCCTCCATCGGGCCCACATAGGTCTTGAACATCAGGTTGAACATGCGCGGCTCGTCCAGCGGGCCGCCGCACTCGGGGCAGCGGTCGCCTTGAACGTGGTCCGCGCGCCAACGCTTCTTGCAGGTGCCCAGGCACTGGCGCAGCGGGTCGACAAAGTTGGTCAGGTGGCCTGAGGCCGCCCAAACCGATGACGGCATGATCAGCGTCGACTCGAGGCCGACAACGTCATCGCGCAGCTCGACCATGTGCCGCCACCACAGGTCCCGGATCGCCCGCTTCATCGCGACCCCGTACGGACCGTAGTCGTAGAAGCCCGACACCCCGCCGTATATCTCGCTCGAAGGGAAGATGAAGCCGCGCCGCTTCGTGAGCGCTACGACCTTTTCCATCAGTTGTTCGCGCGCGACTGTCAGGGACGAATCCTCATCTGGTGCAGGAATGCTAGCGACTTCAGGCGGCGGTCCAGGTGGTGCTCCAGCTGGGTCGTCAGCACTCCCTCGATCGCTTCGATCAGCTCGCCGTCCAGTTTCAAACGGCGATACGTCTGAATATCTCCGCTGGCCATCAACCGCAACACCTTGATCGCGGCCAAAGGAACCAGCGGCATGTTGGGCAGCGCGCAGTCATCGCAAAGGAATCCACCCGCCGACGCGCTGAACGCCGCCGGCCTCGCCGCCAGCGCCTTCGCGCACGACGCGCACTCCATCAGCTGGGGCGCGTAACCGAGCAGGTCGAGCGCGGACATCAGGAAGTAGGCGGACGCTCGGCGGGGATCGGTTTCGCGCGCCAGCTCATCCAGCGCCATCACCGTCAGCTCGTACACCCCATCGACCGGATGCCGGTCCTCGCATACGCGCTCGGCCAGCTCCGCGATCAACGCCGCGTGCGACATTCGCTCCACGTCGCCGGCGATGCGTTCCCCGGGCATGCGCTGCACCTGAGCGACGACGTCGAGCTCGCCCCGACCCTTGGCGAGCAGCACGTCCACATGTCCGTACAGCTCCAGCGACGGGCCGAGCTTGCTCTGCGGCCTCCGCACGCCCTTCGCGATCGCCCCCACCTTCCCGTGGGTGCGCGTCAGCAGGGTGAAGATGCGGTCAGCCTCGCCATAGTCGAGCTTGCGCAGCACGACCGCCCGGTCACGATATGTGGCCAGTCGGTTCCTCCATCTCTTTCGTATCGTGCGCGCTCGTGCGGCCGTCCTGGGAAGGATGCGCCAGGCCCGCCGCGACGAGCGCTTCCTCCGGCCAGGTCTGGTCGGATTTCAATCGCACGGTTTCGATGCGGCGGCCTTTGACCTTCTCGACCGTCCACAGCGCCTTCCCGCTTCGGAACGAATCGCCCGCCGCAGCGATCTTGCCGAGCATCGCGTGCACATACCCGCCGACCGAGTCGTAGTCGCCGGACTCCTCGATTGCCAACCCGAGTCGTGAGTTGAGCTCCTCGAGCGGAAAGCCGGCGTCGACCCGCGCCTCGCGGTCGTTGAGGATGACCAGCAGGTCCTCCTCGGCGCTGTCGTACTCGTCGCGGATCTCGCCGACGATCTCCTCGAGCAGGTCTTCCATCGTCACCATGCCGGCTGTGCCGCCGTACTCGTCGACCACGATCATCATGTGGACCTTCTCGGTTCGCATCTCCAGGAGCAGCTCGTCGACCTTCTTCTGCTCGGGGGTGAACTTGATCGGGCGCAGGATCTTGTCGATGTCGAACTTCTGTGTGCTGCTGAGCGTGTAGTACAGCAGCAGGTCTTTGGCGTGAACCAGGCCGACGATGTGGTCGAGATCCTCCTCGTAGACCGGCGTCCGCGTGTGCCGGTGCTCTTTGAAAACCTTGACGATCTCCCTCAGCGGCGCCGTGCGTTCGATGGCAACGATGTCGGTGCGCGGGATCATGATCTCGCGCACCGTCTTGTCGCCGATTTCGATGATCCCATGGATCATCTGGTGCTCCTGCTCCTCGATCACGCCCGCCTCCTCGGAGACGTGAAGGAGTGTCAGCAGCTCCTCTTCGGTGAGGAACGGGGCGCGCGCCGCTCGGCCGCCGGTGAGTGTCCGCGAGATGATCGTGACCGCCCACAGGATCGGGCTCAGGGCCGTCGCCAGCCGGTCGACCGGACCCGCCGCCCACAGCGCCACGCGCTCCGCATACCGGATCGCCAGCGTCTTGGGCGTGACCTCGGCAGCGATAAGCAGCACCACCGAGAGCACGAACGACACCCCCAGCGCAAGCCACAGCCGCCAGCCGCTCGGCACGCCCCAGGTCGTGAAGAGAGCATCCGTGAGCAGGGTGGTCGACGTCGACGCGACGATCAGCGCCAGCGTGTTCGTGAACAGCACCGTGGAGAGGTACCGATTTGGGTCGGCTCGCAGCTTCTGCAGGATCGCGGCGGATTTGCTCCCCTGTTCGGCGAGGAAGCGGACGCGCAACCGTCCGACCGATGTGAGCGCCGTCTCGGTCCCTGCGGCGAGGGCGGCCGCGAGAAAGCAGACCACCAAGACGATGACTTCGACCCATTCCTGAGCGTTCATGACGGCCGGGCTATCTGAAGAGCTCGCTGACGCTCCGGTTCTCGTGTACCCGGATGATCGCCTCGGCGAGCAAGGGCGCTACCGAAAGGACTCTGATCGGCGAATCTGGGCCGAGCTTGTCGGGGGAGATCGGCACCGAATCGGTCACGATCACCTGCTCGATGTCGGCCCTCTTCAGCCGCTCGACCGCGTCACCGGTGAGGACCGGGTGGGTGGCCGCTATCAGCACTCGACGGGCGCCCTGGTTGTGCAGCGCCTGCGCGAGCTTCGAGATCGTGCCCCCGGTGGTGATGATGTCCTCGACGACCACGCAGTCGCGCCCTTTCACATCACCTGAGACCGCGATCACCTCCACCTCGTCGTCGCCCGTTCGACGCTTGTAACCGAAGGCGATGGGTGCAGTGAGCTGATTGGCGACAGCCTCGGCTCGCCTTCCACCGCCCGCATCCGGCGCGACGATGGTCAGGTGCTGCAGGTTCAGCGTGTGCAGGTGCTCGGCGATGATGCGATGCGGCGACAGGTGGTCGGTCGGTACGTCGAAGAAGCCTTCGATGGCCTCGGCATGGAGGTCGAGCAAGAGCAGCCGGTCGGCGCCGGCCAGCGTGATGAAGTTGGCGACCAGCTTGGCCGAGATCGGCTCACGCGGCTGGGTCTTGCGCTCCTTTCTCGCGTAGCCGTAGTAGGGGATGACCGCCGTCACCCGGCCGGCCGAGGCGCGGCGCAAGGCGTCCAGGATGATGAAGAGCTCCATCAGGTGCTCGTTTACCGGCGGCGAGGTCGGCTGGATGACGAACACGTCATGCCCGCGCATGGAGTCTTCGATCTTGACGTTGATCTCGCCGTCGGGGAAATGGCGCAGGCGCGGATCGGTGAGCGGGACGCCGAGCTTGTCCGAGATGCGCTGGGCGAGCTCGGGGTTGGCGCTGCCCGCGATCAGCTTGAGGGCGCCCCATGGCGAGGCTTCCTCTCCCGTGAACTCGACCGCGGTCGTCAATCTACCGATCACGATTTCTTGCGTACCACCCTAGCTGGAACTCCGACCGCTGTCGCGCCGTCGGGGACGTCCTTCGTCACCACCGAGCCCGCCCCCGTGCGAGCCCCTTTGCCAAGTTTGACGGGAGCGACCAGCATCGTGTCCACCCCGACGAAAGCGCCGTCTCCGATCTCGGTGCGGTTCTTGTTCGCGCCGTCGAAGTTCGCGGTGATCGTGCCCGCGCCTATGTTGGCGTCCTCGCCGAGGTCGGTGTCGCCCAGATAGGAGACGTGCGGCACCCTGCTGTTCTTCCCCACCTTCGTCCTCACGAGCTCGGCGAAGCTGCCGATGTGGACGTCTTCTGCGATCACCGTGCCGGGCCGGAGCTTCGCGAAAGGGCCGCAGTCGGAGCGGTCGCCGATCCTCGCGTCCTCTATGTGAACGTGCGGGCCGATGCGGCATTCGCTGCCGATCTCGGTTTTGCCCTTGATGATCGAGAACGGCTCGACGACCGTGTCCTGGCCGATCGAGACGTCCGCATCGATGAACGTCGAGTGCGGGTCGACGATGGTGACGCCGTCTTCCATGAGGCGCTCGAGGATTCGCCTCTGCATGATTTCCGTCGCGGCCGCAACGCGGGCGCGATCCTTCACGCCCATCGCCTCGTTCGGATCCGCCAGCGTGACGATGTTGACGGGGCGGATGTGACTGAAGACGTCCGTGAGGTAGTACTCGCCGGCTTTGTTGGCGTTCGAGATCTTCGCCAGCGCTTCTTTGAGCGGGCCGCCGTCGAAGCAGTAGATGCCGACGTTGAACTCGTGGACCGTCTGGCGCAGCTCGTCGTCGGCGTCCTTCCGCTCGACGATCTTCTCGAACTCTCCGTCGCTGCCGCGCACGATGCGACCGTCGTCCCGGGTCGGGTCGACGACGCCGGCGAGCGTGGCAGGGCGTTTCGCTCCGCGGTGTGCGGCCACGACGCGCTTGATGGTGCTCGATGTCAGCAGGGGCGAATCGCCATTGACGACGAGCACGTCACCCTTGAGGCCTTCGACCTGCTGCAGCGCATGGGCGGTGCCTTTTGGCTCGCGCTGGTAGACGACCTCGATGGTTGGGTCCTTCTCCGATAGATGCGCCGCCAGCTCGGCGTGGTGAGGGTTGACGACCACGGTGATGGAGTCAGCGCCCGCCTCGCCGACCGCGTCGATGACCCAATCGATCATGGGGCGGCCGCACACCATGTGCAGGACTTTGGGAGTCCGCGACCGCATGCGAGTGCCGTGACCGGCGGCCAGGATGACGGCCGTTAGCGATGAGCTCAAATTTTCGCCCTTGCGGGGGCTCAGCGAATTATACGTAGGGACGGAAATGCCCCCGCTCCGCAGAGCGGGGGCTGTTGGAGGTCTTCAGTCGAGCTTCATCACGACGTTGTGGCCGAGGAAGTCGGCGTGCGCCAATCCGGCCGAGCGGTCCAAAACGATGCTGAACGTCGGAGTCTCGCCCTTCAGAAGCGCCGCGGTTTCGGCGATCTCGCCGCCGATGGTCACGGTATCGCCCGATTCCTTTACCGAGGTGACCCGAACGGACCGAACAGTCCCAGGGAAGGCGATCCCGCTCATCGCATCGGGCGCGCCGGCGTAGATGCTCTTGACCAGGCTGCCGCTGCGCCGCTGCATGTCGACCTTGCCCTCGATGACGTACGACGCGTAGGCGGGCCATGGCGCCCTGGGCATTCCCGCCACAGCGCGAAAGCGCAAAGCGTTCTTGCCCATCCAGGCGAAGTAGCCGCTGACCGGCACCGCCGCCCCGGCAATGACAGTCGCGGCACCGGCGCCGGCCATCTTCAAGAAGTCACGCCGTGCAAGTGTTTTCATGGCTCTTCCTCCTAGTGCGGTGTGCCGAGGTATGGGAATTCGGGCAGGTAATCGCTGTGCGGTCCGACGTTGTCGGTCTTCAAGCCGCCGCCTGTGATCAGGCCCAGAGAGATGTCGATCACATCGTCTTGAAGCCGGCGGCCGTTGAGCGCCGCGTAGCTGGTGGGTTTGGAAAAGTTGTAGTTCAGGACGTCAGGCAGCAGCACGGTTGCCAACCCAGGGTCACCGCCAAGGGCCTTCAGCGTGTTCGCGAAGCTCGTGACGAACGTGATGCCCTCTGTCGTGGCCGCTGTCAGGTCGTCGCTGGGGTCGATGTTGTTGAAGACGTTCTTGTCCTGACCGTGGTTGAAGACTGTGTTGATGGCCGCTCGCGCCATGCGGTCATCTCGCACCAAGCCGCCGTTCTGGTCGAGGAGGGTGCGACCCCAAAGGCTGGTGGTCTGGGCGGTCGTGCCCAACGCGCTGTTCGGAACCTCGAGGACGATTCCGAAGACGTTCTTGTCCGCGAAAAAGTCGCCGTGCGTGAAGTTGAAGTCGTCGATGAAGCCGAGCAGGTCGAAGAAGAATGGGTCGCTGCGCAGCCCGGCGAAGAACCTGTAGTCACCACGAGCGGTGATGATCGGCTCCTGCCCGAACGAAACCGGTGCCCCGGCGATGACCGCGTGGCCGCCATCGTTGAGGCCTGCCGCGAGGCCGCCGGAGGCGAGGTGAACGGTCGCCGTCTGCGAGCCCGCCTCGACATCTGAGAACCGGATCCGGAACGAGAGGTCGGCTACGGCGTCGCCGTTCGTGTCGACGTTGATCTCGTAGACAGCCTGGCTGTTGAATGCTCCCGCGAGCAGGGGCGCGAGCGGGTTGACGTCGAGGATGAGGATCGATTTGCTCGGGTCGCCGGGCTTCAGGAACGCAAAGACGTCGGTGATGTCGGTTCGCGGGTCGCCGTTTGGCGACCCCACGTTGGCCGTGTCGTCACCGACGTTGATGGCAATCGGGCCCGGTGAATCCAAATGGTCGGCCATGGTTCAACCTCCTTTCTGGTTGCGGTTGATGGTTCTGCGAGCGCGCCTTCTAGCTGACATACGAAGCGCCTTCGCTTTCGGATCATCGGGTCGCAGTAACGAGGCTCCGACGCGGATCGTTAGCCTTCCAGACGTGCGGTGGATTGGTTGCATGCCGGCTTCGATCGTCTTCCTGAGCGGCTGCGGTGCGTCTGGGTCGGCGGCAGCCCATTCGCCCTCGCCCTCTTCCCTCGCGTCGGCAGCCGCCACGGGGAGTTCTGGCCCGCTTCCTGAGCTCGTTGGCGGCGTGAGGAGGCGGGCGCTGGGGAATACTGTGTTGCTGTGAGCGAGATGCCGGCGGTGAACCTGGAAGGGATCGTGCCTTCGCACCTGGCCGTGCTCCCGCTCAAGTCCACGGTCGTCTTCCCGCGGATCTTCATCCCCCTCTCGGTGGGGCGGCAGCGCTCATTGCGACTGCTCGACGACCTCCCTGGCGCGGAGCGCCACATAGCGGTGGCCACGCAGCTCGACGAAAGCGCGGAGGAGGTGGGCTTCAACGACATCCACCACGTGGGCGCGATGGTGCGCGTGCAGCACATGCTCAAGCTGCCCGACGGCACCGTCCAGCTCGCGGTGCTGGGCCTGCGCCGCATCAAGCTCCTGTCGGCGATGGCCGAGGAGCCATACCTCAGCTGCCGAGTGGAGATGCTGCCGGAAACTCCTGACTCGCTGACCCCGATCGAGCGCGAAGCGTTGCTGCGGCGAGCGATCTCGTCATTTCAACAGCTCGTCACCCTGGCGCCGCACCTGCCCGCCGAGCTCGCCAGCGCCGCGGGAGCGATCGACGACCCGCTGCACCTCGCGTACTACATCGCCAACCACATCCGGCTCACGACCGAGCAGCGCCAGGAGATCCTCGAGATGAATTCCGCAAAGGAGAAGCTCGAGCGCCTGCTGGGAAACCTCGCGCACGAGCTCGAGGTGCTTGAGCTGGGTCGAAAGATCCAGACGCAAGCCGAAGAACAGATGGGCAAGGCGCAGCGCGAGTATTTCCTGCGCGAGCAGCTGAAGGCGATCCAGCGGGAGCTGGGCGAGCTGGACAGCGAGCACGGCGAGCTCGCGGAGCTGCGCGAGCGGATCGACAAGGCAGGGCTGCCGGCCGAGGCGAAGCGCGAAGCCGATCGCGAGCTGGCGCGCCTGGAGCGGATTCCGTCCGCGTCACCGGAGTCGTCGGTGATCCGCACTTATTTGGAATTGATCGTCTCTTTGCCGTGGAACACCTCGACCGGCGGCGAGGTGGACGTCGCGGCGGCTCGCAAGATCCTCGACGCCGATCACTACGACCTCGACAAGGTGAAGCAGCGAATCGTCGAGCACCTCGCGGTGCGGCGTCTTAAGCAGCAGCGCGGTCTGACCGAGCGCGGGCGGGAGCCGATCCTGTGCTTCGTCGGCCCGCCCGGAGTTGGCAAGACGTCGCTGGGTCACTCGATCGCGCGCGCGATGGGACGCAAGTTCGCGCGTGCCTCATTGGGCGGCGTCCACGACGAGGCCGAGATACGCGGCCACCGGCGCACCTACATCGGGGCGATGCCGGGGCGCATCCTGCAGGCCATCCGCCGCGCGGAGTCGAACGACCCCGTGTTCATGCTGGACGAGGTCGACAAGATCGGCTCCGACTGGCGGGGCGATCCGTCGTCCGCTTTGCTCGAGGTTCTCGACCCCGAGCAGAACAAGGACTTTCGCGACAACTACCTCGACGTGCCCTTCGATCTCTCGAAGGTCATGTTCATCACAACAGCCAACTCGCTGGAAACGATTCCCGCGGCCCTGCGAGACCGGATGGAGGTTTTGAATCTGTCCGGCTACACGGAAGAGGAGAAGGTTCAGATCGCTGAGCGGTTCCTGGTCCCGAAGCAGCTCGCGGCGCACGGCTTGCGTGTTGGTGAGGTCGGCGTGGCCGAGGACGCGGTGCGGCTGATCATCCGCCAGTACACGCGCGAAGCGGGCGTGCGCAACCTTGAGCGTGAGATCGCGTCAGTGATGAGACGCGCGGTGGCGGAGATGGCGGTGGGGAAGCGGCTGCGTCAGTCAGTCGACGTGAAGCGGGTGCGCGCCGCGTTGGGCAAGCGCCGGTTCCATGACGAGGTGGCAGAGCGGATCGACCGACCGGGGGTGGCCACTGGTCTGGTCTGGACTCCAACCGGAGGCGAGATCGTGTTCGTGGAAGCTGCTTTGACGCCGGGCAAAGGCGAGCTGCGGTTGACCGGTCAGCTCGGCGACGTGATGAAGGAGTCGGCGTCGGCAGCGCTGTCGTATCTGAAGGACCGCGCTTCCGTGCTGGGTATCGATCCCTCGCTGTTCGAGAAGAACGACATCCACGTGCACGTGCCCGCGGGCGCGCAGCCGAAGGAAGGACCGTCCGCGGGAGTGACGGTTTTGACGGCGATGGCGTCGATCCTCACCGGCCGGCCGGCGCGCGACGACGTGGCGATGACCGGCGAGATCACGCTGCGCGGGAAGGTGCTGCCGATCGGCGGGGTGAAGGAGAAGGTGCTCGGGGCGCACCGCGCGGGGATCCGCCGGGTGCTGCTGCCCGCGCACAACGAGGCGGACCTCGACGACATCCCCGCGGACCTGCGCAAGGAGATGCAGCTGGTGCTGGTGGAGTCGATCGACCAGGTGCTACGAGAGGCGTTGGCGCCGGCGGTTGGCAAGGGCGCGGCCGCGTCGCGTCCAGCGGCCCCGGCGCTCGCGAAATCGAACGGAGCCGGCAGAGCCGCCGCACGCGGGCGGACAGTGCGCCGGGCGGTCAAAGCTCCCAAGCGCGCTCAGGGCTCTTAACAGCCAGGGTTTTACTATTCGATCTGCTCGCCGATGCTGCTGCGAGCAATGCCGATGTCCCGTGTTGAGCTCGCGAGATACCTGCGCCGCACCATGGGCGGCGTCGAGTGGGATCTTTGGGCGTGTCTCCGTGCCCGGCGGCTCGAGGGTTTCAAGTTTCGCCGGAAAGCCTTGATCGGACCCTACATCGTCGATTTCGCGTGCCTGTCTTCGCGCTTGGTCGTGGAGATCGGCGGCGAGATGTACGACCGATCACCACCGAGTGATGCGGCCCGCGCGGAGTGGCTCGAGACTCGCGGATTCCGCGTCATGCGTTTTGCGCCCGACGATATCCGGGGCCGCATCGACTTTGTGCTTTCGGCCATACGCGCGGAGCTCGCCCTGGCTCCGCCGATCACCTCTGCGCGCGGGCCAGGATTTTTTCGTGGGCGGCCAGCTCGGTGGCGTCGTCGAGAGGCGCGAGGTCAGTGATCCCGCGACGTCTGAGGGCGTTCTTGATCAGGTGGTCGGCGAGGTGTGGATTTTTCGGAAGCAGCGAGCCATGCAGGTAGGTCCCGAGGACGCCTCCCTGCAGGCATCCTTCCATGTGGTCCTCGCCGTTGTTGCCGAAGCCCATGCGCACACGTCCGAGAGGCTTGGCCTTTGGCCCCAGGAAGGTGCGGCCGCTGTGGTTCTCGAATCCGACCAGGGTCGCGGGCTTGATGTCGGCGAGGTCGGTGTCGACGACGACGTCGCCGATGAAGCGGCGCTTGCCCGCCTCCGTGCGGACGTCGATGAGGCCGATGCCGGGAAACCTTTCGCCCTCGCCCGTCTGGTAGTAGTGGCCGAGGAGCTGGTAGCCCCCGCACACCGCGAGCACGCCTGCGCCGGCTGCGACCGCGCGCTCGAGCGGTGCTTGCTTGTCCTCGAGCAGGTCTTCGTACACGAGCGCCTGCTCGCGGTCCTGCCCGCCGCCAAAGAAGAAGAGGTCGACCTCAGCCATTCCGTTGGTAGTGCCGCGGCCGAGCTCTATGAGGCGCGCGTCGTAACCGCGCCACTCGGCGCGCTTGAGGAGGGTGATGATGTTGCCTCGGTCGCCATAGATGTTCATGAGGTCGGGGTAGAGCCAACCGACGGTGAATTTCATTCCCTTCATGTCTCCCAGTAGGGTTTGGCCCAGCCGCGCCGGACGAGCTCGGCACGCAGTTCGAGCATCGCCGTGTATGTGCACAGCAAATGGGCCGTCTCGCCCTCGGGCGTGGCCTCGATGAGCGCGTCCAGAGCGCGCCCCGGATCCGATTCAGCAGGCGCCGACTCCACGCCGGCGTACTTGAGCCGGACGGCCAGGTCGGCGGCTCGATTGCCTCCCGGCACCACAACCCTGGCGTGGCCGCGCAGATGCTCGAAATCGACATCCCAGATCCAGGACACGTCGGTGCCATCGGCCCGCCGGTCGTTCAAGCCGATGAGGAAGAAATGGCCGCCGGCGAGGTCGATCGCCGTGCGAAGGGTCTCGTTGAACCCCGCGGGGTTTTTGGAAAGCACGAGGTTGAGCCGGCGTCCTTTCGCTTCGAGGCGTTCCTGCCGCCCGAATGCGGCGCGAAACGTGCGGAAGCGGTCGGCGATGAAAGTTGAGTCGAGACCGAGGGCTTTGCCGGTCGCAAAGGCGGCAAGCGCGTTGTAAGCGTTGTACAGGCCGCCTAACGGAAGCTCAATGCGCACGCCGTTTACATCCATGCCGAGGCTGTCGAATCCGTTGAGCTCGATGTTGGTCGCGGCGAGCTCGGGCGCAGGTCGGGCGAAATCTCCATTCGGACAGCGGTACACCCCGTCGTGGCCGACGTAAACCGCGTCGAACAGCAAGCTCGCGCCGCAGCGCGGACAGGTCCGCGCATCGGCTGCGTGCGGCAGCTCGTGCACGGCGACAGACTCGTCATCGAGCCCAAACCAGAGCGGCTTGCTCTTGAGGTTCAGGCCGATCTCTGCGACGCGCGGGTCGTCGGCATTGAGCAAAGCTCGACTCTCGCCTGGAAGCCGTGCGAGCGCACTCTCGATCTTCTTCGCGATCGTTTCCAGCTCGCCGTATCGGTCGAGCTGGTCGCGGAACAAGTTGAGGACGATCGTCGCGCGCGGTTGGATCTCATCGACGGCGCGTTCGAGGCTTGCCTCGTCGATCTCGAAGACGCCCCAGTCTGCCTGCAGGCGGCCGTTGGCGCCGGCGCGGTCGAGAGCAGCTGCAGTGGCTCCGAAGATGAGGTTGGCGCCGGCCCGATTGGACACGACACTGTGGCCTGCGCCCTCGAGAAGCCAGCCGATGAGGCGCGCGGTCGTGGTCTTGCCGTTCGTTCCCGTGATCACGATGGCGCCGTGCGCGAGGTCGCGCGAAAGCTTGCGCAGGACGTCGGGGTCGATGGCTCGCGCAACATCACCGGGCAGGGTGGTGCCGCCTCCAAGGCGGCTGATCCTGGACAGTGCTCCCGTGGCTTTGCCGGCCCACACCGCCGCCGCGCGCCGCATCAAGCCCACGCTCCGACGCTGTGGGTGACGGTGGTCCAGCAGTCGAGCGAAGCGACCGCTTTCAAACCGTCTGCCTTGGTGGCGCAGCGCCTGAAGAAAGCCGACCCGCTGCCGGTCATCTGCCACTCACCGCCCAGCCCGTCCGCGAATTCCTTGATCCTGGCGTCGGCTCGCTCGGCCGCGCGCCGCAGCGCGTTGGGCGGCTGGCCCCTCGTTTCGTCCCACGCACCGTAAACGCTGGCGGTCGAGAGTTCGATACCCGGCCACGCGATCGCAAACCAGGCGGGCTCGGTGGGCTGCGCGGTGAGGTGATCGCCCGTCCCCTCCGCGAGCGCGCTTCCGCCTGCGATGAAGAAGGGAACGTCGGCGCCGATGCCGGGCGCGATCTTGGCGAGGTCCACATTCACCGCATGAATCGTTTTCGCGGCTCGCAGCGCCGTGGCTGCGTCTGAGCTGGCTCCTCCAAGACCCGCCCCCGGCGGGATGCGCTTGTGAAGTTGGAATTCGGTGGGCAGCTCGCGGCCGGCGGCGGCCTCGAGCGCGGCCAGCGCTTTCAAGACGATGTTGTCGCTATTTGCGGGAACGGGCAGCCCGTCGGCAACGAGCGAAGTGCGCTCCGCCGGCGCCGCTTCGATGAGGTCGTGCAGCGCGATCGAGTGCATGTGCGTCCGGATCTCGTGAAATCCGTCGGCGCGCCGCTTGATGACTTCGAGGTCGAGGTTCAGCTTGGCGCGCGCGGGCAGCGCGATTCTCAACTGCCGCCAGGTCGAAGGTTCGCTCGGTACCTGACGGCGCGGTCCTGGTAGTGCTTGGCGGTGGTCCCGACCCAGTTGTGCGCCGAGCCGTCGAGCGGCTTGCGAACCGTTGCCGGCACACCCGCCGCCATGTGACCGGCGGGAACCGACTTGCCCTCACCCAGCACCGCGCCGGCAGCAAGCATGGAACCAGCGCCCAGACGGCTGCGCTGCAGCATGGTCGCGCCCGTGCCCACCACCGCCCCTTGCTCGACGACGCAGCCTTCCAGCTGTGCGGAATGGCCGACGCTCGCATTGCGCTCGATGAGCGTCGGCAGATCGGTGGCGCAATGGATCACGGCGTTGTCCTGGATGTTGGCGCCATCGCCGACCTGGATCAATGCCTCGTCGCCCCGTAGCACCGCGCCAAACCACACGCTGGCACCGGCGCCGACCTCGACGTCACCGATGAGGACCGCTGTCGGTGCGATGTACGCGTCGGGATGCACCCTCGGGCGCTTCCCGCTGAGCTCGAACTCCACTGGCCTCTATAATCCTAGCTTCGTGCTCTTCTCCCACCTGGAATCGAAACGTGGCTAAGCGAACCGCCTCCGCCAAGAAGCAGGCGCGCGCGAGCGTGCGCCGTTCCATCCGCAACCGCGCCGTGCGTTCGGAGGTCAAGACGAAGATCGTCAAGGCGCGCAGGTCGCTGACCGAAGCACCTGTCGCGGAGTCGGAGCGCTACGCCATCGCGCTCGAGGCAGTGCGCGCGCTCGATCGCGCCGCGTCCAAAGGCATCCTGCATCGGAACAACGCGGCTCGCCGCAAGGCTCGACTCACACGGCAGCTCGTGAAGCTGGGTGGGATGCCCGCGGCGGCTGGGAAAGCTTCCGGCAAGCGCGGCGCCGCACCTGCACCGGCGGCCAAAGCACCGGACAAGAAGGCGGCGGCGAAGAAGAAGTAGTAGCCCCCCACCGGGTGGGGAGGCGAATTACTTCTAGAGGCGGGTCAGCAGGACGTCGAGTCCCAGCTCGGGGTCGATCTGTCCCGACTTCACCTCCCACTCGTAGTCGCGGATGGCGCGCAGCGCCGCCTCCAGCCGGTCTGGATCCGAATCGCGGGCGGTCTCGAACGCCTTCTGGACGACGAAAGGGTGCTCGCCCATCTGTGACTTGACGTCGGACAGCGACTCGCCGCGGTCCTGGCGGGCGCGCACCTCGAGGACGAGCGCAACGTGCCGGGCCATCCGCCACGCGACCGACGTCGGCTGCATGCCGCCGCGCGAAAGGCCGCGCGCGATCTTGAGCGCCTCGGGCGTCGGGTGCGGGAGCAGGTTGTCGGTCAGCTTGAATATCTCGTCCTCGCGTCCCCCCGCGAGAAGCTCGGTTATGACCTCGGCCGTCAGCTTCGATCCGGAAGCCTTGTAGGCGGCAAGCTTGCTGAGCTCCGAGTCGATGACCGTGAGGTCGGGCGGAGTGACGCGCACGACCTGGGCGGCGATTGCGGGGGTCAAACCGTGATCGGTCGCACGCTTGGCGGTCCACTCGGAGAGCGCGCGGCCCTTGAGATGCAGCATCTCCTCGACCGTTCCGCCGGCGGCCGTCACCGCTTTTGCGAGCCGGTTGCCGCCGCCCAGGCGGCCGGCGATCGTGATGAGGAGCCGGGTCGTGGCTGGGATCTCCGCCAGCGCGGCGACCAGGCCTTCGGCCCGCGCAACCGGGACCATGTTCACCGCGACGACTCGATAAGGGTCGAGGAAGGGCGCCTGGAGCACCGAATCCTGGAGGCGTGAAGCATTCAGGCCCTGGCCTTCGAGCCGGTCGAAGCCGAAGTCGGACACGAGCTCCGACTTCCAGGCGTCGAGCGTGGCTTTTGCCCTTTCGTCGACCAGGAACCGCTCCTCGCCGTGGAGCAGGAGGATGGGAGCGCGGCTCTTCTCGCGCGTCACATAGGCAGCGTAATCGTGCCCTCCTGGTCCGTGCGCAGAACGGTCTTGGGGAGGCCGCGCGCGATACGTCCGGACGCGAGCGACGCGACCAGCTGCGCGCGTGCCGTGGCGTGCCCGAGCTCGGGTGACAGGAGGCTGCGACCGCCCGCTGGCAGCAACAGGTATGTGCACGATCCCTGCAGGCGGGCAGCGGCTACGGTCTGGGCGTCGAGGTCGAGATCGCTGAGGTCGCAGAAGCTCATGCCGGATGGTGCGACGACCCGCAGCCCGAGATAGGCGGCGCCGACCTCGCTTCCGGGCGCGCCGGGCTCGGGGGCGAGAACCTCGAGCCGGAAGCCGGCCGCATCGATTTCCTGCCCGGCGTGCGTGCGCACGACGCTGGCGCCCCGAGCCACCGCCTCGAAGGCCGCCGTCCTCCAGGCGGAGCCGCTGAGCTGGACGTCGGGGATGACCAGCGACCTCGCGGGCCGATCCAGGCCGGCCGCGAACCCGCCGACATGGCCGAGGCCCGGAGCCGTGATCACCACCGCATTCATGCTGGTCTGCCATGGGGGCAGGATCTGTCCCAGCTCGTCCTTCAGCCGCGCGGGGCTGGGCCCGCCGTCGACGAGGATCACGCCCTGCGTGCTCCGGAACAGCAGTGCCTGCCCGTTGCCGACTGCGAGCACGTGGACCGATGGCGGCGCAACCGCCCACATGCCGAGGGCGACGGCCGCGATCGTGGCCGGCGCCAGGATGGCGCCCGCCATCGCCAATGCGCGACCCTTGGGTTTCACGTGGCCCGCGGCGACGACCGCGCCGAGGCTGGCGTAATACGCAAGGCCTGCCCAGGGTGGGAATCGCACCACCGGGAACGCTGCCGCCGGCAGCCGCGCCAAAACGTACGCGACCTGCTCGACGTACGCGAGGAGACCGGCGAGCGGAATCGCGGCGACGTGCGCGATGCCTGGTAACAACGACAGCGGACCGAGGGCGATGCCGGCGACGACGATCGCCGGGAGGATCGGCAGTACAAGAGCGTTGGCTATGGGCCCGACCGGTGAGAGCAGATGGAAATCGGTGGCCATCATCGGCAGAGTTCCGACCTGTGCGGCGCACGTGACAGCGAACGGCTCCCTCAGGAAATGCGGAAGCCAGCGCAGGCGGCGTTCGATCGACGGCGTCAGCACGATGATCGCCGCCGTGCCGGCGAACGAGAGCTGGAAACCCACGTCCCAGGCGAGCTCCGGTCGCCAGGCCAGCATCGACGCCGCTGTAATCGCGAGTGACGTCCAGACATGGCTCGGGCGGCCGAGGTTCGCCGCGGCGATGGCCAGCCCTCCCATCGCGGCGGCGCGGATCGCGGCGGGAGTGGCGCCGCCGGCGAGTGCGTAGAGACCGATGAGACACAGAGCGGGCCACATGGCAAAGCGCTGGAGGATCGGCCGAAGAGCGCCCTGAACGATCCGGGCGAAGATGGCGACCTTCAGTCCGCTCAGGACCAACAGGTGGACGAGGCCGGTGGCGATGAGCGCTTGCTGGAGCTCCGCCGGGATCCCCTGCCGGATACCGAGGACCACGCCGAGGAGCACGGCTGCGTGCGGCGGGGGCAGCGCGGCGTCGAGGGCCGCGACGTATCGGGTGCGCAGCCAGGTGGGCAGTGCTAAAAAGCCTGCGGCCGGAGTGGTGACATTGATCCCGGTTGCGTCCAACTCGAGGTATGCATGGCGCTGCGCGAGATATGCCCGGCGGTCGAACGAGGGAAGGTCTCGCGGCAACACGAGCTTTCCGGTTGTGTTCACCTGATCGCCGAAGCCCGCTTCGGCCGGCGCGCGCCACCGCACGACCAGGTTGCCGACGTTGGCAATGGACGAGCCGCCGACAACGATCAGACCAGGCTCGACCAGGACCTCCGATCCGCCCGCCGCCGGCCGGCTGTCATCGGCAACCCGTCCGGTGACGGTCGCGGTCTGGCCCGCCAGCGACAACGCCCTGGTAGCCGCGCTGGGATCCGAAGGCGGCAGCTCGGCACGGCCGACGCCGAGGAGGGCCGCCATCAGGGCAAGGGCGAGCACGGCAGGTCGCATCGCGATGGCGAGGGCCAGGCACGGAACGGCAAGCGCGATGGCGGCGGCCCCGATCGATGGCTGCGACGGCAGCATCACCACCGCGGCCGCGAGCGCGATCGAAAACGCAACCGCGACCACCAGGCCTGGGACTTGCGCGAGCGCCCTCAGGTTCACAACGTCAGATAGCGGCGGGCGATCACGTAATCGGCCTCGCTCATGCCCAGGATGTCGACGAGCTCGCGGGTGTTCTGGAATCCGCCGAAGTTCGTGCGGTAGTCGATCACGTCCTGCGCGAACGCGCTCGTGAAACCGGGAACGACCTCCAGCTCTTCGACGGTGGCGAGGTTGACGTTGGTGCGGGTGACGACGGTCGCGCCCGAAGCGCCCTTGGCGTACGGAACTTTGATCTGCTCGCCGTCCTTGAGGCGCCCGGCCAGGTTGGGGAGGCGCGTGATGTCGGCTTCCACCGAGAGCCCGCCCGCGGCGCCGATGGCGTCGTAGACGCGATCGCCGCGCTTCATGCGGTACAGGCCGGGATGCTCGACCGCGCCGACCACGTGGACCAGGAGACCGGCCGGCGCGGGCACGTCGGCATTGGCCGCCGCGGCCACGGCCGCCGCCGTCGTCGTCTCGCCGGTCCTGGTGGTCGCCGACGTGAAGAGGTAGGCGCCGGCGACGGCGCCGATCCCGAGGAGAACCGGCATGGTGACGGCAAGCAGCGGCTTCCAGCCGGGGATGAGGCTGAGGTGGCTTCGCATCGCGGGCGAGGCTAAGACGCGAAAGCGCCGGTGAAAACCCAGGCTGTTAAGGGCCTCCAGCGCAGACGGCTGGTTCCGGGGGAAGGATTCGAACCTTCGGTCGAGGATCCAAAGTCCTCTGCCTTACCTCTTGGCCACCCCGGAAAGGTGCCTGGCTATTTTCGGCTGGTCACGTGACCTCTCGCGGCCCGGCGGCGTTCCGTACTCGAGTGAGAGCCCTCCTTATTTCACTGCTTCTGGTCGCCACCGCGGCGTGCGGCGCCTACCGTTTTCCGGGCGAAACCACCCCAGGAACCGGGACGGTGAGCGGCCAGGTGACCGCCGTTCCATGCTTCCCCGTCGAACAGGCCAACCAACCGCCTTGCGCCCGGGCCGTCGCCGGGGTGGAGATCGACTTCAGCGGCAACGGGACCACTGTGGGCACGCAGACCGACGCGAAGGGCTTTTACTCAGTCACCCTGGCCGAGGGAACGTGGAAGGTGAACGTGAGGCTGAAGAGCTTCATGCGGATCATCAGCGGCCCGCCGGTCGTGACGGTGACGGCCGGCTCGCATGTGGTCGCGAACTATGTCGTCGACTCGGGGATTCGAGTTCCAGTCACGGGACAAGGTTGATCAGCCGGTTCGGCACGTAGACGACTTTCGACGGCTTGGTGCCGTTGAGCGCCGAGCGCACGCGCTCGCTCGCCAGCGCCAGCGCGAGCGCCTGGTCCTCGGACAATCCCGCGGCCACCGTCAGCCGATCCCTCACCTTCCCGCTGACCTGAACCACCAGCGTCACCTGCGGCTCGGCCGCGGCCGCGGCATCGAACTCCGGCCATGTCGCGTCGGCCAACAGATCGTGCTCCCCCAACCGCTCCCACATCTCTTCAGCGATATGAGGGCCGATCGGGTTCAGCAGCTTCACCAGGGCGTGCACCGACGCGGTCCATTCCTCATTGCGCGCTCCGCCGGCTTGCAGGTAATCCTGCATCGCGTTGGCGAGCTCCATCAAATAGGCCACAGCCGTGTTGAAGCGAAGCCCGTCGTAATCGTCGGTGACGTTCCTGATTGTCTGCGCAACCTTGCGCCGCAGCAGCGCGGGATCCGAAGCTGCCCGCGAGCCGCCCGAAGTCTCGATCGAATCCGGTTCCAACACCAGGCGCCACACCCTGTGCAGGAACTTCACGACCCCGTTCAAGCCCGACTCTATCCACTCGACGTCCTCCTCAGGCGGCCCGATGAACATCTCGTAGATGCGCCCCGCGTCGGCGCCCTGCTTGTTGACGAGCTCGTCCGGTGACACGCCGTTGCCGGCCGACTTCGACATGACCTGGCCAAAGCGTTTGACCATGCCCTGGTTGAAAAGCCGCATGAACGGCTCATCGACGTCGAGCATGCCCGCGTCATGCAGCACCTTGGTGAAAAACCGCGAGTACAGCAGGTGCAGGATCGCGTGCTCGACCCCACCCGTGTACTGCTCGACCGGCATCCAGTGGTTGGCCAGCTCGGGATCGAAGGGCTCCTGGTCGTCGTGGGGGCTCGCGTAGCGCAGGAAGTACCAGGACGAGTCGATGAAGGTGTCCATCGTGTCCGTCTCGCGGCGCGCCTCTCGTCCGCACTTGGGACAGGTCGTGCGCCAGAAATCGGGGTTGTCCGCCAGCGGCTTGTATTCCTCGGGCAGCACCACGGGCAGCTGATCGAGCGGCACGGGCACGATGCCGTCGATCTCGCAGTACACGATCGGGATGGGGCAGCCCCAGTAGCGCTGGCGGGAGATCAGCCAATCGCGCAGCCGGTACTTCACCGACCGCTTGCCCAAACCCTTCGCCTCGAGCCACGTGACGACGCGCTCGAACCCCGTGGTGCTGTCGAGACCGTCGAACTGGCCGCTGTTGACCATCACGCCGGGCCCGACGTACGCCTCGCGCAATTCGCCACGTTCGGCACCTTCAGGCGCGATCACCTCCTGGATGGGCAGCCCGTACCTCTTCGCGAACGCGAAGTCGCGCTCGTCATGCGCGGGCACGGCCATGATCGCCCCCGTGCCGTACGTCACGAGCACGTAGTCGGCGACCCAGATCGGGATCTTCTCGCCGTTGACCGGATTGACCGCGAATCCGCCGGTAGCGACCCCGGTCTTCTCACGCTCGGTCGACAGGCGGTCGATCTCGCTCTCCTTGCGCGCGGTGGCGACGTATCCGCGCAGAGCGGCACGGTGCTCGTCGGTCGTGACCTTCTCCACGAGCGGATGCTCGGGCGCCAGCACCATGAACGTGGCGCCGAACAGCGTGTCCGGCCGAGTCGTGTAGATTCGAATCGACTCGCCCTCGTGCCCGACGACCGGAAAGTCGACCTCGGCACCTTCGCTGCGCCCGATCCAGTTGGTCTGCATCACGCGCACCTTGTGCGGCCACTTGTCGAGCCGCTCCAGGTCGTTGAGCAGGCGCTCGGCGTAGTCGGTGATCTTGAAGAACCACTGCTCGAGGTCGCGCTTCTCGACCTCGACGTCGGGATGCCGCCAGCAGCGGCCGTTGATGACCTGCTCGTTCGCGAGCACGGTCTTGTCGACCGGGCACCAGTTCACCGGCGCCATCGCCCGGTAGGCGAGGCCGCGCTCATAGAAAAGGAGGAAGAGCCACTCCGTCCACCGGTAGTAGTCCGGCAGGCAGCTGGTGACCTCGCGGTCCCAGTCGTAGAGGATGCCCAGCATCTTCAGCTCGCTCTTGAACTTCACGATGTTGTCGAGCGTCCACTGCTTCGGATGCACGCCTCCGCGCTTCATGGCGGCGTTCTCGGCCGGCAGGCCGAACGCGTCCCAACCGAACGGGTGCAGCACCTCGAAGCCCTGCATGCGCTTCATGCGCGCAAGGACGTCGCCCATCACGTAGTTGCGCGCATGGCCGACCGTCATGTCGCCCGACGGATACGGGTACATGACCAGGTCGTAGTACTTGGGTTTCGGCGATTTGTCCGACGCCTTCATCACCCCACGGTCGACCCAGGTCTTCTGCCACTTCGGCTCGATCTCCTGGGGCACGTAGGTGCTACGCCTTGGCTTCGTCTCCATGGACTTTGAATTTTAGATGCGCGAGTTCATGACCCACGATCGCGGCCAGAACCAGCGCGGCGCCTGCCGCTTGCAGCGGACCGAAACGCTGCCCGGCCAGCACGATCGCCGCCGCCACCGCCCAGGCCGGCTCTGTGGTCAGGATCAGGGCGGTCCGGCTGGCACTGAGGTGCTGCTGGGCCCACGTCTGGATGTAGAAGGCAAGCGCGGACGCGAAGACCCCGGTGATCAGGATCGCGATCAATACGTCCTGGCTCGGGATGCGAAGCGACCACGATCCGCCGGCGCTGAAGATCAATGCGCTCGCGCCCATCTGCACCATCGCCAGCGGCGCCGAGCGCAGTCCCGGCGACCAGTGACTAAGCAAGACGATGTGCAGCGCGAAGAGAGCGGCGCAAGCGATCGTGAGGATGTCGCCCAGACCGATTCCGGCGGGGCCGCCCACTAGCAGCACCGTGCCCGCGAGGGCGGTCGCCACCGCGACCAGAGTCCACCAGCGCAACGCCACGCCGAAGAGTCGATCGATAAGCGGCGTGAACACGACGAACAAGCCCGTGATCAGGCCTGAGTTGCCAGGGCTGGTCATCGTCAGCCCGACGGTCTGGGTCAGATACCCGGCCGCGAGAACGGCTCCCGCGATGACGCCCACCCGGACCTCGCGTCGGGCGGGCAATCGATGGACGATGACCGCCATGACCAGGAACGCGAGGATGAAGCGGAGCTGGAGGAAAGGCAGGGTCGGGTACTGTGTGATCGCGTCCTTGACAAGTACGAACGTCCAACCCCAGACCGCCGTCACCATCAACAGAAAGAAGACGTAGATCAATGGAGCGACTGTGGGCGCCGTGGCGCATGGAGTACATCGGCTCGGAGCAGCCGCCCGGGTGCCTGTTCTGCCGTGTCCTGGCTGATCCCGACGACCCGGCCTCCGAGCTGGTCGTGTGGCGACCGCAAGGCGCGATCGTCCTGCTCAACAAGTTCCCGTACAACTCGGGGCACGTCATGGTCGCGCCGGCAGCTCATCAAGGCGAGCTCGACGCGCTCGACGAGGCGCAGGCGGCAGACCTCATGCGCGCCCTTCAGCACACGGTCGGCGTCTTGCGTTCCGCTCTCAAACCCGAGGGGTTCAACGTCGGCGCGAACATCGACCGTGCCGCGGGCGCCGGCATCCCCGACCACCTGCATTTTCACGTCGTGCCACGCTGGAACGGCGATACGAACTTCATGCCGGTGTTGGCCGAGGTCAAGATCGTCAACGAGCACCTCCTCGTCACCGCCGAGAAGCTGCGGAAGGCTTTCGCCTCCAGCTGACACGTCCTCCAACGACTGTCGCTGCGACATGGCCGCCGTCGACGACGGTGAGGTCGCAAAGCATTCCTGGACGTATCGCGCCAAGGTCGTCCTCCATCCCGACCGCGAAAGCAGCGCTCGCGGTATAGGCGTTCAGGGCTGAGGCGCGGTTCACAGCGAGGTCTGGATGCCAGCGCGCTCGACGCCGCCACGAGGTCGCGGCATCGATGCCGAGCAGCGGGTCGGCGGTCTCGACCGGCGCATCGGATCCGAACGCCAGCCGCCCACCGGCACGTTCGAGCGCTCCCCAGGCGTACGCGCGGTCGGTGACCTTGGCCCAGTACCGATCCGCGAGGTCGCGATCGGCCACAGCGTGGATCGGCTGCATCGAGGCGATGACGCCGATGCGCGCGAATCGCTTCATGTCCGTTGGGTCGACGCACTGCACGTGCTCGATTCGCGGCCGCCAGAAAAGCCACGCGCGGCGGTGCGGCTCGAGCGCGTCGAGAGCCCTTCGCACCGCGCCGTCACCGATGGCGTGCAGGCACACGTTCAGCTCTGCGCGCGCGCATCGGCCGATCATGTCGGCGAGGTCCGCCTCGGTCAGTCGCGCGGTGCCCGACCCGTCGAGCATTTCGGCGGTGCGACTTCCGAGCGAGCCGTCGAGGAACGCTTTCACGCCCCACATGCGCAGCCACGAATCGCCCCATCCCGACCGTACTCCGATGCGTTCAGCGTGGTGGAGGTCGGCGAGCGGAAGATTGTAGGTAACCCGCAGCGGCAGGCGGCCTCGGGCGTGCAAGCGCTGGAGCGAGCCGAAACCGCGCGAGGAGTCCATCGAGTGGACGGAGGCGAGCCCGAATCGCGACAGCGCGGCCAGTGCGCGATCCATCGCCCGGTCGAGGTCTGCGTCGTTCGGGGCCGGGACCTTGACGCTCACAAGCTGCATAGCCGTTTCGCGGAGGATTCCCGACGGCTTGCCCGCGCGGTCTCGATCGATGACGCCGCCCGCCGGGTCTTCGGTGCTGTCGTCGATGCCCGCGAGCTTCAGCGCCGCCGAAGAGGCCCAGGCCGAGTGGCCGTCCTTGCGACGCAGGAACGCGGGACGACCGCCCGAGACCTCGTCCAGCCGTTGCCGTGATGGGAACGCCGGGTCGGGCCACGCGTCGTTGTACCAGCCGGAACCGACCACCCAGCCGTCTTTCGCCACCCGCCCGGCCCACCGGCGAATTCGCTCCAGGGCGACCTCGAGGCTGCGGGTGCCTGTCAGGTCGAGGCTGAGGTTGCGGTCCGCCAGTCCCTCGAGGTGGATGTGCGAGTCGATGAGGCCGGGCCACGCTTTTCCGCGCAGGCGGACCACCTCGGCGTTGCGACCGGCCGCGGCCCGCGCCCTGGCGCCGACCGCGAGGATCCGTCCGTCAGGCCCGGCGGCCACCTCGGGGATGCAGCCCGTGAACAGGACGGCGCCCGTCTTCACAGGCCATAAGTCTTGGCGATGATCTCCTTCATGATCTCGTCCGAGCCGGCGCCGATCCGACCCAGCCGCGCGTTGCGCCACGCCCTCTCGACGGGGAACTCGTGCATGTACCCGTGCCCGCCGAGGATCTGGATCGCGTCGTCGGCGACCTCGCAGGCGACCTGAGTCGCGAGCAGCTTGGCCTGGGAGATCTCCCGGACCGGGTACTCGCCGCGGTCCCATTGCGCGGCCGTCTGGTAAACGAATGCCTGCACAGCGGCAATCTTCGTGCCCATGTCGACGAGGCGATGCTTGATGACCTGGAACTGCGAGATCGCCTGGCCGAAGGCCTGACGGTTCTGCGCGTAGTCCATTGTGTATTCGAAAATTCGCGTCGCCCCGGCGATCGCCCCGGCCGCGGCGATCATCCGCTCGCCCTGCAGCTCCCACATGAGGTTCTTGAAGCCCTCGCCTTCCTCGCCGATCAGGTTGGCGACTGGGACCCGGCAGTTCTCGAAAAGAAGCTCGGCCGTGTCCGATGAGTGCATGCCCAGCTTCTTCAGGGTGCGTGTGACCTGGAAACCCGGCGTGCCCTTCTCGATGACGAGCAGGTTGTAGCCCTTGTGGCCGCGGTCGCGGTCCGTCTTCGTGACGACGAGCGCCCAGTGGCAGCGGGCGCCGCTGGTGATGAAGATCTTGCGTCCGTTGACTATGAAATCGTCGCCCTCGCGCCTCGCCGTGGTCGTGATTCCCGCCACGTCGGAGCCGGCGTCGGGCTCGGTGATCGCGAGCGCCGCGATGTGCTCCCCGCGGATGGCCGGGACCACCCATTTGCGCTTCTGCTCCTCGGTCCCGAACTTGAAGACGGGTGGGGTCGCCATCTCGGTCTGGACGTCGACCGCCATGCCCAGCCCGCCGAGGCCGGCCTTCGCCATCTCCTCGGAGAGGACGACCGCCGAGAAGTAGTCGCCGCCCTGGCCGCCGTACTCGGGCGGGTAGCGCAGGCCGAGGAAGCCGAGCTCGCCGAATCGCTTGAAGATGGAGTCGGGAAAGGTCGTCTCCTCCCACTCTTCGAGGTGCGGCTGGACCTCGGTGGCGAGGAACTTTCGGATGTGGAGGCGGAGCTCATCGTGGGCATCCGTGAAGTACATCGGGGTGAGTTTAGGCCGGAACGTCGAGGCGGCTGCTTACGGTATGATTCGCCGCCTGATCCCCTTCGGGAAATCACGCGTGCCTGGGAGTTGTATTGGGCTCGGTAATCAAGAAGCGGCGCAAGAAGATGCGCAAGCACAAGCACAAGAAGATGCTGAAGAAGACGCGATGGGCACGACGTGCGCACGCGTAGGATGAGGCTCTAGATGGGCTGGTGGATCCTCGTCGCGATCGTCATCCTCGTGGTTCTCTGGCTTGTCTTCACCTACAACGGCCTGATCTCGGCGCGCAACCGGACGCAGGAAGCCTGGTCTGAGATCGACGTCGAGCTGAAGCGGCGCCACGACCTGATCCCCAACCTGGTCAACACCGTGCAGGGCTACATGGGCCACGAGCGTGGCACTCTCGAAGCGGTGACCAACGCGCGGGCGGCGGCCGTCGCGGCCGGAGCCACGGGCGACCCCGCCAAGATCGGCGCGGCCGAGAACATGCTCAGCCAGAGCCTCCGAAGCCTGTTCGCGGTGTCGGAGAACTACCCTGACCTCAAGGCGATCAGCGCCTTCACCAACCTGCAGGAGACCCTGACCGCGACGGAGGACAAGATCGAGTTCTCGCGGCGCTTCTACAACGGCAACGTACGTGACTACAACATCAAGCTGCAGACCCTCCCCACGTCACTGATCGCGGGGGCGCTCGGCTTCAAAGCCTTCGGCTTCTTCCAGGCGGACGAGGGCGACCGCGCGGTGCCACAGGTGGGATTCGGCAACGTGCCGCAGGCCGGCTCGGGACCGCCCGCGGCCAGCTCGGGCCCGCCCCCTATGGGCACCTCGGGACCTCCGACCCAGAGCTAGCCACCGGCCGACCTCGACCAGTCGGAGTCGAACCGAGTCTCATATGCCGAGACCGCGTGCGGGTCACGAGTTTCGATGTCCAGCTCGTGGTTGACGCCCAGCCCGGAGAGCGTCCAGTTCGCGGATCCGAGCACCAGCTCGCCGTCGAAGAGACCGATCTTCGCGTGCAGCAGCGCACCGCGGGGGACGGGATACCAGCGCACTTCGACGCCGCCGGCCGACAGCAGCGCATACGCATGCCGGTTGTACGGCTGGTTGGGGTCGAGCAGGACGCGCACCAGAGCCCCGCGCCGGTGCGCCGCCACGACACCCGCGATGACCTCGGCGTCGGTGAGCGTGTAGACCTCGGCGAGCACGCGCTGGCGCGCGCGGTTTAGCGAACCCTCGAGCATCTCCCTGATCTCGCCGCCGGGCGCGGTCTGTGCGATCGTCGACTCGATCGGCGCTAGGGGCGCCGGATGGCCGCCGGCAAGGCCCCAGTCCTGGTCGAAGATCGTCACCAGTCGCGCTATCTCGGCCGGGTCACGCGTCTCGAGGACGTAGTCGTGGTTGCGGTCGCTGTGCGCGCCCCAGTTCATGCCGCCGACGACCGCCTCGCCGTCGGCGATCAGCAGCTTCACGTGGTCGATCTGATGGCGGACGTCGTCGACCGGATAGACGCGCTCGGCGACCCGCAAGGAGTCGAGCGTGGCTGCCGAACGGCTGCTGGCCCGCACGGTCGGGTCCGTGATCACACGCACCGCGACGCCACGTGCGCGGGCCGCGCCGAGCGCGGCCACGACATCCCGCCGGCCCAGCTCGTACATCTCGACCATCACGCGGGTGCGCGAGGACCCGATCAGCTGTGCCACGAGCCGGAAAATGCCGGCGTCCTGCCAGAGCGAAACCGCCTCAGCGGGCCCGGCCGCGACGGGCGCCGCGTTCGCGGTCGTGGCCGCCGATGGAACGACCGAGCAAGCCGTCAGGCAAGCCGCCAGCAGGAACATCGCGAATTGCGCCATGGGCGAGGCGAAAAGCTACTGGCGCTCGATCGAGACTCCAACCCAGCCTGTTAAGGCTCGATGGTCAGCTCAGAGCAGGTCCACGCGCATGCCGGGTCGCGCACCGAGCACCCGGTCGGCGCGCCCTTCGCGGAGGCCGACCTCCAGGTAGCCCATGCTGCCCACGTAGACGAAAGGCTCGTTCGGCCGCGCTTCGGCATAGGTCGTCGCCGAGGCGGTGATGTAGTGGTTGTGGATGCGCATCGGCCGGACCGGGGGCTTGAGGTTCGTCACGAGGTTACCGAACCCGTCGGTCCAGAGCACCCGAGGACCGGAGTCGTCGAGCATCGTCGGCGGCGTGGTCGGGTGGCCGAGCGACTCGAGCGGCACGCCCGATGCCAGCGCCGCCGCCGCGGGCGCGAAGACGTCACGCCCTTCGAACGTCGGCGCGCCGTCCGGCCTCGGCGCCAGCTCGACCGCCTGCTGCATCCCGACCTCTTCGATGACGATCGCGAACAGGCCGTTGTCGGGACCGACGTAGAAGCGCCCGCCGGCGCGAATCGCCAGCCTCCTGCGCGAGCTGCCGACGCCGGGATCGACGACGGCGAGGTGCACGGAATGCGGTCCGAAGTGACGCGTGCCGGCAAAGAGCATGAACGCCCCGGCGAAGGCGTCGAATCGTGGGACCTCGTGGCTGACGTCGACGAGCGTCGCGTATGGGCACCCAGCCAGGACGATTGCTTTCATGGCAGCGACCAGTGGTGACCCAGAGCCGAAGTCGGACGTGAAGGTGACTAGCGGAGGCGGACCCGATGCGCCGCTTGGTGGGCGGCTACCAGTAGCGGGTCTCCTTCCAGGGATCTGCTTCATCGTGGTATCCGCGCTGCTCCCAGAAACCGAGCCGGTTGCGTTCCATGAACTCTAGCCCGCGCAGCCACTTCGCCGACTTCCAGAAATATTTCGACGGCACGAATAGGCGCAGCGGCCAACCGTGGTCGGGCGTCAGATCCTTGCCGTTCCAGGCGTAACACAACAGGTTCTCGTCGCCGTCCAGGACGCTCAGCGGCACCGAGGTCGTATAGCCGTACTCGCAGTGCGCCATGACGTACTTCGCCTCGGGCTTGGGCTTGACGCGGTCGAGGATCTCGCGAATCGGGACGCCGGTCCAGGTGTCGCCCAGGCGGCTCCAACCCGTCACGCAGTGGATGTCGGCTGTTACGTCTTTCGAGGGCAAGGCTCGGAGCTCGCGGTAGTCGATTTTCAGCTCGTTCTCGACGGCGCCGAACACCTTGAAATCCCAGGTGGCGATATCCGTCTTGGGAGTGGGCCCGAAGCTGAGCAGCGGCCATTTGTCGGGGGCGGTGAGGGTCTGGCCGGGCGGGATGCGGGCCACGTCGACGCCTTCCGGCACGCGCCTGCTCTTGAAGAGGAACGACATTTCGCGAGTATAGGAATCGGCCGGCAGGGCGCGATTGTTCCCCGGCTATACTGGCCTCTCCCTCACCTACTAGAGCACGTGGGTCCGTAGCTCAATTGGGAGAGCGCTTGAATCGCACTCAAGAGGTAAGGGGTTCGAATCCCCTCGGATCCACCAGCCCCAATCTGCAGTCGCCCGCTCATCTTCTTCTTGAGCTCCGGTTCGACGCCAGGCTCGCGCTGAGCATCGCGAATATCTGCAAGCCACCAAAGACCGGTAGTTTTCCGAGGGCGTAAAACGAGAACGGTCCATACGCTGGCGCCACCTTCAGCATCAACAGTGCCGGAGGATAAGGGAGGTCGTCATGCAAGACATCAGGCTTAGCCGCCGGGACGTTCTGAAGGCAGCCGGCGCCCTCGGTGGCCTTGCCATCGCCATTCCATGGCTCGGACCGATCGTGGTCGCCGCGGATGAAGGGCCGTTCGATGAGCCGATGGGACCCTTTGGGCCATGGAGCCCGCCCGCTCCTATCGAGGAGTTGGCCTCAACCCACGGCGATTTCCACCCGGGCATCTCCAAGGACGGCCTCAGCCTGTTCTTCACCACAGACCGCAGCGCGCCACCCCTGACCGAGATCTGGGTCTCGCGGCGGGCGTCTCTGGATTCCCAATGGGGCAGTCCAGACTCGGTCGATTCGCTCAACTCCGCGGGTGCGACGACGGGCGTGCCGAATCTGGCGCCGAGTCGTCATTTCATCTATTTCAATAGCGACCGCCCAGGGAACGGTCGTCCGGGTGACCTGTACTTCGCGTTCCGGAAAGACAAGGGTGATGATTTTGGCTGGCAGGCTCCAGCCCTGGTCCCGGGGCAGCTGAACACAGCGGTTGCTGCCGAGGCCGGGCCAACCTACTTCGAGGATGAAGCGGGCCACCCTCGCCTCTACTTCACGCGTTTCGCGGGAAAAGGCGTCTTTGGACAGCCTGACCAGGACTTCGACATCCATGTCAGCTTCCAGAATGCGGACGGCAGCTTCGGCCCCGGCCAGATCGTGCCTGCGCTGAATGCGATTCCGCAGGCTGGGGATCCACCGCACACGTGGTCACGCGACACCCGGACCGCGATCCGGCGGGACGGCCTTGAGATGTACATCACCTCCAATCGCCATGGGGGTCTGACCTACTCCGGTCTTCCTATGGAAAACCTGTGGGTGTCGACACGCGCGGATACGTCGACGGAGGATTGGTCCGTCCCTGAGTTGGTTGAGGGACTGAACAGTGGATTCGGTGACGGCGGCCCGGCGCTCTCATGGGACGGGACCACGCTGTACTTTTTCTCCCAGCGGACTGCCTCCGGCCAGCAGGGCAAGCGCCAACTCTGGACCTCTTCCCGGGATCGGCAATAGGAGGCACGCCCCAGCGGGTACCCCCCTCGCGGTTGAAGCGCGTATGGCGAGAGGCGCTCGCGCGTGCGCCTGTCACTTATCCGGCGACCGCGATCTGATCCAGCGCAGCCTCATCTGACGATTGGTCGAATGAGTAATGGACCACGCGCTTGGGAACAACATCGATCACGTTCTCCGTCAAGTACGGCGCCATCGGAACAAGCTTTTCCATCACGTAGACGTCCAGCGCGATCCAGCACTGGTTCTGCCGTTCGCTGCTGAGCATGCACTCGTCGATCCTGCTGTCGATGTTGGGAACGCTGGCAACGCTGTAGCCCCAGGCGCGGAGTTGATCGGATGTCGCCCCGACCAGCGATCCGGAAACAGCCTGGCTGCTGAAATCCGTAGAGAAGGCAGACGAGGCACTCATCCAGTTCACGCCGATACCCAAAGTCAGATCGAGCGGGATGCGGGCCGCGGGATTGCCTGTCTGGTCCGAGATGGCACGAGTGCTCTCTACATCGAGTGTGATGCCGATCTTGCTCAGATCGCCCGTGATGAGGGCGCCCAGATGCGGAAAGCCCCCGTAGAGTCGCGGAAACAGCGTGGTCCCCATGGGAATCGTTGCCGCCAGCACGTGCTTGCATACTGAGGCGCTGCACATTCCACTGCGGGCCGGGTCATATCGGGACTGCTTCATCTCGTTCATGGCGAGCTCGATGCTGCCCATGTCATCAGGCGTCCCGTACGGCCGGTAGCCGCTCAGAGCGCCGTCTTCGAGGCTGTCGATGTTGTAGTGCGACATGATGGCGCCGGTCCGACCGCCGCCATGTGCATCGATAAGGGCGCGCTTGTCGAGGATATAGTTCACCGCCCTACGCACGTGGACATCATCGAACGGCGGAATTGCCAGGTTCATCTCGATCGCCCGCTGGAAATCCCGCTCGTTGACCTGGACCTGGCCAAGACGTGGGTTGGCATCGAACTTCTGGATCAGCCATGGCATCACCTGCGGCGGAGGTGCACCGTGCAGGATTAGATCCGCCAGGCCGCCATCCAGCAGCTCGGCCGCCTTATCGTCGGACATCCCCATCGCGAATTGAAGCCGACCCAGATACGCCGGCCGCAGATGGTCAAGGGCGGGTCTCCATGATGGATTGCGAACCAACACCAGCGTGCGGCCCGGATCGAACCCGCTCGTCGGCTGTAGTTGAGTTGCAGGCTGTGAGAAATCGACCTCGGCGCTCCCTTCGATCATGTAGGGCCCAGACGACACGAGGAAACGCCCGTATCCGCTGTCGTGGCCGGTCGCGACGCCGAACGGCGCGTTCAAATCGACCGGACTCGGTGGGATCGGACCACTCTCCGGCAGCGCAAATCGCGCGGGCAGGTCCGTAGCCACGTGGTCGAGATGGACAACCAGCGTGTAGCGGTCCGGTGCCTCGAGTCCGGATATCGAGGTCGGATTGCCGCCGCCATGCGCGTACGCGTCATAACCTGTGATCACCGAGTAGGTTGTCGATTGCGCGAGCCGAGCATCACG
>Ga0209802_1000239_pt1 | contig 41532 bp, 38 predicted proteins | sample GraSoiAngelo_129_FD_185886 | JGI IMG/M metagenome (GOLD analysis project Ga0209802, IMG submission 185886) | Grasslands soil microbial communities from the Angelo Coastal Reserve, California, USA - 14_0927_12_40cm (SPAdes) (version 2) | ecosystem: Environmental > Terrestrial > Soil > Grasslands ...
CCCGGATTCAAGTGGTGAGTGCACCAATCGCGAGCGACACATGATTGCCGCGAACAGGAGGTTCGATGAAGCACGACAAAAGCGTCCCGCGTGATGCCTTCTGAAACTGACGGAGTTCGTTGACACTGAGGTCCTCTCCTAGTTGAAGGGAGGTAACCGAGTTGACCGAACGAGAGTTAACACGGAACGCAACTCGGCGACGGAAACGTGGCATTCAGCGACCGTTACTACGCGCCACCAGGGCGAGCTACTACAAGTGGCTCCGACGCAATGAGAAGCAGGGAGAGGAGGGCGAGGTATGAAGCCCGAGGGATTTCCCTGGCGCGCGTAAACTAGGTCCACTTTCTACGGCGGTTGGAGTGGAGGTGGGGATCCATGTCTGACGAAAGTAGCCGTCCTTGGTCATCCAAGCTCACGCGCCGTGACGCGCTCAAACTGGGCGCCCTGGCCGGGGTCGGAGCATCGGTCGCCGGGCTGGCGGCAAACGAGATCACCGCCGTGTCCGCGCCCAGCGAACTCAACGAAAAGACGATCGTCGAACTCCAGGTGCTGATGAGCAAGGGAGAGCTAACGGCTGTTGGCCTCCTTGACTTCTACCTGAACCGGATCGGGAGTCTGGACCAGGGAGGCCCGCGGGTGAACTCCATCATTGAGCTGAACCCTGACGCCAGGGCGATCGCCCGCGCCCTCGACCAGGAGCGGCGTCAGAACGGACCGCGCGGGCCGCTTCATGGCATTCCTATCTTGCTCAAGGACAACATCGACACCCACGACAAGATGCAGACGGCGGCGGGGTCGTTGGCGCTTGTCGGCATTCCGCCACCGGTGCAGGATTCCATGGTCGCGGCGAAGCTCCGTCAGGCGGGCGCGGTGATCCTCGGCAAGGCGGGCCTGGCCGAGTGGGCGAACTTCCGCGGTATCGCATCGACCAGCGGCTGGTCCGGCCGGGGCGGGCTCTGCAACAACCCGTACATCATCGACTGCAACCCGTCGGGCTCCAGCTCCGGCTCGGCGGCAGCGGTGGCGGCGAACTTCACATCCGTGGCGATCGGCAGCGAGACCGACGGCAGTATCGTCGGGCCGGCGAACAACTGCGGGGTGGTAGGCATCAAGCCGACCGTCGGGTTGGTGAGCCGGGCCGGCGTGATTCCGATCTCGCATACCCAAGACACGGTGGGTCCCCACGGGAGGACGGTGGCTGACGCGGCTGCTGTGCTGAGCGCGATCGCCTCGTCGTCGTTTGACGGCCGTGACACCGCGACGGGCGGCGTGCCGCTTGGCTGGAGGGGTACCGGTCGGACCAGGCCTACTATCCCGGCCGATTACACCGAATTCCTCAATCCAAACGGCCTCCGTGGCGCGCGTATCGGGGTGGCGCAGCAATATGACGGGCCAAACCTAAAGATGGCAGCGCTCTTTGACGCCGCGCTTGCGACTATGACAACCGCCGGCGCGATTCTCATTCCGGTTGACTTTCCGCACTTCGACAGCATCTTCTCGTTCGGGGATGAGATCGTGGTCCTCTTCTTTGACTTCCACAAAGACCTCGACGCTTACCTTGCGTCGAGGATCGGAACCACGATCCACACCATCGACGACGTAATCGCTTTCAACTCTGCACATGCCAATCAAGAGCTCCAGTTCTTCGGCCAGGAGTTGATGATCGCGGCGCGCGACACGGACATCACGGATCTGGCAACGATCGCCGCTTACAATGCCTCGCTTGACAATGACCAGTTATTCGGTGCGACCGAGGGAATCGACACCTTGCTCGCGGCGAACTCGCTGGACGCCATCGTGGCACCGACTGACAGTCCGGCCTGGACGACGGACCTCGTCAACGGTGACCACTTCACGTCGTCGGGAACGCCCTCACCGGCCGCGATCGTCGGGTACCCAATCATCAATGTGCCCTCCGGCATGAGCTACGACTTGCTACCGGTCGGAGTCTCGTTCTACGGTACGGCGTTCAGTGAACCGACTCTGATCAAGGTCGCGTCGGGCTTTGAGCATGCAATGCAGGCGCGCCGGCAGCCCAAGTTCCTGCCAACGTTCCCGTCTACATCAGCGCCGGGCGGCCCCGACCGGGGTAATGGACACGGCCGCGTTAGGCTAGAAATCGCTCGAGCGCGCATGATCTGACCAGGTCTTTCGGCCAAGCGGAAATGATGATCGTCTCGCGGATCTCGGTCGTTGGCGCCAGAACGAGCGTTCGAAGAGCTTCCCCTAAGGGGAGCCAAAAATGCACGCTGATTCGGTTGAACAACGATAAAAGTGGTTCGGCTGATGCCTTACACCTGGTTCGGTTGATGCTTGACACTCCCGCGCATGGCGGAGGTGAGCGTGGCTGAGGACATTGGAGGTCATCGTGCCCGTCGGGAGAGGACCACCACTACCGAAATGGCTGCGAGACTTCGTCCAACCGCTGCAATGTAGCCTCGGAGAGACTCAGCCCCACCGCCTTCGCCGTTTCCACCAACTGGTCGGGCCTGGAGGCGCCGATGATGGGTGCGGTCACGTCCGGCTGCGCCAACAGCCAGGCCACGGCAAGCTGCGCGGGCGTGCAACCGTTCTCCCGGGCGAGCTCCACTACCGCGTCTGCAACGTCGAACATGCGCTCACTCCAATAGCGGCCCTGGTACATCTTTCCGTAGTCGCCTTGTGCGAAGCGGGACTCGGCGGGCGGCTCCTCGCCGCGCTTGTACTTGCCCGTCAGCACGCCGGCGCCGAGAGGGTTGTATGGCACCACGCCCATGCCCGACGCCCGCGCCAGCGGCAGCAGATCGCGCTCGTACGGTCGGTTGAGCAGGTTGTAGCGAGGCTGCAGAACCGCGATGCGTGCCAGGTTGGAATGCGCGATTGCCTCCATCGCCATCGCGACCTGCCAGGCCTCGAAGTTCGAAACGCCGATGTAGAGGACTTTGCCGTCCCGCACGAGGCGGTCAAGGGCCTCGAGGGTCTCGTCCATTGGCGCATCGAGGTCCGAGTGATGTAGGTAATACACGTCGACACGGTCAGTCTTGAGACGTCGCAGGCTGGCCTCGCAAGCTTCGATCACGTGCTTGCGGCTGCCCCCGGAGTCGTTGCGGTAGATGCCGACGCGGTTGACGCACTTGGTCGCCACCACGAAGCGCTCGCGTTTGCCCTGCAGCCAGGCGCCGACGATCTCCTCCGTGCGGCCCCAGGTCTCTGACGAGGGCGGAACCGGGTACACATCGGCTACGTCTAGGAAGTCGATCCCCAGCTCCGCGGCCATGTCCATGATCGCGAAAGCCTCTGACTGGTCGCGCTGGCTGCCGAAGATCATCGTGCCCAAGCAAAGCCTGCTCACCTGCAGCCCGCTGCGGCCAACGTGGACGCCGTCCATCAGCGCTGATCAGAGTAGCGCCGCCAGGGCTACAAACTGCTAGTCGAAGAGCCGGTCCTGCTCCCGACGGAGCTCATACAAGAAACCAGAAGGCTCATCCTCGACGTCGTCCCAGCTGAGCGCCTGGTCCCTCGCCACGACTCGCTTCAGTCGTCCGCGATAAGCGAATCCGAAGGGTAGAAGGCGTTTCTCCCGCGCCAGCTCGTAGCGCTCCGACAGCCCATACACGGTGTACCCGCCGGCGCCGTCCAGTTCGTCGCCCGGCTTCAGGTCCCGCTTGGCGACCGCGATCAGCTCGGCCACCATCCCCCCACGCAGGTCACCGGTCGGCCGGCCCTGTAACACAGCTCGCGCGACTGACACCGGCACCTCGATGCAGGCCAGGTGATACGGACGGAAGAGGCCCCAGTTGGGGCCCCATTGCTGGGCCGTGCCGCCGAACCCGGGCTCGAACATCGAACCCATGGACGAGCGAACCCCGGCGTGGTCGGAAGTGACCACGACAAAGATGCCGGGGAAGACTTTGTCCTCGTGCACGTACTGGCCGCCGGGGTCGACGGCGTTGGCCATCTCGACCACCCCCTTCGAGCGCAAGATGCCCCCGTCCTTGTCCAGGCTGAAGACGCGGCCCAGATCCTGCCAGCGGGAGTAAGGCTCGTGCATGCCGCGGACCTCGGGCGGCATACGCAGGACGTTGGAGACCGCCGCCATCTCCGTTTGCGACTTGGTTCCATCGCGAAACGAGCAGTACATCTTGGGGTTGTTCCGGTTGCGCTCCGCCTGCTCTCGGTACGTATCGGCTGTGGCGTGGTGGTCATCTGGGAACAGCACTGTCCCACGGCCGGCGCACACGACCTCGAATCCCAGCATTTGCGCCCACTCGGCGAGCTCGAAGATAGCGCCCGGTTGGTCGCCCGCCGCGAGCGTGTAGACGACGCCCGCGCGCCGTGCCCGCTCGGCCAGGATCGGTCCCACGACAACGTCCGTCTCCACGTTGAGCATCACCACATGGCGGCGGTTCTCGATAGCGTCAGCCGCCACCCGAGCCCCCACTTCCGGGAGCCCGGTTGCCTCCACCAACGCGTCAAGCTCCAGTTGCGGCATCAGGCCCGCGTCGGCAGTGGCGACCGGCCGCCCGCGCCGCAGAGCGTCCTGGGCCGGTCCCAGCTCATCGGTGACCACAGGGTCGGCGCCGTTCTCGCGCAGGCACGCCTCGGCGCGGCCGAGGTCCACGTCGGCGGCGGCCATCACCCGCATTCCCGGCATCGTCGCCACCTGGTCCACCACACCCCGGCCCATGCGGCCGATGCCGACCACGCCCAGCCGGATCGGTTCGGTTCGGGCGCGCAGCTCGGCCAGGTACATCAGCGGGCGGGAGTTAAGATTGGGTTTTCCAGGGCGTCCCGGTTTGAATTAGAAAGGGGGGTACCTGTTATGGCGAAAGCTAAGAAGAGGGCCAAGACCGGCTGGTCGCGCCGAAAATTTCTCCAAACGGCCGGGGTGGCCGTGGCCACCATGGCCTTCCCCGAGATACTCATCTCCTGCGGCCCCCAGTCTAATCCGACCCCCACCGCCACCATTCCCAAGCCGCGCAAGGGCGCCTCGATTCGGCTTCTGCAGTGGACCAGCTTCGTCAAGCAAGCCGACACCGAGTTCAAGCGCCAGGCGGCCGAATGGGGTGACGCCAACGGCGTGACGGTCGCGATCGAGACCGTCACCGGCGACCAGCTGCAGCCCAAAACGGCCGCCGCGGTCGAAGCCAACTCTGGTCCTGACATCATCCAGATGCAGTACGCATGGCCGCACCTCTACACCAATTCCTGCGTGGACCTCACCAACGACGTCAACATCCTGATCAGCAAGCTGGGGAAGCCTGACCCCGTCAACGAGGCCTACTGCAAAGTCGACGGCGTCTGGCGGGCGATGCCCTACACGATCGTGCCCAACGCCTGGAGCTACCGCACCGACTACTTCACGCAGGCCGGCGTCAGCGCTTTCCCCACCACCTGGGACGAGCTCACCACCGCCGCCGGAAAGCTGAAGTCGACCGGCAAGCCGATCTCGCAGACCGATGGACACGCCTATGGCGACTCCCTGACCATGTGGAACCCGGTGCTCTGGGGCTTCGGCGGCAAGGAGGTCAATGCCGACGGCAAGACGGTCGCCATCAACTCCCAGGAGACGCGGAACGCAATCAAATGGGCACAGGGGGCCGTCAAGGCCGGCTTCGTCGTGCACCCCGAGTGGCTCGACCCGGACAACAACCAGGCCTACCACGCCGACCGCATCAGCGGGACGCTGAACGGAGCCAGCATCTACATCCGCGAGAAGGTCGAGTTCCACCATTACACGGACGTGACCAACAACGCTCCTATGCCAGCCGGTCCCAAGGGCACCTTCGCCATGAACCTGATCTTCAACCACGCCGTGATGAAGTGGTCGCCGGATGCGGAGACCGCCAGGGCGATGCTCCTGTACCTCATGGACAAGACCCAGTACATGAAGTGGACGACGATCGCGGCCGGTTACAACGCCGGCCCATTCGATGGCTTCCATAACGACCCCGTATTCGCAGCCGACCCCAAGCTGAAGGCCTTTCAGGACGTGGTGGCGCCGGGCAAGTGGCCAGGCTGGCCGGCGTTGCCAAGCAAGAAGACGGCCCAGTCTCAGACGCAGTTCATCGTGGCCGACATGTTCGCCAAGGCGTTGGCCAACGGCGGCACAGGTGACATTGAAGCCGCGGTCTCAGCGGCGGAAACGTCGCTGAAGGCGATTTTCGAGCGGCCCTGACCGCAGCTGGCGTGGGCTCTTAGAGATGGGGACCGCGACCCGTGCTGACGCGGTCCCTGTGTGGCACCGCCGCGTGCGCATCTACGACCGCGAGGCGCCGCTCGGGTACCTTCTGCTGCTTCCAACCCTTGTCGTCCTGGGCATCTTCTTGCTGTACCCCTTCCTTTTCGGGATCTGGTTGTCGATCACCGACTCCGAGCTCGGGAACGTGGGCAATTTCATCGGTCTCGGGAACTACCGCTTCGAGTTTCGCAACACGGACGGCGTCTTCTACCAGGCCCTGGTGAACACCTTCATTTACACGGGAGTCACGACCGTGTTCAAGCTCGGTCTCGGGCTGGTCATGGCGCTGTTGCTGAACCAGGTCTTCCCGTTTCGACGCTTCGTGCGGGCGGCCCTGCTCCTTCCTTACATCATCCCGACCGTGCTCAGCTACGAGGCCTGGAGGTGGATGTTCGACCCCACGTTCAGCGTCATCAACTGGCTGTTGGTGAACACGCACCTGGTGCACTATCCCGGACCCAACTGGCTCGGGGTGCCCGCCAACGCGATGGCGGCGCTGATGATCGTGAACGTCTGGCGCGGCACGCCTTTTTACGCCATCGCCTTCCTGGCCGGCATGCAGGTCATCCCGGTCGACCTTTACGAGGCGGCCCGGGTGGACGGCGCCAGACGCTGGCAGCAGTTCACCAACATCACGATTCCGCTGCTGCGGCCGGTGCTGCTGGTCGTGCTGCTGCTCTCGACCATCCTCACCTTCGCCGACTTCCAGGGGCCGTTCGTGCTCACCAACGGGGCGCCCTACAACAGCACCCAGCTGCTTTCCATCTGGGCCTACCAGTGGGGGATTCCAGGGGGCGCCATCGGCCTGGGAGCCGCCATCTCGCTGGTGCTCTTCCCCCTGCTCACGCTCGTGGTCGCCATGGTCCTGTTCATGCTCCGAAGGCCCGAGTAGATGGCTGTGCAAAGCACCGCCCCGTCTGCCCAGCCCGGGGTGATAAAGCCCAAGACTCGCAAGCCGAGGGCCGGCCGCGCCATCGGCGACAGCCTGGCCGGCCGCACGATGCGCATCTACATCCCGCTGCTCCTCTTACTGCTGGTGACGCTGTTTCCGTTCTACTGGATGGCGGTCACGTCGTTCAAGTCGGCCTCCGAGCTGTTCGATTTCTCGGTCAGCCCGCTGTGGGTCCGGGACCCGACCCTTGCCTGGTACCAGCACCTCTTCACTCAAACGAACTTCCCGCGTTGGGCCTTGAACACAGCGATCGTGGCGATCGTCTCCACGCTCATCTCCCTCTTCTGCAGTGTCCTGGCGGGCTACTCGCTGGCACGCCTGCGTTACCGCGGCGCCGACTCCATCGGCTGGGGAATCTTTGTCACCTATCTGGTGCCACCCACGCTGCTCTTCCTGCCGCTGACCTTCGTCATCCGAGAGCTGCACCTCTTCAACAACCTGTGGGCGCTGATCCTCACGTATCCGACCTTCTTGGTCCCCTTCTGCACATGGATGCTGATGGGCTTCTTCAAAGGCATACCGCATGAGCTGGAAGAGGCGGCTTTGGTGGATGGAGCAACCCGCATCCAGGCCATGCTGCGGATCGCCATCCCCCTGGCAGTCCCGGGCATACTTGCCGCCGCGCTGTTTGCCTTCACCCTTTCGTGGAACGAATTCCTTTACGCCCTGATCTTCATGAACGACAGCCTGGTCAAGACCATCCCGGTCGGCGTCACCCAGGAGCTCATCCACGGTGACGAGTTCTTCTGGGGCGAGCTGATGGCCGCTGCGCTGCTGGGCTCCGTCCCAGTCGCCGTGCTTTATTCGTTCTTCGTCGACTACTTCGTCGCGGGTATGACCGCGGGCGCCGTCAAAGGCTAGGATCGCCTCGGCTTATCTGACGACGCCCGTACCCAGGCCCCTTGCGTACGTGTCCGCAAACAGGGCGCACAGGAAAGCCGCTGGAGCCGCATTAGTGCTTGATGCGCTGTCTCTCGATCAGCTCGTCGGCGTCGAAATCCGATGAGCGCACCCACTTCAGCAGGCTCTGCTCCGCACTGATGACTCGCTCGGCCGCGGCCGGCAGCTCAGCCGCGACCTCGCGCGGAATCAACAGCACGCCGTGCTGGTCGGCGTGGATGAGGTCACCGGGGCTGATTTGCAGTCCACCCACTGTCACCGGCTGGCCGGCGGTCTCCACCCGCACGTAGGCATGCGACACGCCCGGCCCGCGGGCGAAGAACTGGAAGCCCATTGCGCGCGCCTCTTTCAGGTCGCGGACGCAGCCGTCGGTGACGCAGCCCGCGCAGCCCAGGGCTCCGAAAATGGTGGCATTCACCTCGCCCCAGAGCGAGCCGGAACCGGGCGGCTCGTCCAGATCCTGCACCACGACCACACGCGGCCCGGGCACATCGCGCACATGCTGATATAGCGCTGTTTGGTCGCCCTCCACCGGCCCACGCGCACGGATTGTTGCGGTCGCCGCATATCCGACCAGCGGCCCCAGCTCGGGGAACATGCACCGGATGTCCATTGACATGTAGCCCTCGTCCCGCGGCCGGATCGCAAAGGTCTCGATGGCATTGCTCAGGGTGGGCGAGTCGAAGGGCTTCAGCGCCTCCAGTACGGATGGATCCAGCTCGGCGCGCATCACCGCTTGAGCCGGGCGCCCAGTCTGACTCCGTTGACCACGTTGAACGGCTCCTCGCCGTCCAACACACGGGTCAGGTTGTCGCGGACTATTTCCAACGCCCGCGCCTCCGCCTCCACGGTAAAGCCGGCCATGTGGGGTGAGAAGAAGACGTTCTCCATCCGCCGAAGCGTGTTGTCGGCCGGCGTCGGCTCCTGTTCGAAGACGTCCAGCCCGGCGCCGCCCAGGTGGCCCGACTCCAGGGCGGCGATCAGTGCCTTCTCGTCCACCACCGGCCCGCGCGACGCATTGACCAGGAATGCACCCTTCCGCATGCGCTTGAGCGCCGCCGCGTCGATAAGCGGATGGGTCGTCTTGTCCAGCGGCACATGCACGCAGACCACGTCGGCAAGCTCCAGAAGGTCGACAAAGGGGACTCGCCGCACGCCGGAGAAACTTCTTTCCACGATATCCGCATAGACCACGCGGGAACCGAAGGCAAGCAGTCGGGTGGCGAGCGCGGAGCCGACGTTTCCGAGTCCAACGATGCCGACCGTCAGCCCGGCCAGCTCGTGGCCCAGCATCTCGGGTTTGGGCCAGCCGCCTTCCCGCATGCGCCGATCGCCCCAGGATCCCCGGCGGACCAGGTTCAGGATCGCCATGACAGTCCAATCGGCGACGCCGTCCCGGTTGTAGCCGGCGGAGTTGGCGACCGCGATGTCGAACTCCGCGGCTGCACGGTGGTCGATGACGTCGAAACCGACCGCGGGCATCTGGATCAGTAGGCACCGGCGCATCTGCTCCAGGACCTCGCGGGGCAGGCGGTGTTTGTGTCGCTTGTCGGCGATGACAAGGTCAGCCATCGAGCATTCCCGAAGCACCGCCTCGGGAGCGGGGGGATCGGGGACGGTCACCGCATCGACGGCATGACGGCCGGCGAAGAGACCTTCAACCTGCCCTTTCGAATAAGGAGACAAGCAGACGATGCGAGCGGGCACCGGCCGTCAGGCTATCACGCAACAGGGTACCCTCGCGGCGAGAAATCTTGGAGGGGATGAGAATGGATTCGATGGCCCGGGTGGCCGTCGTCACCGGCGGCGGCACTGGAATCGGGAAGGCTGTTGCCCTTGGTCTTGCGGAGGAGGGGTACTCCGTGGTTGTGGCCGGCCGTCGCAAAGAGCCGTTGGAGGCCACAGCTGCCGAGGGATCGAAACTGGGAGCGCGAATGCTCATTGTTCAGGCGGATGTCGCCGACCCGCGGTCGGTCAGGGCTCTTTTCGCGCAGACTGCTGAGGCGTTCGGGCGGCTGGATCTCCTCTTCAACAATGCAGGACTGGGCGCTCCACCAGTGCCGCTTGAAGACCTCACGTATGAACAGTGGAGCGCGGTCGTCGGCGCCAACCTCACTGGCGCGTTTCTCTGCACCCAGGAAGCGATAAAGCTCATGAAGAGCCAGGTGCCTCGCGGTGGACGGATCGTCAACAATGGCTCCATATCCGCCCATTCGCCGCGACCGAACTCCGCTCCGTACACGGCGACGAAGCACGCGATCACCGGCTTGACCAAGTCGACATCCCTGGACGGCCGCAAGTACGACATTGCCTGTGGCCAGATCGACATCGGCAACGCGGCCACCGAAATGACGCAGGGCATGGTCAAAGGCGTTATGCAAGCGAACGGGGACGTCGAGGTCGAGCCACGAATCGACGTCTCGCACGTGGTGAGTGCAGTCCTGTACATGGCCAGCTTGCCGCTCGATGCCAATGTCCAGTTCATGACCGTGATGGCGACGAAGATGCCATTCATCGGTCGGGGATGACGAAGAGATACCGAACCATCCTCTGACCGGCATCAGGGTCATCGAGGTCGGCAACTACATGGCCGGTCCTTTCTGCGCCATGCAGCTGGCCGACCTCGGCGCCGATGTCATCAAGGTCGAGAATCCCGAGGGCGGCGACAGCGCGCGCGACTCGGCGCCCTTCCTTGACGGTGAGTCATCGCCTTTCATCCGCCTCAATCGGAACAAGCGGTCGCTCGCGATCAACCTCAAGGAGCCCGAAGGCAAGAATGTTTTCCGTGAGCTCGTCCGGAGCTCGGACGTGATCGTCGAGAACCTGCGTCCGGGGACGATGACCGACCTCGAGCTCGACTACCAGAAGCTCTCGGGGCTCAATCCAGGCCTTGTCTACGTGGCCGCCTCGGGCTGGGGTCAGACCGGTCCTTATTCTCAGCTGGCGGGGTTGGACATCATGGCCCAGGCGATGAGCGGCCTGATGTCGATCACGGGCGAACCTGATGGCGGCCCGATCAAGGTCGGTGTGCCGATCTGCGATCTGGTCTGCGCGCTTTACGGCACGATTGGTGCTCTTGCTGCCCTGCGTGTGCGTGAGCAGACCGGCCGCGGGCAGTTCATCGACGTGTCGTTGTTCGAGGCTGGAGTCTCGTTGGAGGTGTGGGAGGCGGGGCGCTACTTCGCGACAGGGGAGATTCCGGGCCCGTTGGGTTCCGCGCACCAGACCGCGGCGCCCTACCAGGCGGTCCATGCCGCCGATGGCTTCTTCACCATCGGCGCCACCACGCCCCGCAACTGGCGGTCGTTCTGCGATGTTCTCGGCCACGCGGAGTGGGCAGAGGACGAGCGTTTCAAGGACAACCCATCGCGGCATGCACGTCGCGACGTTCTGATTCCGATGATCGAAGAGGTGACGTCGCGCAAGCCGCGTGCATTCTGGGTATCCCAGCTACAGGCTGCGGGCGTGCCGTGCGCCGAGATCCAGACCTACGACCAGGTCTCCCACGACCCACAGCTGCAGGCGCGCGCCTTCTTCTGGAAGGGACGGCATTCGCGCCTTGGCGACGTCGAGCAGATCGGCTCTCCGATCCATTTCTCTGAGACCCCGGTGCGGCAGGGTTCGGCCGGGCCGGTGTTGGGGGAACACACGTCGGAGGTGCTGCGGGCGCTCGGGAGGTCCGACGCCGAGATCTCGGAGCTCAAAGCAAAGGGGGTCCTGGGCGGGACATGAGCGAGGTGGAGCTGCTCGAGGAACGGCGGGGGGACTCCGGCGAGATCGTCTGGCTGACGCTCAACCGCCCGCAGGCGCGCAACGCTCTTACGTTCGCGATGTACGACCGGATCCGTGAGGTCTGCCTCGAGGTCGACGCCGATCCGTCGGTGCGGACGGTCGTGTTCACAGGGGCCGGCGGGCGTGCATTCGCCGCCGGCACCGACATCTCGCAGTTCCGCGCCTTCGACAAGAAGGAGGATGCCCTCGCCTATGAGGAGCGGATGGACGGCGTGCTGGGGGCGTTGGAAAGCATGCGGGTGCCGGCGATAGCCGCGATCACGGGAGCCTGCACCGGCGGTGGGGCCGCCATCGCGGCCGCATGTGACCTGCGGATCTGCACTCCGACGCTGAAATTTGGCTTCCCGATGGCGCGGACGCTTGGAAACACGCTTTCAATGGCCAACTTCGCGCGCCTGACGATGCTGATCGGCGCCGCTCGCGTGAAGGAGCTGATCTTCACTGCGCGTCTGGTGGGCGCTGACGAAGCGGCGACGATCGGGCTCGTGAACGAGGTGGTCCAATCCGAAGAGGCGTTGGAGCCGCGGGTCATGGAGATCGCCTCCTTGCTTTCCGAGCATGCGCCGCTCACGCTGGAGACGACCAAGGAGGCGCTGCGCCGTATGCGCATTCAGATGACCCCGCCCGGCGGAGCCTCGGACCTGATCATCAAGGCCTACATGAGCGAAGACTTCCGTGAAGGGATCGAAGCGTTCTTCGCCAAACGCGCCGCGCGGTGGAAGGGCCGCTAGCGCCCCGCTCGCGCGCGTCCTCTCTAGTGTCCCGCATCTTTAGATCGTTGCAGCGGCCCGCGGTCGATCGCACAATCAGACCCATGACACGAACGTTGGTTCCCCAGCTCGTGCCGTTCATCGACGGTCTGCCTCTGCCGCAGCGCCTGATCGCGAAAGAGCACCACGGCAGTCTTGTTGTGCGAATGCGGATGGGGGAGCACCGCTTCCACCGCGACTTGCCGGTATCGAAGATTTGGGGCTACGAGGGGATGGTCCCCGGCCCGACGATCGAGGCCGAGCGGGGACACCCGGTCACCGTCGAGTGGCGCAACGAGCTCGAGGGCCCGTTCCCGCTAGTGGTGACCAGGGCCCCAACGCATGCAGATTCGCGAGGCGTGCCGGTACAGTGCCTCCCCGGACTCAGCGGTGGAACCGCAGACCGGAACGCGGCAGCGCTGACCGGCCACGCGGTCGTGCACCTGCATGGTGGCCTGACCCCGGCTGTTTACGACGGCTGGGCGGAGAACCTCCTCGCCTCCGGTCAATCCGCCGTCTTCCACTACCCAATGGATCAGCGTGGGGCGCTGCTCTGGTACCACGACCACGTCATGGGCATCACCAGGTTCGACGTCTACGCTGGGCTCGCCGGGCTGTGGATCGTGCGTGATCAGCCCGAGCGCGAGCTGGGTCTGCCAGAGGGACCGCCATTCGAGGTACCGCTATTGATCCAGGACCGCAATTTCGACCTCGACGAACAAGGCAGGCTGACCGGGGCCCTTCTTCACAAGACCGATCCCGACGTGATGGAGGCTTTCGCACCATTCACCGTGGTCAACGGCAAGGTCTGGCCGACGCTTGACGTGCAGCCGGCCATCCATCGCTTGCGCGTGATCAACGCCTCTAACGCGCGCACCTATCGGTTGGTCCTTGTCCGGAACGGCGATCCCGAGCTCGATCGGATCACGCAGATCGGAACCGACCATGGGCTGTTTCGCGCCCCATCCCGCATGCCTTCGGATGGCCTGGTGCTCGCTTCGGCGGAGCGCGCCGACCTTTTGGTTGATTTCTCCGACCTCGGGCCGGGAAGCGTGCTGACGCTGCTCAACACGGCAAAGGCTCCCTTCGACGGCTCTCCGTTCGCTGCGGCTCGGGCCGAGACGGCGGCCGATCTCGCCGGACTGCTCCCGCATCCGGAGGTGATGCGCTTCAGAGTGGTCCCGGGCTCGGCCCAGCGCCGGGTCTTCCCGGCCGCACTCGCGACCGATTACGGCGCGCCCTCACCCGAGGAACTGGCGGACGCGAAGCGCCGAGCGATTGCGCTGGTCGAGCGCGAGCTCGAAGGCGAGCCGAACATGCTCACCATGCGCGAGCTCGCACCGGTGGAGGATTCGGACAGCACCGGTCTGTTGACTGTCACCGACAATGGCATTACAACGCGGTATCGCGCAGTTGCGGCGCACTTCGAGGACGTGACGACGTTCTTCCCGGTGCTCGGCGAGTACGAGGTCTGGCAGCTCATTAACCTGACCGGCGACACTCACCCGATCCACGTCCACCTCGACCCATTTCGGATTCTGTCGCGACGCCCAATCCGCTACGAGATCGCCAAAGGGGGCATCGAAGATCTCGTGATTACAGCTGCGGTCACGCTCGAACGCGACCCAGCCGACCAGCTCGACCACGCGATCGACGACAACGAGCGCGGACTCAAGGACACCGTGCGCGTCAACCCGAACGAGGTGGTCGAGATCGCCGTCCGCTTCACCAACTACAGCGGCCGCTACATGTACCACTGTCACATCCTCGAGCATGAGGACCGCGACATGATGCGGCCCTTTGTGACAATGCCGATGGAGCTGATGCCGTTTATGGCTTGACGAGGCTAAGGCGGTTGTCAGGGTCAACGCATCGATGGAGGAGGCGCGGCGCCGCTGATATGTGGCTGCGGTCCGGGGGTGCTTCGGATAACTTGCTGCGATCGCAATCGATCGCTCAACTATGTTGGCGCAACCATTGCTCGAGGTCCTTGCGCTGGATGTTTCCGAGGATTAGCGCATCACGCTATTTACTCCAGGATGCGTGCCACTGCCGCGAATCCCCTGCCCGCAACCGCGTGAGGGTCCTCCATCCAAAACGAGGAGTTGAACGTCTCGAGACTCCAAGGCCCTGCGTAGCCGCCCGATTTGAGCTCATCGATCAGGTCGAAAAGCCTGATAACACCGTCGCCGGGAAGCACCCGATCGGCATCCTCGATCTCCCGAGGAGGCTTCGCCGGCGCATCATTGAGGTGGACCAGGGCGAGGTGGCCGATGGGAAAGCCGCCTAGCGGCTGGCTGCCGCTCGCGTGCCAGTGGCAGGAGTCGAGCACCAGCTCGATCCCGTCGATACCATCGACCGCCTCAGCGGCCATCGCCGGTGTGTTGATAGGGCAGTCAGGGAAACCGAGGAACTCGAACGCGATCCGGACGCCCACAGCATCTGCGCGGTCGCGGGCCAGCTCGAGCGCGTCTCGTGTGCCGGCGATTGCCCGGCGGGTTTCCAGTCCCGGCGCTCGTGGAGGGATCGCGATTAGACAGTGGGTGTCAATCTCGTTGCAGATGCGAAGCCGTGGGAGCAGCTCCGCATCGAGTAGTTCGCGGTCCATCTGGCCATCCGGCCGCAGGGTCAAGGGCACTCCATTGAGCGTCAGCACCTCGTCGGGTCGCACCATCTCGGCCATGGCCCGAACTTCGGCGGTGTATTTCAGCAGCCTTTCAGCGCGCGCCTCGATGCCCGCATAGCCGGCTTTCCGAGCGATCGCCAACACACCCTCAGTGGGGGTCGTCATGAGGGTGGCCCCGTTGAGGTAAATGGCCGCGGTCACTTTTCCCGAATCACCCCGAAGGTCAGGCCGGCGACGATGTATCTGCGGCCAATCACCATCAGGATGAGGGGGAGCGCCATGGCAATCACACCGGCCGCGGCCATGTCGTTCCAGATGATCTCGAACTGAGTGACGAGGCCCTGCACGCCGACCGGAAAGGTTTGTGAGTTAGGCGTGGCGGTGAGGATGAGAGCGAAAAGAAACTCACTCCACGCGAATGTGAAGACAATGATTCCGGCGGCCATGATTCCCGGGACCGCCAGGGGCAGCAATACGAGTCGGAATGCCGTCCAGCGATTGGCCCCATCGACCATAGCGGCCTCCTCGAGCTCGAGTGGGATCTCTGCCAGGAAGCCCTTCAGCATCCAGATGGCAAAGGGCAGGTTGAACAATGAGTAGATACCGATGAGAGCGATGGGCTGGTCGTAGATCTGCAGTGTCCGCACGATGGCGAAATACGGAATGACTACAGCGATGGGAGGCAGAAATCGCAGGGAGAGAGCCCACGTGAGGATGTTCACGCGGAGTGCGACCGGAACCTGCAATCGCGTGATCGGATATGTGATGACCAGGCCGAAAGCCAGCGTCACCAGGACAGTCGAAATGCAGACGATCACGCTGTTTTTGAGCAGGACCAAGAATCCGCGGTCGATCAGGACGCTCGAATAGGCAGCCAACGTTGGGTTGTGCGGCAGCAGATGCACGGAGCTGGCGAACAGCTCTCCCTTGCTCTTGAGCGAGGTGACCACCAGCCAGTACAGAGGGAATCCATAAATAAGGCCGGCGGCGCCGATGCCAACCGAGGCGATTGCGATGCGCACCAGGCCGGCGGCCGAACGGCGGCGTCTCACGCGCGCTCCAGGGGCAGAAACCGGCTGATGAGGGTGTAGATGACGCTGAACGAGACCAGGACCACCACCGCCAGTGCAGCCGCCTGTCCCATATCGAAGAACTTGAACTCGACCCGATACATGTAGAGGCTGAGCAGCTGAGTGCTCGTGCCCGGGCCGCCGCCGGTGAGGATAAAGATGTGATCAAACACACGCAGGACATCGGCCAGCCTGAAGAAAAGGATGAGGAGGAACAGCGGACGCAGGTAGAACAGATCGATGTAGAGGAACTGAGTCCACCAGGTGACGCCATCGATCTGGGCCGCCTCCACGGATTCGCGGGGCACCGTCTGCAGCCCTGAGAAAAGCACCAGGTAGACGAAGGGGGTCCACTGCCAGACGTCGACGCTGGCGACCGAGAGCATCGCAAGTGTGGGCGTGCCCAGCCAGTCGATCTCCTGGTGGATCAGGCCCAACCGCTCGAGAATCACGTTCAGCACGCCGTAGCTCGGGGCGTAGATCAAGCGCGCCACCACGCCGATGGCCACGGGTGGGACGACGAGGGGCAGGATGGCGAGCACGTAGATCGCCGCCCGCAAGCCTGGCCGGCGCACGGTCCGATGCACGAGCAGAGCAAAACCCAGGCCGACCAGGATCTCGATGGGAAGGACGATCAGTGTGTAGACGCCGGTGGCACGGATCGCGTCGTAAAGCAGCGGGTTGCCAAGGGCCCGGGAGAAATTTCGGAACCCAACCCACGAGCCGTCGTCCGCGCTGAACGACTGCATAACGACGAGGACGAATGGGATGGTGACGATGACGAAGACGATGCCGACGGCCGGCAGGAGAATCAAGTAAGCCTGACGCTCCTGCCGGCTGAGCCGTCGTCCGCCGACCTTCTTCACCACCCGCATGGCGGCGGCGGCTGGAAGGTCGGCGACGAACGATTCACATCGTCGATTAAGACGGGTAACCGGCCTGCTTCATGGCTGAACGAATCTGATCGGCAGCGGCGGTGAGAGCGTCTTTCGGCGATTTGAGGCCGGCGACAGCCTGGTTGACGGCGGTGCCGTAGATCGTCTCGACCGCGTTCCACTGGTCGGTGCGTGGCCGCCAGTTCGGCCCAGCCGCCAGGGATTGCGCCAGCGCCGGGAAGTACGGGTTCGTCTGGCCCAGCGTTGCGTCGTTGAGGAGGCTGGTGCGGGTCGGGATACCGCCGTTTTGAACGTACGTCTTCATATTGTCGGATTTGATCAGCCACTTGATGAAGTCGGCCGCCGCCGACCCGTTCTTCGAACCTTTCGGAATACCCAGCAGCCAGTTCCCCATCATGCCGATGCCCTTGCCGCTCGGGCCCTTAGGGATCGGGATGTACGCCATCTTGCCGATCACCTGCGAGACACCCTGTGCCTCGACCACTCCCGTGACCTCCGCCGGCCATGTGGTGGATTGGAGCGCCTGTCCGATCGAGATCAATCGGTCGCGATCGGCCGCGTCGGTGTTGGCGGCCCCTGGCTCGGCGTATTTCTTCAGCGTTTGCGTCAGGAACGTGATGGCGTCGATCGATGCAGTCGAGTCGAGAGTCACCTTCCAGCTGGTGTCGAAGATGTCCCCGCCGAAAGACCACAGGATGGGAAGGGAGTCGCTGCTCGCGGGGTTGGTGGCCTTGCCGCGGATCACGTAGCCGTAGAAGTTGGACTTGTTGAACTTCTGGGCGTTGGCCAAAACGTCGTCCCAGGACGCCGGCGCCGTGGTGACCATGTCCTTTCGGTACATGAACATCTCGACGTTTCCCACGATGGTGATTCCATAAAGGTGCTGAGACTTGCCCTGCTCGCTTGGCGGCACCGGGCCCTTTGGCGGAGGCCACGTGCCGACGTCGTAGACGATGCTCGGGATGTCCGAGTCGCGGGTGAAGCCGAAGTTGGAGTCGAGCGGCTGCAGGGCGCCCATGGTGCCGAACTTAGGCATCCAAGGGTCGTCCATCATGCAGAGGTCGTACGACGAGCCGTTGGCCTGGAAGGTGGTGACCAGCTTCTCGAAGAGCTGATCGTATGGAAACTCGACGACCTCCATCGTGATGCCTGTCTGCGACTGATACATGGGCGCGACTTTCTTCAGCGGCCCGTCCTCTGCGCCCTGAACTGCGGCGATGGTCAGCTTGGACGGCTTGTTGGAGGTGGTAGGGCTCGAGTTGCACGCCTCCAGAATTGCCGGGAACGATGTCAACATCGCTCCAGCTACTGCCGTGCGTTTGACGAACTCACGGCGAGTGATTCTCTGCATACCGACCCCCTCTGAGGCTGAACAGGTCCTCACTTGGAACGACCCCGTTATGGCGCCGCCTTGTTCTCGAATGCTAGCAAGTATCGTAGACCTGGAGATGACGGCCTAGTGCACGTCGGATTGGTAGGTACTGGTCGGATTGGCGCCTTTCACGCTCGAGGGCTGATCGGGTTACGGCAGGTGGAGCGGTTGACCGTCGCCGACGCCGACCAGGCTCGCGCGGAAGAGGTTGCTCGGGAATTGCGCGCAGAGTCGGTCTCGAGCCCGGTAGCGCTGTTCGAAGCCGGTATCGATGCCCTCGTGATCGCAGCCGCCACGCCTGCGCATGCCGCTCTGCTGCACATGGCAGCCGACGCCGCCATACCTGCCTTCTGCGAGAAGCCGATCGCCTTGGACCTAGCCACTACGGACGCGGTGATCGACCACGTCGAAAGGTCCGGCATCCTTGTCCAGATCGGCTTCCAGCGCCGGTTCGACGCAGGCTATCGGACAGCGAAAGAGGCTGTGATGTCGGGCGCGCTGGGGCACGTTCACATCGTCCGGCTGGCGACCCACGACCCGGCGCCGCCTCCCGAGGAGTATGTGGCCACATCGGGAGGCCTCTGGCGCGACCTTGCCATCCACGACTTCGACATTGCGCCATGGGTGCTTGGCCGCCCGGTGATCGAGGTCTACTCCGACGGCCAGGCCCTTGGCCACGAATTCGTCAAGTACGACGACGTTGACACGGCGTGCGCTGTCCTGCGCTTCGAAGGCGGGACTTTGGGCATCGTCAGTGGCGCTCGCAACGACCCGCGCGGTTATGACGTCCGCATGGAGGTCTTTGGCCTGCGCGACAGCATCACGGTGGGATGGACCTCACGAACTCCAATGCGCTCGATCGAGCCCGGCATGGAGGCTCCCTCCGAGCCCGGCTACCGCAACTTCATCGAGCGGTTCGAACCCGCCTACCGTGCCGAGCTCCAGGGCTTCCTGGCCGCGGTGCACGATGGTAAGGAGAGCCCGTGTAACGTCAACGAGGCACGCAAAGCTCTCGTGGTCGCTCTCGCCGCCGACCGCTCGAGGCGAGAGCACCGGCCCGTCCGGATCGAGGAGATCGAATGAGGGTGGCGGGCGCCCCGATCTCCTGGGGGGTCAGTGAGCTCCCTGGCTGGGGCTACCGCATGCAGCCGGACCGAGTGCTCGCCGAGATGAGGTCGTTGGGACTTGATGCCACGGAACTCGGACCTCCGGGTTTCTTGCCTGCGGATTCGATTGCCTGTCGGGACCTTCTCGAGCGTCACGGAATGCGCGTGATCGCCGGCTTCCTTGCCGCAGTCCTTCACGACCCGGATGCGAATGTCCTGCCGGCAGTCGAGCAGGAGGCGAAGGGGCTGGCGGCCGTCGGGGCGGAGATGCTGGTGCTGGCGGCGGCGCTCCCAGGCGACTCGTACGACCGCCACCAGCAGCTCACGCGCGACGCTTGGCGCGCGCTGACCAAGACGCTGGCTGAGGCAGAGAGCATGGCGGCGGAATTCGGCCTAGACCTCGCCTTTCACCCGCACGCCGGCACAGCTGTCGAGAACCGCGATCAGGTCGAAAGACTGATGAGCTCAACGAACGTGGGAATTTGCCTGGACACGGGTCATCTCCACCTCGGCGGAACGGACCCCGTGCGTTTCGCCGGCGAGGCTGGTTCCCGCATCAGACACGTGCACTTGAAGGACGTCGACCTGGACGTTGCTGCCGGCTTCCGGTCTCGTAGGCTGTCATACGCCGAGGCTGTGCGGCAAGGACTGTACAGGCCACTGGGTAAAGGAGGTATTGACATCGAAGCGGTGCTGAAGCGCGTGCATCAAGCCGGCTATCAGGGTTGGTTCGTGCTCGAGCAGGACACCGCGTTGAAGGACGAGCCCGAACTTTCAAGCGGGCCTGTCGTCGCGGCGCGGCAGAGCCTCGAATACTTCCGTCAGATTTTCAGCGCCAAACAGCACACGACCGAGGCCAACGAAGAAATCAGCAAGCCCAGGATCAAGGAAGAATCGCACTGATGCTTCGCAACCTGATCGGGCGTGAGTGGCGCCTGCCGGCGGATGGCGCCGCCTCGCTTCCCGTGTACAACCCAGCGACTGCCGAGGTCATCGAGCAGGTCCCACTTTCGACGGCTCGCGACGTGGACGCTGCGGTCCGGGCCGCGGTCGACGCATATCCCGGCTGGTCTCACACCGCAGTCATGGAGCGCGTAGGCCTGATGTTCCGGTTCAAGGCGCTGCTGGAGGACCATTTCGAAGAGCTGGCCGCCATCATCACGCGCCATCACGGGAAGACGCTGGACGAATCTCGGGGCGAGGTCAGGCGCGGAATCGAGGTGGTGGATTTCGCGTGTAGCGCACCAACGCTTCTCCAGGGGCGCACGCTTCGCAATGTATCGGGCGGCGTGGATCAGGACCTGCACCGTTACCCGGTGGGAGTCTGCGCGGGCATACCGCCCTTCAACTTCCCGGTGATGATCCCCTTGTGGATGTTTCCGCTCGCAGTCGTCGCCGGCAACACGTTTGTGCTCAAGCCTTCGGAGCGGACTCCCCTCGGGGCCGTCAGGCTGGCCGAGCTATTTGTCGAAGCCGGTTTCCCGGTGGGTGTGCTCAACATCGTTCACGGATCTCGCGAGGCTGTCGACGCGTTGCTGGCGCATCCGCACGTGCAGGCGATCTCGTTCGTCGGCTCGGCGCCCGTGGCCAAGCACGTCTACGAGACCGCGGCGGCGACAGGCAAAAGGGTCCAGGCGCTGGGCGGAGCGAAGAATCACATCGTCGTCATGCCCGACGCCGATCCAAGCCTCGCCGTGCCGGGGATCATGAACTCAGCGTTCGGCAATGCCGGCGAGCGCTGTCTCGCGGGGTCTGTCGCGGTGGCGGTCGGACACTCCGCTGACCACCTGCTCGACCTGTTGAGAGACGCGGCGACAACATTGGTCGTCGGTCCGGGCGACCAGCCTGGCGTACAGGTCGGCCCCCTCATTCGAGCTGAGCACCGCGACAAGGTTGCCGGCTATATCGACAAGGGAGTGGCCGAAGGGGCTCAGCTCGTTGTCGACGGAAGGCGTGAGATTCCGAGACCAGGATTCTTCCTTGGCCCGACGATCCTGGATCGCGTCACCGCCGACATGACGGTCGGGCACGAGGAGATCTTCGGGCCTGTACTCTCAGTTGCTCGCGCCTCGACGCTCGACGAGGCGATCACACATGCCAACCGCATGGCTCTCGGCAACATGGCCACGATCTTCACGCAGTCCGGCCACTCCGCCCGGGAGTTCCGAGAGCGGGTCGATGCCGGGATGATTGGAGTCAACGTTCCAATCGCACAACCATTCGCATTCTTTCCGTTCAGTGGCTGGAAGGGATCGTTTTATGGAGACCTCCATGTCCACGGCACGGATGGAATCGACTTCTACACGCGAAAGAAGGTTGTCGTCACGCGGTGGTGAGGGCTGAGTGAGACAGGTCCGCCTCACCATGGCGCAGGCGCTGGTGCGGTTCCTCGCCGCCCAGCATGTTGAGCGCGATGGCGTCGAGCACCGCTTCATTGAAGGTTGCTTCGGGATCTTCGGCCACGGCAACGTCACCGGCATCGGCCAGGCGCTCGCCGAGCATCCGGAGCTGTTGACCTACTACCAGGCGCGCAATGAGCAAGCCATGGTTCACACCGCCGCGGGCTTCGCAAGGATGCGCAACCGGCTCGCGACACTTGCATGCACGACTTCGATCGGCCCCGGGGCGACGAACATGCTCACGGGTGCGGCGGCCGCCACCATCAACAGGCTGCCGGTGCTGTTGCTGCCCGGCGACGTGTTCGCGTCTAGGCGGCCTGACCCCGTGCTGCAGCAGCTCGAGACGCCCTGGCGCGGCGATCTGAGCGTCAACGACTGCTTCAAGCCCGTGTGCCGATACTGGGACCGCATCACGCGACCCGAGCAGCTCGTTCCTTCCGCATTGCAGGCGATGCGCGTGCTCGTCAACCCGGCTGAGACGGGCGCGGTGATGCTTGCACTGCCGCAGGACACCCAGACCGAGGCATTCGACTATCCGTCGGCGTTCATCGATCATCGGGTGTGGCCAATCGGCCGGGCGCTGCCAGATTCCACCGCGCTCGATCGTGCGGCTGAGTTGATCCGGGCCGCCCGCAGGCCTCTTATAGTCGCCGGCGGCGGGGTCATCTACTCGGAGGCGACGGCGGCCCTGGACACGTTCGTTCGCAGGACTGGGATCCCGGTCGGCGAGACCCAGGCGGGCAAGGGTTCGCTGACTTTCGATCATCCTCAAGCAGTGGGCGCCATCGGCGCCACCGGCACCCTGGCCGCGAACCGTCTGGCCGTGGAAGCCGACGTCGTCATCGGTGTGGGCACCCGTTACAGCGATTTCACGACCGCATCCAAGACCGCGTTCCAGGCCGACGGCGTGCGATTTGTGAACATCAACGTTGCCGACTTCGACGCGCACAAGCACGCCGGCCTCGCGCTTGTCGGCGACGCACGTGCGGCTATGGAAGCCCTCGACACAAGACTGGCTGATTGGACGGTCGACGTCGGGTACCGCCGACTGGTCGAAAAGCTGCGTACTGATTGGGACGTCGAGGTTAGCCGTCTCTACCACCTGGGTCACAGCCCGTTGCCCGCTCAATCGGAGGTGATCGGCGCTGTGAACGAGCTGTCGGCGGCGCGCGACGTGGTTGTCTGCGCGGCAGGCTCGATGCCGGGCGACCTACACAAGCTCTGGCGCACGCGCGACCCCAAGGGCTACCACGTCGAATACGGCTATTCGACCATGGGCTACGAGATCGCCGGAGGATTGGGCGTGAAGATGGCCGCTCCCGAGCGCGAGGTGTATGTGATGGTTGGCGATGGCTCCTATCTGATGATGGCTCAGGAATTGGTCACCTCGATCCAGGAGAACCTGAAGCTCACGGTGGTCTTGGTTGACAACCAGGGCTTCGCTTCGATTGGAGCGCTGTCGCGATCGAAGGGCACGGCGGGTTTCGGCACCAGGTACGGCTATCGAAAGGATGGCTCGATTGGCGATGACTCAGGTGTAGACGGCGCCGAGCCGCTGCCGGTCGACCTCGCGTTGAACGCACAGGGTCTAGGCGCGCACGTGTTTCGTGCCCACACCATCGATGAGCTTCGTGACGCGCTGGTCGCATCGAAATCGATTGCGACCACGGTCGTGATTCAGGTGCCCACCGATCGCTACCAAGGCGTGCCGGACTACGAGAGCTGGTGGGACGTGCCGGTCGCGGAGGTGTCGGAGAGCGACGATGTACGGAAGGCTCGTGCGGAGCTCGAGCGCGCAGAGGAGCGGCGCCGCTGGTACCTGTGAGCGGCAGCCGGCTGCTCATACACAGCTCCGCCAAGCCCCGGCCAAACGGGAACGTCGTTTCGGTGACGCCGAAGTCGGCGGCTTGGCGTTACGTCGGCTTCGACGTGTACCGGCTCGCGCGCGGCGCTTCGCTCGAATGGATCAAAGACGGCAACGAGGTGTGTGCGGTCATTCTGTCGGGCCGGGCTGATGTGTCGTTTGCCGGGCAGGAGTGGCGTGGGGTCGGTGGGCGGGCGACAGTTTTCGATGGAGCGGGCGAGTCCGTTTACGCCCCACCAGGCGGCACGCTCAGGGTGTCAGGCGCAACGGAAGTGTGCGAGGTGGCCCTGTGCTGGGCGCCGGCCACGCACGGCGTCGATCCCGCCTTGATTCGGGCCACTGACGTCAATGTGTTCACGCGGGGCTCGGGCAGGACCGAGAGGACGATCCACAACATCCTCATGGAAGACCGACCTGCCGAATCACTGCTGGTGACAGAGGTCGTGACGAGTGGTGGCAACTGGTCGAGCTACCCACCCCACAAGCACGACACGGACGATCCTCCTCGCGAGACATATCTGGAAGAAACCTATTACCACCGCATGAAGCGCCCCGAGGGCTTCGCGGTGCAGCTCGTTTACACGGACGATCGATCAGTTGACGAGGCGCTCCATGTTCGCGACGGCGACGTGGTGCTGGTCCCGCGCGGCTACCATCCCGTGGCTGCAGTTCCCGGCTACGACCTTTACTACTTGAATGTCATGGCGGGGCCGGCCCGCCGATGGCTGGTCACGACTGATCCGGACCATCGCTGGCAGCTCGACTAGGCGAACCGTTTAGCGGCCGGTGGTGGTCGGTTTGTCGGGGTTCGGCACCATCACGTCGCGCACCAAAGAAGCGAGGTCTCCACAAGCGGCGACGAACTGGCGGAGGGTACGTCGGGTTGGCCCAAACGAATCGAACTCATCGATAGTCAGGCCGCCTTCCGAGTATGCCCGGCGGAAGTCCGGGAAATGAGAAAGAAGCTGACCGACTAACTTCGGGTCGACCGGGTCGTCAATGCGCGACCTGACCTCGATGCCGCTCGCGTTGAGACGCTGCTGCCAGGCGAACGGCGGTGAGATGACCGCGTCCGCACCCACGAACTCGCTCCAGTGCATTTGGTTTCGAAATGCCGCCGACAGCAGTCTCAGCCGGTACCCGCGTTCGCGGAAAATCTGATACGTCTTCTTGAAGACGGCGACGCCGGCCCATTCGAGGTAACCGGGATCGACCGCGACACCGTCGCGTTCTATCACGACTTTCAACCAGTCGTCGAGGCGGCCGACCATGATCGTGCAGACCGGTCCCATTGACGAAACGGCCTTGCCATCTTTCTCGCGGCGCACCAATCCGCGCTCAACCGCCTCCGCGACCGCGATGCATTGAGGGAGGGTGAAACAGACGGTCGCGTTGATGCTGATACCCCGGTACGTCGCTTCCTCGATGGCCTGGATCCCCGCGCGGGTCGTCGGGATCTTCACGATCATGTTGGGTGCGAGTTTGTTAAACGCGACCGCCTGTTCGACGATCGCGTCGGGATCGCGAAAGTAGCGGGGGTCTGTCTGGATTGAGAGGCGGCCGTTGCGCCCCATCTGCTGCCTGAAGACGGGCTCGAGGAGCTTCGCTGCTCGAACAGACAGCTCCTCGACCAGCTTCCAGGCGATCCAGTCTTCGGTTGCCGTCGGAAACTCGCGAAGTAAGATCTCCATGCGCGGCTGCCACGTTCGCATGTCGCCCTTGAGAACCGTCACCGCTATCACCGGATTGCACGTGGCCCCCACCGCCCCGTCCTCGATCGAGTGCTTGAGCTCCTCGATGGAAGCTGAATCGTTCCAGAGGGAGGTGGGAGTCGTTTGCGTCATCTGCTGCAGCAGGCTCTTGTATGTGACGCGGTGGGCGGGTGCAGTCATGACTCGACCTGTCCTGCGAGATCTCGCTTAGCCATCATATCGACCCCAGATCGCTTCCCGCTGCGAGCGCCTTGTCGAGTCTCGCTTACGCCAGCATTGCCGGTTGGCGGCTCCGGGGCCAGTCGTCCCGGACGCCATGGTGCCCACGCAGTACAACGGCCACCTGCTCTACCAGTTCGCTAACGACATGGCACAGGGCGACTCCAAGGCGAAGGCATCCCAAGCCTTCGGTGGTACATGGCCCGCGGCCACGCCCGGTCTCACCCCGATGAGGACGCTGGTCCGGCTGCGAGTCAGCGGTCTGCTTTGGCGCGGAGCGGCGCAACACTCAACACGGTATGAGAAATCGGCACCAAGAAGGGCCGAATACAGGCAGCCGTACAGCAACGCGGGCGATAGATCTCAGCCAACCATGTCAGTGATCGTCCGGTCCGAAAGCACTCACGAGACAGTGTGAGACAAGCGTGAGCCTCTATTGAGACGGTATGACCTCCCTGCTGATGGATATTGCTAGGGGGTACTTCTCCGCAGCACCCTCGGCCAGCGGTAGGCCCCATCCGGCCGACAGAAGGTCCACGTGCGGAAGAGTCAGGGGCGGGGCGCGACAAAACGGTAGGCATCGTGGCTGTTGGGACGACGCGATTCGTCTTTTGATCGGGTGTGAGCGGAGGTGAGCATGGTATTCAAGACGCGGTCCAGCGTTGGACTGGCGATGTCCGTCGCGGCGACGGTCGCGGGCCTCCTTTTTGCAGGGGCCCAGGCGCTAGCTGACACAACGAACACCAATCCTTGGGTGGCGGGGGCACCAATACCCCCCGATCCCGCAGGTGGCGGCCTTACTGGACGGACGGAGGGCGCTTGCGCCTCCGTGATCGGCGGCAAGATCTACCATGCCGACGGTTTCGATCCAGCTGGTGGCGATACGGCCGGTCTTCGAATCTACGATCCGACCACAGATACCTGGTCGCTCGGGCCAATGGCCCCGGCCGCCGGTTCAGAGTTCTACGAAGGCGTGGCTCACGGCGGCAAGCTGTACTGCATCGGGGGCCGGGACAATGCGGGTACGCCGCTGATTTTCGATACGGCCACCAACACATGGTCCACCGGAGCAGCGATTCCAGGTGGAGCGCGTTCCGGGTTGGCCGCCGCGACCTTTGGGGACAGCATCTTCGTCTTCGGTGGACGTAGCCCGGGGGCGCCCTGCAGCGGTGCAGCCATCCCGGCCGGAAGCGGTACGAGTGACAACATCCTTAGATACGACATCGGAACGGACACCTGGTCCGGCGCGGGTAATCTAGCGGTCGCGCGGTCCGATGCGACGGCAGCACGGGTCGGCTCGCACATCTTCATCTTCGGCGGGTGCGACACCTCTGCAACGTTCCCGGATCCAGGCGAGGTCTACAACGTCAAGACGGGGACGTCGAGTCCGCTGTCTGCGACGATGCCCGGTGGTGGCCGCGCCGATCTTGCTGCGGCCGATCCGCAGAACGGCGGGTCGGCCAACGCCAGCCACCGTATCCACATCACCGGGGGCTACAACTACAGCACAGGCGGTCCGGGCACTGCGCTCAATCACATCATCTATGACGTTGACCAAGGATCGTTTTCGGTTGGCGTGCCGATGCCGACACACTGCACCGGCGATGTGGATCGTGCCGAACTAGACACTGTCTACCAAGGGGACCGCATCTCTGCGGTCGGGGGCTCTTGCCCCGGCTTCGGGGCATCCATCAATAATCTGGACACCCAGAAGCTGAGCGATCCGCCTGCGCACTCCGCGTCGGCGACGGCGTACTCGTGCGGTGCATCTACATTCCCGATCTGCCCCGTGCAGCTGGCGGGCCTCACCATTGCGTTCGTCACTGGAACGGGTTTCGCACCCCTCAGCACTGTGACGCTCACGAGCTCCCTGCAGGGTGCGCTCGCCACCGCAATCACGGATGTGCAGGGTGGGCTCACCCTGACCTATCTGGATACCAGCTGCAACGGGCTGGCGGATACCGTCACCGTGACCGACAACTTCGGCAACACCGCCTCAGATACGTTCAACTGCTGAGTCGAGCGGCGCTTGAATAGCGTCCAAGGGGCAGGGGCCGCTGGCACTGCCAGCGCCCCTGCGGCCGTGCTCGTTTTTCTTGATCCACTGCATGTGGCCGCCGCAAGATCGGCCCACCTAGGAGGTCGGAGCATGAAGGCCCTACTGGTCGTGATCAGTCTCATGGGTGCGATGTTTGCTACATCGACTGCAGCGATGGCCAGCGAAGGAGCTGCCACTCAGTACCAGGCCAGCTTCCTTGCTCCGATGCCTGACGGCGGTTTCTCTCAGTGGACCTGTTCGGGAGTGCACGTAGTCAATCTCGTCAGTATCAAAGACAGCGAGATATGCACGGTTTCGGGTGATACAACGGGTCTCGTCGCCGGCGTCTATGTCGGTAACCCGACTGCTAACGTCCCGCCCTTTGGAGAAGTTCCTTGGTTTTCGGATTTCGACGGCGTAACGGCAACGAGATTTAAGGCGATCATTGTCGCGAACCCCGACGGGACGTTCACGCAGCACATACTGGCCTACTACAACTGACGCAGGCTGCGGATTGAGGGACGGCTTAGATTGTCACCACCAGCTTGCCGCCGGCGCTCTGACCGATGGCGGTGAAGGCATCCCCCGCGTGGTCGAGCGTGAAAGTTCGGATCTGCGGCGATTGAAGCTTGCCCTCGGTCCTGAGCTGCGCGAGCTCATCCAGACGCGCCGTATTGACCTGGGTGCCGATGTTGACAGCGTTGATTCCCCGCTTGCCGAGCTCCTCGGCCGCCGCGGCACCCCGCATCGAGGTCACCGTTCCGCCTTTCCGCACGGCTTGGCTGAGCCGCGCTAGCCCCGCCGCATCGCTGATGGTGTCGATGATCGCTGCTACACCACCGGCGTGACGCGACTTGAGCGCCTCCAGAACGTCGCCGGCGCCGCGATCGATGACTTCCGTCGCCCCTAACTTTCTGACGTATTCCTCGTGACCTTTACTGGTCACGGCGACGACGTGAGCACCGCGAATCGCGGCCAGCTGCACCGCGTAGCCGCCGATCCCACCCGAGGCGCCTACGACCACGACGACGTCCTCTGGTTTCGGGTCGGCTGCCTCGACGGACATTAGGGCGGACACGCCAACCAACGGCATGGCGGCGGCCTCGGTGTCCTGGATTGCCGCGGGCCGCTTGGCGATGGTGGTCCACGAGGCCGTCGTCAGCTCCGCGAGAGTGCCCTGACCGATCATCCTGCCGGTGACGCCGAAGACGTCGTCGCCGATCTTGAAGTCCTCGACTCCGGGTCCGACCATGTCGATGATGCCCGAGAGGTCGGCGCAGGGTACAAGTGGCAACTCAGCCGGCATCCGCTCCTTCATATAGCCCTGGACCACAAAGTTGTCGAACGGGTTGAGGGAGGCTGCTCGCACGCGCACCCGGACCTGTCCCGCCTCTCGTGTCGGATCGGGCAATTCGTGAATGGAACCTGGACCGCCATAGCTGTCGTAAGCGAACGCTCGCATGAGCTCACCCCCTGGAGAACCGCGTCAGTCGATCTCGACGTCCGGATTATCAGTAAGGCTCTCCGCCATGACCAGACGAGCTGCTCGCTCGCCGAACTTGACGCTATGCGACGTGATCAGGACCTGAATGATGGTCCCGTCCTTCAACCTGTGACGCCATGGTCCGGTCCGGTCCGAGTTAAGCGTGTGCGGAAGCAATTCGAGGAATTTCGGAACGTCCTCTTCTGGTCTCAAGTCCCTGATCGTCAAGGCCAGGAATTCGGGACGAGAATATCCATATCGCTGTGTCGCTGCCTCGTTTACATCGAGGATCTGCAGCGTTTGAACGTCGTAGACCCACATGGGTTCGGGGTTGAGGGTAAATAGGGAGAGGTACCGGCCGAAAGTGGGCCGCGCAAGCTCTTCGGTCCAAAGCTGTTGCTTCAAGGCGACTTTGATTGCTTTCATCATTGCCTCGCGGTCAGCCGCTGTTCGGATCATGTCGCCCCTAGCGATGCAGGGTGCTTGTCGATCGGCAACGTAAACCAAAAACGGGATCCTTTGCCCGGCTCAGAGTCCAATCCCATCTGTCCGCCCTGGAGCTCGACCAGCTTGCGCGCGATCGAAAGACCGAGCCCAGTGCCGCCGTACGTCCGAGCGACATTGTCGTTGGCCTGCCGGAACTCCTCGAAGATCCGCTCGTGAGCAGCTGGCTCGATGCCAATACCCGTGTCGAGCACAGAGATTTCGGCCATTGCGCCGGCCGGCATGCTCCGAATCGCCACCGAACCGGACGGCGTGAACTTGATCGCGTTCGACACAAGGTTCGTCAAAATCTCACGAACCCGAACGGGATCTCCCACCACCCTTCTAGCGCCAGATGACAACTCGGAGGTCAGTCTCAATGCTTTCTTTTCGGCAATCTGGTGCATCGAATGGATCACCTGGTCAACAACCGAGGGCAGGTCGACCTCTTCGCGAACGATTTCGACCTTTCCAGCCTCGATCTTGGCCAGGTCGAGTATGTCGTTGACCAACTCGAGAAGGACAATTCCGCTCTTGTGGATGTCGGCGACGTCTTGAGCCTGATCGTGATTGAGCTCGCCGTCCATCCCTTGCGTCAGAACTTCGCAAAAGCCGATGATCGCGGTCAATGGAGTGCGGAGCTGATGGCTCATCTTGGCGAGGAACTCGGACTTGAATTGGCTGGCTCGTACAAGTTGAGCGTTCGTCTCCCGCAGTTGAATGCCATACGCGTCAGCGATCCGCACCAGGCTTGCATCGGCATTTGCGTGAACGGTCTGGATGACTCCTTCAACAACGCCAGCCGGCGTTCCCAGCTGTGCTCCCTCCTCGCGCACGACTTCGATCAGGACGTCGCGCCAGTGGAGGTGACCGCGAGTAGTTTCAACGAGTGGAACTCCTTCGCGTGCCGCGGCAGCGCCGCTCTTCGAGATCCATTCGAGCTCATCTCTGTCTGCCGCAATGCCGCTGACCAGCCAGCGTGCAAGCAAGAGTGTGCCGACCACGCTTCGGCCCCAGCGGTAGTCCAGGTACGCGTCGCTGACGATGCTGGGGTGATCCTTCCGATAGAGAAGCGCGATGGTGCGTTTGTAGACCTCGTCAGCTCGCCGGCCGATCGCCAAACCGAGCTGCGCACGCCCCATCCCTTGCTGTTCGGAAACGTCTATCGGGGTCATTTGGCGAGCTGCTCAGAGCGATCATATGCTTCGCGTCCGACAACCAATCCCGCTTTAGACCACACCTCCAGTTCTGTGGGAGGATGGCGGGAGAGCGATGGCGAGGCTTCGCTACGTAACGCCGGCGGACTCACCCGACCGTGAGCGGATGGAGCACATCTACTCCCAAATCCGCGGCATGGGTCGCAGGGTCAACCATCTCTATCAAATATTGGCGAACCAGCCTGCTGCGCTCGAAGCCTTTCTCAGCATGTCGCGCTACATTCGGGACGACTCGAGCCTGAGGCCGGCACTTCGAGAGATGGCGATTCTTGCGACCGCTGAAGCGCTCCACCAGCCATACGAGATCGCCCACCACCGTCCCGCAGCCCTCCAGGCGGGGGTAACGCCAGAGAAGATCGACAGCATTCTGGCCGGTGAAACCCACGGACTCGCGCCGGTCGAGCGCGCAGTCGTCACGTATGCGCTGCAGGTCGCCCAGGAGCGAAAGGTCGATGACACGGCGTTTGAAGAATTGAGATCCTTCTTTTCTGATGCTGAGATTGCGGACCTCGTCTTGACCGTGGCCTGGTACCACCTGTGCGCGGCGGTGCTGGGCCCGCTCCGAGTGGAGTTAGAGGTGGACGGCGCGCGAGATGTCAGCTGACCAGATGTATCCGAATTCATCTTCGAAGTCCGCCCACCTGTACGAGAGAGCGCAACGCGTACTTCCGGGAGGCAACACCCGCACGACCGTGTTTCGTGCCCCGTATCCCATTTACGGGAACTCAGGCAACGGCAGTCGGATCCTTGACGTTGACGGAGTTGAGCGCATCGATTTCCTCAACAACTACACCGCCCTGATACACGGTCACGCGCATCCGTCAATCGTGCGGGCTGCGACCTTGGCAGTTGAGAACGGGAGCTGCTTTGGCGCACCGACAGAGTCGGAAATTCGCCTCGCCGAGATGCTGGTCGAGCGCGTCCCCGGCTGCGAAAACGTCAGGTTCACGAATTCGGGTTCCGAAGCGGTGATGATGGCTGTCAAAGCTGCGCGCGCATACACCGGTCGGCCCAAGATCGCGAAGTGTGAGGGCCTGTACCACGGCAGCTACGACTTTGTGGAGGTGAGCCTCGACTCATCGCCGGCAGACTGGGGCGACTCCGCCCAGCCCAACCAGGTTCCCTATTCGGCCGGCACCCCAGCAAGCGTGCTGTCGGACGTGGTGGTGCTTCCTTTCAACGATTCCGAAGCCAGTCTCCGCCTCCTCGAGCAACACGCGACGGAGCTGGCGGCGGTGATCGTCGATCCTCTGCCGAACCGGATCGGACTGATCCCCGCCTCGCGCGACTTCGTGGCAACTCTTCGCAGATTCTGCACCAGGGCCGGGGTGGTCCTCATCTCAGATGAGGTCATATCGTTTCGGATTGGATATGGAGGGGCCGCAGCGGAGTTCGGATTCGAGGCCGATCTGATAACGCTCGGCAAGGTGATCGGCGGCGGGTTTCCCGTTGGAGCGGTGTGCGGTCACAGGGACGTCATGTCGGTGTTTGATCCCACGACCGGCAAGCCTGCTGCCCCGCACGGGGGGACCTTCAATGCAAACCCCGTGACCATGGCGGCGGGGTCCGCTGCTTTGGAGTTGCTCACCCCCACGGTCCTGGCTGATCTGAACGAGCTGGGCCACGTGGCGCGCCAGCGGATGCAAGCAGTCATCCATGAGGCCGGCGTCCCTTGGCGGGTTACAGGCGAAGCCTCCCTCTTCCGCTTCGTGCCTGAACAGAGCGAGTTGGTCGGTTATCGATCGACCTGGGCAGATGCAGACTCGGCGAGGCTGATCGAGGGCTTCACCGGCTCCCTGCTCAACCACGGAGTCTTCGTCGATCACGGCGGCCTTGGTTGCCTCTCGACCGTGATGTCTGAGGCTGACGTTGATGTCCTGGAGCATGCCGTGGAGATTGCTCTGCGGGAAGCAAACATCCACACCCTGGAAACCACCTGAGGGCTGCTACCGACTGAATCGCAGGGCGTCCGAAGAGTCATGCGTGTGGCGCAATTTTGGGAACATGGCACTTCCTACGATGACGTACCTCGACGCGAAGACGCGTGCTCGCTTGCCAAACAGCTCCTTCGCTTATATCGATTCTCGCGGACGTCGCCGACTGCCGATCAACGACGAGGCCCACGTCCGCAACGCACTGTCGCGCTTCAACCAGACCACCTTCGAGGATGAAGCCGCCCGAGATCGGGCGCGAACGAGGCTTCTGAAGGCCGCCAGCAAGTATGGGATCGTGCCTGTCGGCTTCATCACAGGGCAGCTGCAGAACGTACGCATCCGTGGGGAGACGGAGGCACGCGCGAGCGAAGTGCGCACGCTGCCGACAGGCTTCGTCACCTTCTTGCTCGCCGATATCGAGGACTCGACCGGTCTCGTACGGCACCTTGGCGATCGCTACTCCGGTTTGCTGGCCGATGTCCGGACGCTGCTCGGTGGCGCCATCCGCAAGTTCGGCGGCCGGGAGGTCGACGCCCGTGCCGACGAGTTGTTCGCAGTCTTCAAGCAGTCGGCGTCGGCTCTCGATGCCGCGCTTGTGATTCAGCGCAAAGTTCTCGTGACGGTCTGGCCAGACGACCTGCGGGTGAGAGTCAGGGTCGGCCTGCACACCGGACGTCCCACATTGACCGACACGGGGTACGTCGGCATCGCCGTTCATGTTGCGGCTCGGGTCTGCTTCGCGGCCCACGGGGGGCAAATAGTGCTTTCGCGTGCAGCCCGCGATGCGGTTGACGGCCATCAGGCCACCGGCGTCAGCTTCCGAGATCTCGGCCTGCATCAGCTTCAGGGTCTGCCCGGGCCCGAAGCGCTCTTCCAGGTCGAAGCCGCCGACTTGCCCTCCGAGTTCCCTCCGCCAAGAACCCCCAGGTCGACTTCATCCACTTGATCGATCCGGGGGGAGGTCATCGGGGGCGCCACAGGAGCTCATGAGGTGGATCGAGTGGTCCGAAGATCGCTTCGAGCTCAGGGTCGTGCCGGTTGATGGCGACATCGGTCGGGTCGAACCTGAGCCGCTCCCACCCGCGCGCCTGGAACCAATCTGGGTTTTCAGGGCTGATCAACGCGAGCACGCCACCGCGCGCAGTCGCCCGCTCGAGCTCGAGGACTACGCCAGGATCGGGTGGAATGCTGGCGCAAGACACGGTCAGATCGGCCCAACCGTCCACAATCGGGAGAGCCTGGTAGAAACCTGCGCGTATGTCGGCATCAGGGCATCGGCTGACCAGAATGCGTCGCAGTCCGGAGGAAGGCTCCACGCAAACGAGCTCAGCCGCTCGCGGACAGAGATATACGGTGAGCCGGCCGCTGCCTGCGGCGACCTCGAGGACCCGCCGTCCATCGATCTCGAGCTTCGCGAGGATACCCGTATGAATGGGCTCAGCCTGGCTGACGGCGTCCCAGAGCTCCGGTTCGAGCTCATATACCATCGGCCAGAACAGGGCTCTACGGAGCCGCTCGGCCGCCTCTGCGTTGCCGCGCGCGGCCGCTTCGCGTTCAGCGGCGGGGATGGCAGCAAGGTACTGGGCTGGCAAGCGAGCAATATCGTCGAGGCTGTAGCGCTGCCAGCCAGGCGGAGCAGAGGAAGCAGCCTGGAAGTAATCCACTTCTAAGTCGATTAACGCATATGGACATGAACCAGCCGCCGCGCGTCAACGTCACCAGGAGATTGACCTTTGCTGCCGGTCACATCCTTGCCAAGCCGGAGTGGGACGAGGCGCGCAATCGAGAGGTGTTCGGGGCATGTTCCGGGGACCACGGCCATAACTACGAGCTCGAGGTGACTGTCAGCGGATCTGTTGACACGAACACCGGCATGGTGATCAATTTGAAGGACGTCGACCGGATTGTGAGGGACCTGGTGATCCACGATGTCGACCATCACCACCTGAACCGCGATGTGCTTTGGCTCCAGGGTTGTCTGCCCACCACCGAAAATGTCGCCCTGGCAATCTGGGGCCGCCTGGACGGCAGGCTCTCCTCCGCTCGGCTGCAACGGGTCCGCCTGAAAGAGACTGAGAACAATGTCGTCGAGGTTGAACGCGAATGAGCATCGCCGCTTCATCTCTCACCCCCGGTGACGAACTCGCGGACACGGTGACAGCTCTTCTCGAGCAGCTGGGCGAGAATCCGGACCGCGAGGGTCTGCTCGAAACCCCGAGCAGGGTCGCTGAATCCCTTCGATTCCTCACCGAGGGCTATGCCTCCAGTCCAGCGACCATTGTGGGCGACGCCCTCTTCGCCCTTGACCGTTACGACGACATGGTCGTCGTGAAGGACATCGCGTTCTATAGCTTGTGTGAGCATCATCTGCTTCCCTTCTTTGGGCGCGCGCACATCGGCTACGTTCCTGACGGCAGGGTGGTAGGTCTGAGCAAGCTGCCCCGCCTGGTCGACGCGTACTCCCACCGGCTTCAGGTTCAGGAACGGATGACTCGGCAGATAGCCGAGGCAATCGATACCGTGGTCACGCCGCGCGGGGTCGGGGTCGTCGTCGAGGGTCGCCACCTATGCGTCGAGATGCGTGGGGTGGAGAAGGAGAGCTCCCAAACCGTGACATCGTGCATGTTGGGGGTCTTTCGTAGCGACCAGCGCACGCGTGCGGAGTTTCTGTCTCACATCCAGCAAAACCGCTGAAGATCGCGGTCGTCGCTTCGCCGGTGACTCCTCTTCAAGCCGCTCAGCTGGGCGGTGCGCAGGCATTCCTGTGCGACCTGGCAACCGGTCTTTCCCGGCGCGGACATGAGGTCCTCCTCTACTGCGCCGAAGGCTCAGAGGTGCCGGGAGTAGAGCTGGTCGGGATCCCGGTTGCCCCGGGTGCCGCTCAAGCGTTGGTGATGCCGGGATCGGGAGAGGAGCCCGCGGCGTCGCCGGCCATTCGGCGGGCCTTCGAGCTTCTCTTCGAGGAGCTGCGGAGTCGCGGTGCCGACGTCGTGTCGCAGCACGCTTTTGATGCGGAAGCCATTGAACTGTCCGATGGCCTGCCGGTGCTTCACACCCTTCACATGCCTCCGATCTCCACTCGAGTCCTCGGCGAAGTCTTGAGGAGCCGGGCCGCCTTTGCCACGGTGTCGGAGTCATGCCGGCGCACCTGGGCGGCGGCGGGCGCCGGTCAGGTCGGTGTCCTCCGGAACGGAGTGCCCGTCTTCACGGTCGAGGCAGTCCCAATCCGCGGCGACGCCCTGCTGGCAGGCCGGCTTTCGCCTGAAAAGGGGTTCGAGGACGGCATTGCAGCGGCTCGCGCGGCTGGGCTGCGGCCGGTCGTGGTGGGGGTCCCTTACGACCCGACCTACCGGGTCGACCTGAGCGGCGCCGTCGTCCTGCCGCCGCAACCGCGATCCCAGTTGTGGCAGCTGATGGCTGGAGCGTCGGTGACCCTTCTGCCCGTGCACTGGGATGAGCCTTTTGGAATGGTCGGCGCCGAAGCGCAGATGGCAGGATGTCCGGTCGCCGGATACTCTCGCGGAGGATTGGTCGAGATTGTCGAGCCGGGCGTATCGGGCTTCTTGGGCGAACCCGACGACATCAACGCCCTGACGGCGGCCGCTGTGGCCGCCACCAAGCTCGATCGAGCGGCCATTCGCGCATCCGCAATGACCCGCCTGGGCCTCGACTCGTCGCTGGACGCCTACGAGGCTGCACTCGGGGCGGTGGCCGGTTGATCGCGGTCGTCACCGGCGGATCCCGTGGAATCGGGGCAGCGGTCATGCGGGAGATGACCGCGCGCGCCTACGACTGCCGCGACCTCAGTCGAACGTCGGGTTACGACGCGGGAGACGAAGCATCGGTGAACCGATTCTTCGGCGAGCTGGAGCGGCTCGATGCGCTGGTCAACAATGCCGCGATTCTCGAGCTTGCCGCGATAGTCGATATGAAGGTCGAGACATGGGACGAGGTGATGCGAGTCGGCCTGAGAGGTGCGTTCCTCTGCTCGCAAGCCGCCTTCCGACTGATGGGACCCGGCGGCACGATCGTCAACGTGAGCAGCCTGTCCGGCGTCTTTGGGGCCGAAAAGTTTCCGAAGATGTCCGCGTATGTGGCGGCGAAGTCGGGATTGGCTGGACTCACAGAGGCCCTGGCCGTCGAAGGCCGGCCCCTGGGCATCCGCGTCAACGCGGTCAGCCCCGCCAGTGTCGCCACCGAGATGGGCCGCATTGCGGGCATCAGCCAGGAGCCCCTGTCGCCCGAGGAGGTCGCTCGGGTCATCACGTGGCTCGCCACGTCCGACTCCGCTCCGTTGACCGGCGCCAATATTCGGATCGATCCACCGGCGCGTGGATGACGCCCTCTCGGTCGTAATCGTCGGCGCGGGAGTCGCCGGCGCCAACGCCGCACTCGAGGTGGGCCGCCTGGCCCGTGATGTTCACGTGACCCTGATCGGTTCAGAGTCGCATCTGCCGTATCAGCGACCGCCCCTATCCAAAGGATTTCTTCGTGGCACCGAGCCGTTTGAAGACGCGCTCGTGGCACCACACACCGAATACGAGCGCCTTGGGATCGACCTCATGCTCAGCAGGCGGGCGGTCAAGCTCGAACCTGAATCCAAGCGGGTTCGCCTCGATGGGGACGAAGTCATTCCCTATGACCGATTGCTGATCGCCACGGGTGGGCACAAGCGTCACCTTAAATTTCCAGGCGCAGACCTGGAAGGCGTCTTCGATCTACGCACCGTGGAAGACTCCGAACGGATCCGGGCTGCGGCTCGCGCAGGGGGGCGAGTCGTGGTGATCGGTCTCGGCTTCATCGGCTGCGAAGTGGCGGCGTCCCTACGCATGCTTGGGCTCGAGGTGACCGCCATCGATCCGGGGCCGGCCCCGTTGGCACGTGTTCTCGGGCCCGAGGTTGGAGGCGTGATCGCTGGACTCCATCGCTCGCGCGGAGTGCAGCTCGTGTTGGGTGACGGTGTCGACCGGCTCGAGGGTGGCGAGCGAGTCGAGCGCGTCATCACCAAGTCCGGCCGGCAATTCGAGTGCGACTTTGTGGTCGCGGGCATCGGTATCGACCCGGAGGTCGATCTCCTCACTGCTGCAGGCGCGCGGATCTCGAACGGTGTTGAAGTTGACCCGTACTGCCGGACAAGCCTGCCGGACGTTTATGCCGCCGGAGATATAGCGGACCACGAACACCCTCTGTTTGGGCGCATACGAGTCGAGCACTACAACAACGCCGAAAAGCAGGGACGGTCGGCCGCGGCATCACTCCTGGGCCAGGGCGTGCCGTACGACTACGTACATTCCTTCTGGAGCGACCAGTTCGATCGCACCCTGGAATACGTGGGTTTCGCTGCGGAGTGGGACAGCATCGCTGTTGAGGGCTCGCTTCAGGATATGGACTTCATCGTTCGGTACATGCGCGGGGGCAAGCTGCTGGCCGCGGCAGCCATGGGCCGTGGCGGCGACCCTGAGGGCGACGAGCCCGGTGAGCTCAAGGACATCGCAAGCCAGATCACCGGGCCCATCTAGTCCACGAGGCCAAGGCCTGGCCACGTGATCGCGTTCAGCGCCAGAACGCTTTTCGGCAGCTCGAACCGGCAGTGCACCAGCGCGGCATGTGGAATGTACTGGCAGACCCGCAGGTGGCCGGCGGCGCTCATCAAGAAGCCTGCGTCGATTCGGTCCATACCACCTGCTGACAACAGGTCGACTGTCTTGGCCATCGCGGCCTGCGCCGCTTCGTCAAACGTGGCGCCGCCCGCGATGACTGCAACCAGGTCGTTGGTCTCGATGAGCGGAGTGGGTAATGACCAGTGCGCGGCGACCGTGACTCGGGCTTGAATCCGGCCCGCGATCTCGACGCCGCTCAGGAAGACCTCGCCATCGCCCATCGCAGCGTGCACATCGCCGAAGTAGACCATCCCTCCATCGCGGAAGGTGGGTAGAAACAGCCGGGTCCCTGCCCCGATCAACAAGACGTCCATGTTGCCGCCGTGCTCGGCGCCTCGGAAGGTAGAAACTGGGTCCCCGTCCGGTGCGACTCCCAGCAGGCCGATCATTGGTGTCACCGGCACGCGGAATGCCCCGACATTCGCGTAAGCGTCGTCGCAAGTCACGATACGGAGCTGTGGCGCGTCTGTGATCGCCAGTCCCGTCACACCCGGCCGGGTGACCATCAGGCCGAACCGGCTGTCGACGTGCAGGTCCTCGATCTCGACGCAGATCGTGTCGCCGGCGCTCACTCCGTCGATCGCGATTGGGCCCGTCGCCGGGTTGACGCAGCGAGTGTCGAGCAGGTCGCCGACCTGGTCCGGTCGCGTGATCGTTCCAGTACGGCAGTCATGCGTCTCGACGATGAACGACTCCCCTGCGCCCACCTTCGCCACCGCTACGTGCCCCGAATCGAGCGCGTATTTCGGATCGTCTCGCGAGATCGTCTTCATCTAGTCGTCCGTCATCAAATCGAATCTCGCTTCAGTCGCGGTTGAGCGCGGGCGCCCGAATGAGGCACTGTCACCACGTGGTTCACGAGTCGACCAACGTCCTCGATCTCGATCGAAATCAAGTCTCCAGCCTCGGCGGTGTAGGGAGGGGGCGGGACCAAAGACGTGCCTGTCAGCAGCCAGGCACCCACCGGCAACGGATAGGCGGCATGCAGCACCGAAATGAGATCGGCAGGCTCACGCACCATGTCCGAAAGGCTGCCTGAGCCATCGAACACGGTTCGTTCGCCGCGCGATATTCGCATCGAGATACGCGCTGCGGACGGAGCGACCTCCCATGCCAGCACCGCCGCCGGGCCGATCGAACAGCTGCGGTCGTAAACCTTGGCCTGGGGAAGATAGAGCGGGTTCTCACCCTCGATGCTGCGCGAGCTCATGTCGTTGCCACACGCATAAGCGACCACGTCGCCGCGACTGTTGGAGAGAACAGCCAGCTCAGGCTCGGGGACGCTCCAGGTCGAGTCTGGCCTCACGCCGGCTTCACCTCCATGGCCCACCACCCGCCATCCGGCTGATTTGAAAAACAGCTCAGGACGCTCCGCCGCGTAGACCTTCGCATAGACGTCCTGGCTGCTCGACTCCTCCATCCGCGCCTCTCGGCTCCTCGAGTAAGTCACACCACACGCCCAGACCTCCTGCGACTCCACCGGCGCGAGTAGCTCGCACGCATCAAGGTCCAGGCTCCCCGCGGTCTCTTCGAGGGCCGCGCGAATCTCCGCCAGGGTCAGGCGCAGCAGATCGTCGAGGCCGGCGCCGAGCTGGTTGAGCCGGCCACCAGACCACAGCGCCACCCGGTCACGGCCGGCGTGGGCAACCCTGACGAGACATGGCTTCGCAGGCAGGTCGCCGGCGCTAACCGGCATCGCGCCCAAAGCCTAACCGACCCCGCAGTGAGGCCGCTCCTCGCTTGACAGGCCGCACGTTGCAGCGCATATTAACCGCCGCGAGGAAATCCATTTCCATGGCAAATGGAATCGCCAACTTCGGGGAGGGTGCGCGCATCATCAGATGACGAAGAAATACGGTGTGGCGATCCTCGGCGCCGGCTGGGTGGCGGGCGAGTACGTCAAGGCTTTTCGCGACCATCCGCTAACTGAAATCTCCGGCGTCTACAGCCACACGCCCGGCAAAGCGGGCGCGCTGCTGAAGCTGCATGGTGTGGAAGCGCGTGAGTATTCGTCAGAGGACGAGCTCTTCAACGACTCCAGCGTCAAGATCGTCGCATCGTGCACGCCGCCTGACGTGCGGCCGCAGCAGCTCGAGAGAGCCGCCAAGTCAGGCCGCCACATCGTGATCGAGAAGCCGATCGCGCTTGACTACGATGGCGTGAAGCGCATCTATCACGCCGTGCGCGACGCCAAGGTGAAGAGCGTCACCTCATTCGTCCTCCGATGGAACCCGCAGTTCGAGACTGTCAAGCAGCTTCAGGCCGACGGGGTGATCGGCAAGATGATCTATGCGGAGGCCGATTACTGGCATCCCATGAAGACCGAATACCCGAGCTATCCGTGGGCGGTGACGAAAGAAAAGGGGGGCAGCTCCTTCATCAGCGCAGGCTGTCATGCAGCAGATGCGATTCGGTATTTCGCGGGCGAGGTCAGCGAAGTCTCTGCATTCTCGGCCGGCCCCAAGAAGGACCTCCACTACACGTATGACCCCACCACGGTAGCCTCGCTGCGGTTCGAGAACGGCGCGGTCGGGAAGCTGTCATCTGTGATCGAGGGAGAAACCCCGTACATCTTCAACGTGCGGCTGTTCGGCACAGACGGCACCATCCAGAACAACCGTGTCTTCTCCAGGAAGCACTACCCGGGCTCGCTCAACTACTGGACTTTCCCGACCGTGGAACCGGACTCCGGCGACGTGTCGCACCATCCCTTCGTCCCGGAGATCAAGCATTTTCTGGATTGCATTGAGAACAACGTCGAGTCGCATGCCTCCATCTATGACTCCTACAAGTCGATGGCGCTGTGTTTCGCGATCGATGAATCCGCGGCCAACAACGGC